>JAEEGL015033177.1_pt1 | contig 15779 bp, 12 predicted proteins | sample 9134231 | NCBI WGS metagenome assembly JAEEGL01 (sample SAMN16246548, study PRJNA631951) | gut metagenome | biome: gut microbiome; feature: rumen; material: fiber-attached | host: Bos | place: Iran: Karaj | collected 2018-10
CAGACGCTGCGTTTTCTGGTCCAGCCACGAGCTGTAGTTTCCCTGCCAGGGGATACCTTCTCCGCGGTCAAGTTCCAAAATCCAGCCTGCCACATTGTCGAGAAAATAGCGGTCGTGCGTCACAGCGATAACGGTGCCTTTGTATTGCTGCAGATGGTGTTCCAGCCACTCGATGCTCTCGGCGTCGAGGTGGTTGGTAGGCTCGTCCAACAGAAGAATGTCGGGTTCCTGCAGCAACAGTCGGCACAATGCCACCCTGCGTCGTTCACCGCCGCTGAGGTTCTTCACCAGCTGATCCTCCTCGGGGCAGCGGAGGGCATCCATGGCACGTTCCAGACGGCTGTCGAGATTCCATGCGTCGTGCTGTTCCAGCAGTTCGGTGAGCTCTCCCTGCCGCTCGCAAAGTTTGTCGAAGTCGGCGTCGGGATCGGCAAAGGCATTGTTGACTTCTTCATATTCTTTGAGCCAGTCGACGACCTCCTGAACGGCTTCTTGCACCACCTCCTTGACGGTTTTCGTGTCGTCGAGTTTGGGCTCCTGTTCCAGATATCCAACGCTATATCCCGGGGCGAAGACCACCTCGCCCTGATAGTCTTTGTCGACTCCGGCAATGATTTTCAGCAGACTCGATTTCCCCGATCCATTGAGACCGATGATACCGATTTTGGCACCATAAAAGAATGAAAGGTAAATGTCTTTCAGAATTTGACGCGACGGCGGAATCAGCTTTCCTACACCGACCATCGAGAAGATAATTTTTTTGTCGTCAGCCATTTTTTAGTTGATAGGTTGATATGGAGAATGTTGATAAGGAATGTTTATTGGTATTACACCCTTCTGTCTATACACTATATAATAACGAAAGACGGGCGACATTATTGTGCCGCCCGCTATGGGATAGTATCGTAGACATCAGCTAATGGCGACCCTTCGTTTCAAAAGAATCAGTCGTCAAATTTGATGTCTTTCACATTCAACTGTATTTCAGTTTTGCCGTTCCAGTAGTTCTCTTCCAGCAGATAGCACAGGCTGAACGAATCGCCGCGTTTCACCCGGTTGTAGTTGTCGCCCAGCTGGAAACCGATGGCTGGATAGGCACGCGACCGCGATGTGAGCTGGATAGCCGAGAACTTCAAGTGGTTTGAGCCTACCACGCGCGGAGAACCCGTGTCCACCAGATTGCGGGTGCAAAACACTGGCATATTGTTCTCCGGACCGAAGGGGGAGAACTGCTTCAGAATGCGCAGAAATTTTGGCGTGATATGCTCTGAAAAACTGATAATCGCGTCAATCTCAATCTCCGGCACCGTTGCCTCAGGCGGCATCGTACGGCTGACCACCTCCTCGAATCGCTCCACGAAACGGTCAAAATTCTCCGGCTTGAGCGACACTCCTGCGGCACTTTTATGTCCGCCGAAATGCTCCAGCAGGTCACTGCATTCCTCCAAAGCGGCATGCACGTCAAACTCTTTGATGCTGCGCGCCGACCCGACATACAGGTCATCGGTGGAGCGGGTAAAAACAATCGTCGGCCGGTAATAAGCCTCCACCAGTCGCGAGGCTACAATGCCTACCACTCCCCGGTGCCACTGCTCGCCGAAAAGCACAATCGAGTGACGACCGCTCAGCGTGGTGTCGCTTTCCAAGCGCTTCTTGGCTTCCTCGGTGGCCATGGTGTCGAGTCCCTTGCGCTCCATGTTGTAGTTGTTGATTTCCTCGGCCAGCTTGGAGGCAACCTCCATGTTCTCAGCCAGCAACAACCTTACAGAATCAAACGCGCTGTGAATACGTCCGGCAGCATTGATACGAGGTCCAACAAGAAAAACCAAATCACTGATGTTCAAATCTTTTTCGAAATAGGACTCCTTGTCGGGATTGCCCACACGGTCCTCCTTCGAACGCGGCTCGATGTGTCCGTACGTCAAGATGGCTTCCAGTCCTGGACGCGGCTTGGTGTTAATCACCTTTAGACCATAGGCTGCCAGCACCCGGTTCTCGCCCATTATCGGCACAATGTCTGAAGCGATGCTCACCGCCACCAAGTCAAGATAGCGTAGCAGTTTCAGCTTCAGCATCTCCAGATTCTTTTTCTGCACATAGGTCAACTCGCCTCCCGAGTCGCACAGCCGCACGCCGATTTTCTGCTCCATATAGGCTTCGACAATTTTGAATCCGATGCCGCAACCCGACAACTCCTTGTACGGATACGGGCAGTCTTCCCGCTTCGGATCCAAAACAGCACAACAGTCAGGCAACTGTTCCCCTGGAAGGTGATGGTCGCCTACAATAATGTCGATACCCAACGATTTTGCATATTCGGCCTGCTCCATGGCCTTAATACCACAGTCAAGCGCTATAATCAGTTTTACGCCAGTACGTTTGGCGTAGTCGATACCTTGAAAGGATATCCCGTATCCTTCGGTATCACGATCGGGAATATAGAAGTCGATGTTGTAATGGAGCGTATGGAAATACGAGTAAACAAGTGCAACTGCCGAAGTACCATCAACGTCATAATCGCCATAAATCAACATACGTTCCTTCTTGCGGAGTGCTTCGTTAATACGCGCAATCGCACGATCCATATCCTTCATCAGGAATGGATCGTGAAGTTGGTCTAAACTCGGACGGAAGAAGTGCTTGGCTTCTTCGAATGTAGTGACACCACGTTCTACGAGCAGCGTAGCAATAATTTTGTCTACGCCCAAAGATTCCGCTAGCTTTTCAACAACTTCTATATCATAATCTTGCCTTATTATCCAACGTTTTTCTTTCATTATTTACTGGGCGTAAAATTACAAACTTTTTACAAATTAACAAAAAAAAGTTGCACATTTTTTTCGTCCGCCCTTTGTGGATAACTTCTAAGGCAGTGATATTAAGTATGTTTTCGGAATTAGTTTTAAATTTTCAAAACAAGATCTCATTTCTTCTTCCGACGACGAAAAGTGAAGCGTCCGTACCGCAGTATCGAGCCACGATAGATTCTCGCCGCCAACCACGTACATATCGGGAATGTGATGACCAGCAATGCCATCGACCAGTACAACTGAGCCAAAGGCACTCCGAAGGGAATCCGAAGCATCATTGCCACCGGAGAGGTAAACGGTATGATGGAGAGCACCTGGCTCAACGTCCCGGACGGAGCATTTATCATAGCAGGCATCAGCAGCAGCGTGAGTAGCAGCGGAATGGTGAGCGGCAACGAGAAGAGTTGGGTGTCGGTATCATTGTCGCACATCGCGCCGGCGGCGGCAAACAGGGTGGCATAAAGCAAGTAGCCGAAAATGAAGAAGAAGAGGAACACCCCGACAATCACTCCGAAATTGATGGAGCTCAACCCTTCCACTATCTGTGGCACATCGGCAAACTGCGTCGCCTGATCCATCTGCAGCACTGCGTCACCGCCTTTGGTGGCCAACTCGGTGACTTCGTGTTTCTGGGTCGCTTGACGGAACAACTCACTGTTGCTCATTTGTATTCCTCCCAGTGCCACTCCGGTCAGCACCACCCACAGCAGAAACTGTGTCAGCCCGACCATCGCGATACCAATCACCTTGCCCATCATCAGCTGGAACGGCTTCACCGAACAGACAATCACTTCGACAATACGGTTGCTTTTCTCTTCCACCACGCCACGCATCACCTGCGACCCAAACATAAAAATAACCAGGTATATCAACAACGCCAGAACAAATCCCAACCCCGTCTTCACATCAAGGAATGCTTCGCGTCCTGTCTCCAAATCCTCGGTGCGAAGATTGATTTTGGTGTTGCTTATCAACGTATATTCGTCGTCCGAAATATCGTGCGCCCGCAACAAACGGTTGCGCAGGATGCGCTGTAGCTGTTTGTCGACATCGTAACGCACATGTGACGGCGGCAAGTCGCTTTTGTAATACAAGCAGGCATCGGTAGGAAGCGCCTCGCTGGCCCGGCTGCGCACATACAACACCGCGTCGACAGGCTCTTCTCCCTCCATCTGCCTTAGGGCATAGTCCAGGTTGGCCGCATAGCGGTAGGTGACATTCTCCGACGAGGCGAAACGACAGTCCGTACGCAACGTGTCGTCGCGATCCAACCCGCCAAACACACCCGATTCGTCGGCAACCATTACCACCGATTTCTCCAAAGGTTTCACCGACAGATAGATAGGCACTGCGTACAGCGCCGCCATCAGCACAGGAACTACGATCGTCAATATCCAGAACGATTTCTTGCGCACCCGCGTGACATATTCCCGGCTTATCACCAACAGAATCTTGTTCATCTTGCACCTCCTTTCGCAACAGTTTCTATGAATATGTCGTTCATCGACGGCAGTATCTCGCGAAACGAGACGATCCGGTGGCGGTCCATCTGCTCTTTCAGCAGGTCGTTGGCCGTCTGTCCCTCTTTCAAAGTCATTCGCAACACCTCGCCTTCGTCCACCTCCATCTCATACACATTCTTGCTGTACGATTTCTTGATTTCCTTCACACCGCCCGTCAAAACAACTTTCGACTTGTTTATCAATACAATATCATCGCACAATTCCTCTACCGAGGCCATATTGTGTGTCGACAGCACCACCGTGGCACCCTTGTCACGCAACGCCAGTATCTCGTTTTTCAACAGGGTGGCGTTCACAGGGTCGAATCCGCTGAAAGGTTCATCGAAAATCAGCAACCGCGGCTCATGAAGCACTGTGACGATAAACTGTACCTTCTGCTGCATTCCCTTCGATAATTCCTCCACCGGGCGGTTCCACCAACTGCCAATTTCGAATCTGTCGAACCATTGGCGCAGCCGCTGCGTGGCCTCACGGCGCGAAAGTCCCTTCAACTGAGCCAGATACACAGCCTGTTCGCCAACGGCCATTTTCTTGTACAGGCCGCGCTCCTCGGGCAGATACCCTATCTCCCGCACATCCGCGTCAGTCATCGCGTGTCCGTCTATCAGCAGCGTCCCTTTGTCGGGTCGACTGATGCGGTTGATCAATCGAATCAGTGTGGTCTTTCCCGCACCGTTGGGACCCAGCAAGCCGAATATGGCACCCTCTCTCACACCTATGCTCACATCGTCCAGTGCCTTGTACGCACCAAAACTTTTTTCAATATTATGTGTTTCAAGCAAGAACATTTGAAAAGTTTTTATGGTTGAAAAGTATTAATGGTTCTCCGGTTTCCTCTTTCTCTGCGGCCATCGTATCAACACAATCTCCGCCAACAGCATCAACAGTGCACCTACAATGCACCATCGCCATAGCGAACGTCCTTCCATCCGTTCCTTTAGATAGCTGTCCAACGGTTTGTCCACCTGTTTCACCACGCTGCAATTATCCAGATGATAGTCTTTCAGCAGCTGCTCCACAGCTCCTTTGCCCAAAAACTCCATCTGCGACTCCCGCCGTGAATAGTTGAACGACAGTCCTTCCACCTCTCTGCCTTCCACCGTCAGACGGTAGTTGCCCGCTTCGCGCACGCTCCCGTGCGGTACCAGGCTGCTGCCCGAACTCGTCCGGCGTATGTCTGGTATTTCTTCGAATCCGTTCTCCTTCCCCTGCAACTTCACGTTGCTCCCGTCTGCACCGTATCGACCCGACAACGCCACAGGTTCCATGCGGTCCAAAAACACCGCCGGAGCTGTCGGCCTTACACTGAAAAGCACCATATTGTACAGCGTCGGCACAAACAGCGCCTGTCGAACAAAATCGCTATATCCATCCCTTAGCGGCGCTGCAATCAGGTACAGCCGTCCGTTACCGCACGAACTTGCTGTGATGTAGTCGTCTCCGTTTGCAAGCGTGATTATCCGCTCCCGCAGCGTTCCGCCATCCGCCGTCAGTCGGTTGTAACCGCTCAGCGTCGGCATCTCCATCACATCGGTCTTACCCGCAAACACATTCCGGTATAGCGGATGGTTCACATCTACCACGCCCCCTGTAGTGCGTCCCGCTGCCCACCCCGCTATCTGCGGGGCGCTGAACAGCCGCAACGCCTCGTTGTAGCTGCCCGCGTCTGCCTTCTCACCCATTACCACCACCAGTGTGCCGCCGTCTTCCACAAAAGTGTGCAGCGTCTGCGCCATTCCGCTCGAAAGTGTCGGCAGCTCGTTCAGCACGATCGCGTCGTTGCCCTCTATCCGGCTGAAATCCATCTGCTGCAGCGCCAGCGACTGGTATACCACCGTCGAATCGTCGCCAAACAGCCGCTGCAGGTATTCGTTTTTGCCTTGTCCCTCAACCACAAGCATCCGTATGCGCTCCCGCACATTCAGGCTGAAAAAGTATTTGTCGTCGAAAGTGACAGGATAGTCTGTCAACTCTACCCTTCCGTCCAGCACTCCCGAGGCGTCGATTGCAAAATGCATCGTCGTCGACACCCTTCCGCGTGCCGGCAAGTCAACCGTAGCCATTGCCCGCTGCTTATCGTTCACATACAGCGTCAGCGGAACCTTCTCCAGGTTCTCCTCCCCGTCGTTCTTCACCCATACCTCCACGGCCACACTGCTGCCCACACTGAACACCGGCGCGTTCATCGCCAGCGAGTCAACATACACATTGCTCACCCCCACCGACTCGAGCGGGACACATATAGCCACAACACTGCTGTCTTGCGGGAAATCAGCGAAGTCGGCCATCGAATTCTGAAAGTCCGATATCAAATACACATAACGGTTCCGTCCCGTGCCCCCATGCAGAAAGTCAAATTGCTTCTCCGCCACAGTCGCTATCTGCTGTGTTGCAGGCGAAAGTTCCAGTTTGTCAATCTCAACCAAAACCTCCTCTTTGCTCAGCCAATGGAACTGCCGTCCCTCCACATCGTTCGTCAGCAGCTGGAAACGGTCCGTCGCACCGTAGGCAGCCACGATTTCGCGTGCTTTCGTTTTCGCCTTCTCAAGCAATGTGCCGTTGCCGTCCGTGCGCTCCATGCTGAACGAGTTGTCCACATAGATGCTTACGTCGCTGCTTCCCGTCTTCAACGGATTGTCGCGGTTAGGTAGCACCGGCCGTGCAAAGGCCAGCACAAGAAAGACTATCGCCAGTATTCGCGCTGCCATGATCAGCAACTGGCGCAGACGCGACTGTCGACGGGTCTCCGTCTGCAACTGTTCCAGATAGTCCACATTGCTGAAATACACTTTCCTGTATCGCCGGAAATGGAACAGATGCACTATCACCGGAATGGCAACCGCCACTAACCCAATCAAAAACAATGGAGAAGTAAAAATCATGTATATAGCTTAATATTTCGTTTTCGTCAAACCGTTTTCGTCTTTTTCGAGTATCTGCAAATCCCTCTAATCCCGCATTCCTCACAATGTGGTTTCCGCGCCGTGCACACATAGCGTCCGTGCAGTATCAGCCAGTGGTGCGCAATCGGTATCTTCTCCGCTGGAAAATACTTCTCCAGCGTCAGTTCCGTCTGCAGCGGTGTCTTGGAATGCGTCGTCAGCCCAATTCGTTCCGACACCCGGAATACATGTGTGTCCACCGGCATCACCGACTGGTTGAAAATAACCGCCGCAATCACATTCGCCGTTTTGCGTCCCACTCCCGGCAACGTCTGCAGCCGCTCCACATCGTCTGGCACCACACCTCCGAAGTCACTCACCAGCTTCTCCGCCATACCCTTCAAATGCTTGCTCTTGTTGTTCGGATACGACACCGACTTGATGTAGCCGTATATCTCCTCCACCGTCGCACCCGCCATCGATTGCGCATCCGGGTACGCCGCAAAAAGCGCCGGTGTCACCATATTCACCCGCTTGTCCGTACACTGAGCCGACAGTATCACTGCCACCAGCAGTTGAAAAGGGTTCTCATATTCCAGCTCGCTCTCCGCCGTCGGACGCTCCTTTTCAAAGTACTCTATCAATTTCTCATATCGTTCCGTTGTTCGCATTGTCGTTTTGAAGGTTATGTGATTACTACATTCTGAAGTTATGATTGATGTTAAAAGTGTGCTATACCCGGTCGTTATAGTTTAACTCCAACCACTACTGGATAGTGGTCTGAAATCTCTGTCTTGATGCGCTTGTAGCTCCGCGCCTCCATGTTTGCCGAGTGCAGCACCATGTCGATGCGGAAGGACGGGAATATCGCGTTGCGGCTCTTTGTGAACATGCCGTGATACGTCGTGCTGAACCCCTGCCCTGCCTCGCAGTAGCTGTCTTTTAGCACCTTCCTGCATTTCTGGTAGAAATACGAAGCAGGCGGATCGTTGAAGTCTCCCGCCACAATCAGCCCCTTCTTCCAGCTCTTGAAATAGGGTTCCAATAGCTGCCACTCTTCCTCGTGCTTCAACAGCGTTTCACGGAATTTGTGGTACGTGCTCCTTCCTGTGGTGCTGTCCATCGTTCCATGGCGGATGGCCTTCAGGTGCTGCTGGTCCGTGTCGTCAAGTCCATACGAACTCAAGTGTATACAGAAAACCCGTAGCGTGTCATCACAGTGCAGCAAGTCCGCATAGAAAACCGTCTGTTGGTACACGGGCACCACATCCAGCACCGGTAGTTTTGAGAAAATCACTTCTCCCACCATCGCTCCGCTTGCAAGGCCCGAAGCCTTCCCTGTATACCCACGCCGTTGCAGCGCCTCCGTCAGCTGTGTCGTGTCTCCCCGTCCCACATATTCCTGCATCACCAGCACATCCGGCTGCTCCGCATCCACCATCTCCAGAAACAGCGCCATGTTCTTCTCCACCACCTCCGGATCCGTCTCCGGTCCTTGGAAATGGTGCACATTGAACGTCAGCACCGTGACATATTCCTTTTGCTGCGCCTCTTCTGCCGTCAGCGATTCCGTTCCACCCACTTGGAAGTATAGCGGGAGAAACGTGAACCTTACCAGCATCCCCACCAATGACAGCAGAAACCACTTGCTGCTCATACACAGCCACACAATCACAAACACAGCGTTCACTATCATTAGGTAAAGATAGCCATAACTCAGGAACGAGAACAACAAACCTTTTGACGGAGCTTTCCATCCTGCCATCGTCGAACCCAACAGCAGCAACAGTACAATGAAGTTAAGTACCAGTAGTATAATTTTCAGTGTTCTTTTCATATGAATTCACCCTATCAACTTTTCCGAAACAAAAATTCCTTCTCCTCCTTGCTCAAATGATCGTAACCCGATTTCGATATTTTGTCCAGTATCGCGTCGATCCTTTGCTGGTCGTTCGCCTTGCGACGGTTGAATTCCTCGTCGCTCAACGGCCGTTCGCGCCCGGGAGTTGATTTCGAAGGCTTTGTTTTTTGTTTCAATTTAATTTTAAATCGTTTGCGCAATACCGGTCCCTGCAACCTTTTCCGCATCACACAAACATACAGGAGCCCTATAAGTGCACCGCCGATATGAGCGATATGTCCTCCTGCGTTCGACATCGGAATTGAGAGCAGGTCGATGACCACAAAAGCCAACGCAATCCATTTGATTTTTATGGAAAAAAAACGAATCAGCCAGAATTGCACCTCCTGTTGGGGCACATAGGCTGCCACCGCCACAAAGACTCCCAGCACCGCAGCCGAAGCACCCTCAAGCGTGGAGACCTGCATTCTTCCTACAGGGAAAAGATTGTAGACCAGCAGATAGAGCAACGCGCCTCCCATACCACTAAGGAAATAGATCCATCCAAACCTTCGCGCATTCAGATAGCGGCAACAAAGTATACCGCCGAAATAAAGCATCAGCATATTGAAGAGAATATGCCAAAAATCGGCATGGAGAAACATGTAGCTCACCAGCGTCCAAGGCCGACACAGGAGGTTGGACCATTCCGACGACAACGCCAGGCATCCCGTCCATGCAGCTAATGTCACCCCCCTCGGACGGGCATACAGGTAATCCACCAACGGGAAAAGCAGCGACACCAACCACATTCCCACATTGATAATGATGAGAATCGAAAGCAGGCTCCTACTTCTGAAAAAATCCGATATTTGCGTGCCCAAACGTTGCCTTTGCATTGTCATTACGAATAAAGTAATATTACGCAGTTTTCAACATTTTATTGCGTTACCGGGGAAAAGTTGAAACAGAAAGCGGTCGTTCAGAAAAAAAACGTATTTTTGCAACGTCAATGCAATCGTTATCCTCATGCCAAATTACGGATTGATAGGTCGAAATCTCGCACACTCCTTCTCGCAACGCTACTTCGAACAGAAGTTTAAAGCGTTGGGGTTACAAGGATACAGCTACTCTCTTTTCGAAATGGACAGCCTGCAGGGGCTTAAGGAACTCCTGCTGCAACAACCTATCGACGGTTTCAACGTCACCATTCCCTTCAAAGAAACCATCATACCCCTGCTCGATTCCATTGACCCTGTCGCCGCCGAAATAGGCGCCGTCAACACCGTAGAGGTCTCCCGCCTTACCAACGGCAACCTCCGCCTCCACGGTCGCAACACCGATGCTCCCGCCTTCCAAGAAACGCTGCAACCTCTACTGATGCCCTGGCACACCCATGCATTGATTCTCGGCACCGGCGGTGCCTCCAAAGCCGTTGCTTGGGCACTGCAACAACTCGGCATAAGTTACCATTGGGTCAGCCGTCATCCGCATGGAGAGAATCAAATTGAATATTCCTCAGCTTATTGCAAAACTTCAAAACATCTATTGATTGTCAACACCACGCCCGTAGGAATGTTCCCCCATACCGACCAAACACCCTGGGAGCATCCTGAACTGCTAACCGAGAAACACCTCTGCTACGACCTCATCTACAATCCCGCCCCAACTCTTTTCCTGCAACAAGCCGCCCGCCAAGGCGCCACCGTTCGCGACGGCCTCACCATGCTCCACCGCCAAGCCGACCTCGCCTTCCCGCTACCGCAGCAATAAACTTCAGCCTACCATTCTTTCAGCCGATACTTCTTTTCCAAAACATCCAGAATCCAAGACTTTAAATTATTTACCGGAGGGAGTTTTTGAATATCATACGTGTAAAAACTATGATAGCAACCATCCAAGACATACTCGAAAAAATGGGCAGTCGAGCCTATCATTATAGGCTCACCCGGATCGGGCCAACGGCTATAACCCTCAGCATCAATCGATTCGAGCAAGCGTTCCAAAGTATTGAGTTCGTCATTTGTGAGAACATATTTACGAACCACATAAGTTTCGGTCAAAACATCCAACGTATCATATTCATCCGCCTCATAATGCCATGCGGACTTTATATACAGAGTGTCTCCTTCGATGCGGAATAAATCAAAATATCCAGCCCCTGTTGACTGAGACATCCAGCGCATGGCCGGTTTCTCCCGTCTCGGGAAAAACAAGGATGGTTCTTGAATGGGAGCAAGCACCTCGCGCCTACGTGATGATTCCTTCCACGCACTGGCGAACGGAGTAAGCATATCGTCGACAAAATAATCCTCCAACAAATCCTCGGGCAGCGGCAGATAACATGTACTATCAACTATAGGACGGAGAATGGTATTGTCCTTCTTTAATTCCCAAAAAACCTTTTTAAGGTGCTGGATGGGATAATAGAGATAGCCGTATTGTAGAGAATCAAAATGATAGGCATCGCGCAGAAAATCATACGCCAAACTGCTCGCATCAGGGAAAATCTGCCACGTCGGCATGTTTTTCAACATGGCGTCATGATAATATAAAGCACCCAGTTCTGCGCCAAGATACTCACCCGAAACAGTCATGCGAATAGCCATGGCGCGCATAGAACTGTCCTTCTCGGCACGTGAACGGAATGGCGGTCGGCTATGGTCAAGGTACATCATCCTGTTGTCTGTTTCCTTGCCATCAGAATCATCTTTGGTGCCATATCCTGTATAAAAAGACTGCGAGTGATACCAACCACCTACACGCTCGTGAACTTCCACCAGATAGCAATAACTGGCAGCCGGCACATTGTAAAACGTCACCGTTTGATCCTTGTCAACCCGACTCAGCATAGCAGTATCCACACCGTCCACGTAAAGCGCCACTGGCCCCTGGATACGACAACCCCCTTCGGCATTGAGACGGACACTAAGCGTGACGCGCTGGTGTTGCAGACGAATTGTATCGAGCATCATGTCATCTTTGACTTTGATTCTCTGTTTATGGGTTTCAAATCCTTTTCTTTCAATGTTAAGTGTGTATTTCCCTTTGGGAAGGTAAAAATCTCTCACACTTGAATAACAAGGGGTGCTGACAATATGATAATTGCGACCATCCAAAAAAATATTACCTAATGCAAGTGGATTCCCGTTTGCAGCATCGACAACAGGTACCGAAAGGCGACAGACATTACGACGGAAAAGACTGCCAAAGAATCTATCAAGCGGAGCCGTCAACAGATGTTCGCTAGGATGGTCGCATCTGTAGATATGGTAACCGGAGCTATCAGATAATTCGATTTCGACAATTTTTGCATCTATGGCGTTGAAGACATTGAGGACCTGTTCGTCGCCCGCTAGACGTAACGTATCCAGGCATCGTTCCAATGTATCGAGATCGGCTCTTGTTAATTTGGCACTCAAGCGAAGATTGTACGACGAAGATTTGGATTCAATTGGATCATCCGATGCACAATAATAGAAGCGGTCGCCTTCGATACGATAGGCTCCGGCTCCACCTAATCCTCCATAGATAAGCATGCGCACTGCAGGTTCCTTGCGACAGGGATAGACCAGACTGGGTTCTCCTTGTGACGAAAAGAACCTTTCGATTGTTTTCGATTTATCTCGCGCACGCTCGAGAAGACAACTATAGCATGTCAAGGTGTCGTCAATCCAATTCTCTTTCACCTCGGGCATGGGTGCATACCATCGTCTGTCGGGCTTACGAGGCTCCCGAACCCGGCAATCCGGCTTCAATCCAAGACGATGTTCCAATTGACGAATGGTATAGTAAAGACTTTCGTACTGCTTGGGGTCTTTGAAATAACAATATCTTGTGTATTTCAACACCGTGTCGAGACTGAAGGTGCGCCATTGGGGCAAAGGGTAGTAAAGGTCCCACTCATATAGTTTGGCCAAAGAAAAGTATTTGGGCTGAGCAGGCCAGTATGTACTGTCCATTCCATCAATATCAGCCAGAAGGATTTCTGCTTTGGCGTGAGTAATGCTGTCTTTCTGATGACGAGAACGGAATCTGTAATCAGGGTCGCTATATGAAAAGTAATCAGCTTGGATATCAATAGATGTGTCGTTTTGCAAATCAAGTACCACGTCCCTTATGCTGGACGAACTGAGAAGGCATCGCCCGTACGGAACAAAGAGTTGGAAACGTCCTGCTGTGTCTGGAACGACATGGAAAGTGCTGTCAAGCGCGTCGCAAGACACACTAATATACTGATTCACAAGTATTCCCTTTATACTCATTCGCACATCAGCGCTCACTCGCTGTGCATTGCCTTCCACATAAGCCAAAGCGAAAACGACAAACGCTAAAAAATATTTTCTAATATGATTTCCAATGTTTTTCACAAGATAATCGACAAACAATTCCAATTACAAAAATAGTTTTTTTCTCGAACATGCACAAAAAAAGAGAAACACTTGTTTCTCTTTGGTGCCCGGAACAGGAACGCCCCAGGCACCTCTACTTATTAGTAACTGTTTGTGGTTGTTATCATTGTTATTTTTGACATTCTAAAGTCGAACAATTAAACTGAATAATTCTTCAAAAGGGTGGCCAAGGGGATGTATGATTCTTTTACGGCACACTCCTACAGATGATATTTTATTAAATATTGTTAATGCGGTACGATAAAGCATACTTTTACGTTATGTCTTGTGTTTTTATGATAAAAAAAACAGTAAAAGTACAATAAATCATACCATATGAAAATAGGAGCAGCTATTAAAGAACGTAGGGCCTTATTGGGCATTTCTCAGCAAGACCTATCGGATTATTCTGGAGTGGGTATCTCGACAGTGAAAGATCTGGAACGTGGAGTGGGAAACCCATCCATTGAGACTTTGCGGAAGATTTTGGATGTGGTGGGATTGGAAATAGTTCTGCAAGTTAAACAGACAGTATTGTAATGGTTGAAGTAAAATGATATGTAAAAAATGAGAAAAGTGGACGTATATTATGGAGATGTGTATGCGGGGCGTCTCTCGGAAATAGCCAAAGGCAACTATGTGTTTTCATATGACGACAAATTTCTCGCCGACAACGACACACCTCCGGTATCGGTAAACCTGCCCAAAAGAAAAAAAATGTACCATTCAAACCGCATTTTTCCAGTTTTTACCAATATGCTGCCAGAGGGGGCCAACCGCAGAGCCCTGTGCAGGGCAATGAAGGTGGATGAAAAGGACATCTTTGGTATGCTGGAGATGATCTGCGGAATGGATGCCATTGGAAAGTTTATACTTAAAAAAGTCAGTGATTAAAGATTATGAATAAGATATCATTTTGTCCGTCGACATTGCGACCAGGATATTCAACCTATTCTCCAATAGCTGTTAAAGAACTTTTTGACGGCAATGTAGTATCACATAATATAGACATCGATTTTGAGGACGAACTAGACCAACGTCGGGCTATGGAGAACATGGAGAACATGTCTATCTCAGGGGCACAGGAGAAGTTTTCGGCAGTCATTGATAATGGGAAAATCCGATTGAGCCGTGAGGGGGAACAATCCACACACATTCTGAAACCAGCCCCCTTCAACTTGAGCCTCTCCACCCGTAAACAGATTCCGGCAAACGAGCATCTAACAATGCAGATAGCAGCACAGGTCTATGGTATCCGCACTGCTGCGAATGGACTGTGTTTCAGTAGCAGCGGGCTTCCGGTGTATATCACCAAGCGTTTTGATGTCAAGCAAGGCATAAAGGACTGCACACAAGAGGACTTTGCTGCCATATTGCAGATGACAGAGGAAGATGGCGATAGTAATTTCAAGTATCACGGAAACTATGCCCAGATTGCCGATGCTATCAGAAGGATTGTCCCCGCATGGATGCCGCAAATAGAGCAGTTCTTCAGAATGGTGGTGTTCAACTACCTATTTGGAAACGAGGATGCACACATGAAGAATTTCTCATTAGTTAACAGAGGAGGCGAATATTTCCTTGCACCCGCATACGATTTGATTAACACCTGCATCCATATTCAGAGCAGAAGCGATTTGGGTCTGCTCGACGGTCTTTCTCCTGATATTGAGAAGAGTGATGTTTATGTTCAGACAAGCCATCCCTGCCGGTTGGATTTTGAACGTTTTGCAGATAGAATCGGATTGCCTAAGAAACGAGCCAATCTGGTGCTTGACATGTATATGCAGATTCCGCAGAATACCTATTCACTCATCGATAATTCATTCCTTAACGACAAAATGAAACGCAACTACAAGCGTGTGTTGGAGGAAAGAACTATGCGATTTATCCGCAAATCAGAGTGAATCTTTTTTTTTATTTCCTTTTTCAAAAATGTCTGTGTTTTCTACGATGCCTTTTTAGTTTTCTACGATGCATTTGGGGGGAATAGAAAAGTGTTATTTCCCCCATAGGAACGATCGGAACAGTTCACATAAAGGTTCATAAAAGAGTTCCCAAAAGAGTTTACGCTGAGGAGTTGGCACATGTGACTTTTTTTTTAGCCCACAAGGCTTGTATCCGTTCCTCAATCGTGTGTCTTTTCCTCATAATAAAACCCCGAAAGTTTTTTGTCCAACTTTCGGGGTTCATTACAAAAAGCACGCCCCTTTTTCATACCTTTTTCTAAAAAGGTGGTCAAAAGGTGGCCAAAAATGAAACATAAAAGAAAAAGATTTTGCTTTTTCGTTCATTTTGAACTACTTGCAAAATCTCTTTGGTGCCCGGAACAG
>JAEEGL015483607.1_pt1 | contig 15779 bp, 13 predicted proteins | sample 9134231 | NCBI WGS metagenome assembly JAEEGL01 (sample SAMN16246548, study PRJNA631951) | gut metagenome | biome: gut microbiome; feature: rumen; material: fiber-attached | host: Bos | place: Iran: Karaj | collected 2018-10
AAGTGGGCACAATATGCCACTGGTGCAGTTATGGCTCCTATGATATTCGTCCTACCTTTTCCTACTATGGTCGATGTCGACGAGCAATACAACCAGCAGTTGATGAACGGTGGTAACTATGTGCGTAATTTCCTTGGGGTATTCGTGCTTATCGCGCTGTTTGACGCACTTTTCCGAACAAAGAACTGGCGTGACCTCTCGCTTATGGGTGCGTTCGAGGTGGCCTATTTAGGTATCATCGCGTCGAGCGGCTTTGCCAATGCAGAGCGGTTCCTACTGCCAGGAGTTCCCGTACTACTCGTGATGGCAGCCTACGGAATATCACTCGTTTCAGCACGTAACTACCGATGGGTGAAGATATGGTATTGGGTGGTGCCCATCATGGTCTTTGGCTGGGCATTCTTTAAGTTAGGTACCAGAGGTCTGTTCTGAAAAAATAGTTAATCATAGATAATAACCATGAAAACAGTAGGTTTGCCCATATCACATAAAGAGAACGAACGTCGTCGCACATTGGTACCTTCCGACGTGGCTCTCATCCGTCATCCCGAACAGATATGTATTGAGACTGGCTATGGCGATGTGTTGGGTTTCTCCGACAGTGACTATCGGCAGCAAGGCATCCACGTTGCCGATAGGGCTGAGGTGTTGGGAATGGACATTGTTGCTGATCCCAAGATAGGTGATGCGGAGTACCTGACGCAGCTCGACAGTCAAACAATTTTCGGTTGGGTACACGCCGTGCAGAATCGCGACATCACCGACAAAATCATTGCCGGCAGGCTCACCTCCTTTGCTTGGGAAGACATGTATGAGAACGGCCGGCACAGCTTTTGGCGCAATAACGAGATTGCCGGTGAAGCGGCCGTATTCCATGCATATATGTGTCATGGCGTTTTTCCCTACAATACCCGAGCTGCGGTGCTCGGGCGGGGCAATATAGCACGTGGTGCCATTAAGACACTCAACTACATGGGTGCCGAGGTGCGCCAGTACGACCGCAAGACCGAACGCCTCTTCCAGCAGGAGTTAGATCAGTTCGACGTTGTTGTCAACGCAATCCTTTGGGATACCTCACGTCGCGACCATATCATCTACCGCCACGACCTCAAACGCATGAAACGCAACGCTCTCATCATTGACGTGTCGTGTGACCGCAACGGAGGTGTCGAGACCAGCATCCCCACTACTATCGAAAATCCCACCTACATTGTTGACGGTGTCACACATTATGTTGTCGACCACACCCCATCGCTCTTTTGGAAAACTGCTACCGCCACCCTCAGTGCCGAATTTGTCAAGTATGTTGACTACCTCATCGAAGGCAGTCCCCTCCAAAACGAAGTCCTTCGCGGCTGTCATAACTTCGAACAGGGAGTAATCCTAGACTCCCGCATCATCGACTTCCAAGGAAGATAAATCATTATAACAGTCATTAACTACCTATTAGCACATATCTATGAGAATAACCATCACCGGCGGTGCCGGCTTCATCGGTTCCAACCTATGCGAGTACTTTGTAGATAAAGGTCATGAGGTAATTTGCCTTGATAACCTCTCAACGGGCTTCCTCCGCAATATCCAGCCATTGATGACGAAGGAAAACTTCCGCTTCATAGAAGGCGACATACGTCACCTCGACACTTGTCGCAGCGTAGTAGAAGGTGTGGACGTGGTTCTTCATCAGGCAGCGTTGGGTAGTGTGCCGCGCAGCATCAATGACCCTATCAACACTAACAGCAACAATATTGATGGCTTCCTCAACATGCTAGTGGCAGCGCGTGATGCGGGTGTTCACCGGTTTGTTTACGCCGCCAGTTCCTCTACCTATGGTAGCAGCCGACAGTTGCCCAAGGTGGAACATATCATCGGGCGACCACTCTCTCCATACGCTATTACTAAATTTGTCAACGAATTGTATGCTAATGTGTTTTCTAGTCTATACGGTATTGAGGCAATTGGGTTGCGATACTTTAACGTTTTTGGTCGAAGACAGGATCCCAATGGTGCCTACGCCGCAGTAATTCCCCTGTGGGTCAAAGCTCTGATAAACCACCAGCCACCATACATTAATGGCGACGGAAGCTATTCGCGCGACTTTACTTATATTGAAAATGTGATACAAGCCAACGAGTTGGCTGCCACAATTTCCTCCGACACCCTATTCCATCGTGCGTTGCTATACAACGAGGCCCTGTCTCCTGATACGCCCGCAGACATGGTGTTCAATGTTGCGTATGGAGGGAACACTACCCTCAACGAACTGTTCGCCTGCTTGCGCAGCAATCTAGCGCGCTACGACAGTTCTATCGCCACCATCCAACCCATCTACCGTGCCACCCGTCCTGGCGACATACCGCACTCGCAGGCCTCTATCACCAAAGCCCGTCAGTTGCTGGGCTATTGTCCGAAGTACGACGCGCAACGAGGTTTCGAACAGGCGTGCGAATGGTATTGGAATAATCTGAGATAGAGATGAAAGTAATATTCGTAGCTAGTGGCAATAAGGCGGTGGGTACCGTTAGTGCTTTTGTCAGTTCGCAGTACGAGTCCCTGCAGCGTGCGGGACTCGACATGGTGCTCTTTCCCATTCGGGGGCGTGGGTGGAAGTCATATGCTAAAGCAGTAGTCGATTTGCGCAAGACTCTCAGGCACGAACGCCCCGATATTGTCCATGCCCACTACTCTATATGCGGCTTAGTGGCCGCGCTCGCCACTTGTGGTATCAAGGCCAAGGTGGTGGTATCCATCCTAGGCAGTTTTCCCCGACAGTCGTTTAAACTGCGTTGGGTTCGCTTCTTCATCCGATACGTATGGGATGCCACCCTCGTTAAGTCGCAGCGCACAGCTGACCAGCTTGGGATACCGTTGCCCGTCGTACCGAACGGTGTCAACCTCAATCAGTTTTCATTGATAGACCAAGATACGGCACGTCAGCGGTGCGGTTTTGAGGCTGGGAAGCGGTACGTTGTCTGGTGTTCCAACCCTGCGCGGAGCGAAAAACGTTATCCCATCGCCCAGCGGGCCGTCGCACTGTTAGGTGACCCCGATGTACTACTTGTACCCGTTTTCGATAAGACACATTCCGAAGTGGCTGACTACATGTGTGCTGCTGACGTACTGCTGCTCACGTCGGTAAGCGAAGGGTCGCCTAACGTGGTCAAAGAGGCGATGGCGTGTAATTGCCCTGTGGTAAGCACTGACGTGGGCGATGTCGCATGGGTCACTGGCGGCATCGATGGCACCAAAGTAGTACCGAATGGCGATGTAGAGGCATTGTGTGAAGGACTCCGTTATGCGCTGGACTTCAACCAAAGGACCGAGGGACGGCGAAGAATAGAAGCGTTGGGGTTGACAACTGAGCAAACTGTCGAGAAAATAATGACAATATATGACACCTTATAATTATATAGACAGATACTTCTTCTTGCCTTTGGGTGACTGGGTGTATGGGAGCAGCGTAGTGGCGAAACTCAAAGAGACGCGGCGCAACGAAACACTTTCCGAGGCAGGGTTGCGCGACCTGCAGGACCGGAAACTCCAACAATTGGTGCGGCACTGCTACGCCACTGTACCCTATTACACGCGACTGTTCGACGCATGCGGTATCAATCCCGAACAGATACGCTCGCGCGAAGACCTGCAGTTGTTGCCCGTGCTTACCAAGCAGACAATACGTGACAACTACAATGACATGTTCAGCACCGCTGTCAACCCCAAACGCTATCGCAAGTCATCGACCGGAGGCAGCACAGGCACACCTCTCAAATTTTGCACCGACGCTGCTGAATGGAGCAGTTGGAAAGCTTCCACCCTCCGCGCTTGGGAATGGTACGGCCTCCATTTAGGCGACAAGATATTCTCCCTTGGAGGCAGCTCCATCAACAAGCGCAAGCAGCTTTTTTCCCTCAAAGGCCTCTATGACCGCGTCATCATGCGCAACCACAAGTATAGCAGTGCCGATGTCACCGATCAAGCGATGCAACGTAACTATGATGCACTCATGGCTCTACGGCCTAGGGCAGTGCGCGGCTATGGCTCGTCGCTGTATATACTGGCGCGGTATATTGAAAACCGAAGGCTGCCTCTCTGTCCTATAAAGGTGGTTCTAACAACCGGCGAAGTGCTCATGCCTGAATACCGACGTAAGCTGGAACAAGTGTTTCAGGCACCAGTATACGATGAATATGGGGCCAGTGACGGAGGCATACTTTCGCACGAATGCCCCCGGTGCGAAGGCCTCCACATCGCCGAAGATTTATGCATAATCGAAATCACTGACAAACAAGGAATCCCCCTGCCTGCAGGCACCACAGGATTCGTATGCACCACCGACCTAAATAACTACGTCTTTCCCTTCCTACGCTACCACGTTGGTGACATGGCCTATATCAAACAAACCCCATGCTCTTGCGGACGACACACCAGACTTATCGGAGAAGTCATGGGTCGTGCAGGAAAATTGATGTACAACAAAGCTGGCATACCCATATCACCCACCGTACTTCCTATGATGTTCTATCCCGAATTGAACTACCATAACCTAGAATACCAGAAAGTATACAATAAGATAGACAAATTCCAGATCCGACAGGATTGTCAGGGAGACATAACAATCCTATTGAAGCTTAAAGATCCAGCGGAGCAACATGAGCAGTTTGACTACATAGTTACCAACTATCGCAATCATTTTGTAGGATCGCAAGTTTCTCTTGAGTTTGTTGACGAGATTCCCTGTCTGCCTTCTGGCAAAGAAGACTATTGCGTGTCGGAATATGAGTATAGTGACTAGACAATATATTAATCAAATCGCTAATTATCACACAGACAATCAAACAATCGAAAAAAACATGCCCAATTTCGAACAACGAACGCCTTTGTCGATTATCCGCGGGGTGTGGATTAGACTACTTTCCACACTTACAATGTTCACCTTCCCATACTTTGTTACGGTAGCCTGCCACCGTTTGCGAGGGGTTAAAGTAGGAAAAGAATCCCATATCTCCCGCGGGGCCTATCTTGACGACCACAATCCCGAGTTGATAGAAATAGGCAAGGGCGTTTTTGTAACACAGGGGGTGATGATACTATGCCACCAGCGCGATCTTTCACATTATCGACCTGGAATGTATGTCATTGACTGTCCGTTCAAGGTAGGGAGAGTAATCATCAAAGACGGTGCCCATATCGGCATTGGTGCCATTCTCATGCCGGGTGTGACAATTGGCGAAGGTGCCGTCATTGGAGCCGGCAGCGTCGTCACGCACGATATACCACCCTACAGTGTGGCTGTTGGGTCGCCAGCCAAAGTTATTAGGACATTCAATTAATACATATATAAATATTATGAGAATTTGGATAGATATCACCAATACTCCTCATGTCATAGTATTAGCACCTATTATCAGGCATCTGGAAAAGGATCATGAGCTGATAATCACAGCCCGCGACTTCTCCGAAACTGTCCCCCTGTTGAAACAAAAGGGTATTGATGCCACAGTTTATGGTTCCTATAAAGGGAAGAGTAGGATGAAAAAAGTAATAGGCTTGTTCAGTCGGATGGCCGTACTGCTGTTCAAAGTACCTAAGTTCGACATTGCCTTTTCGTTAGGGGGTAACTATACCTCTACTATTGCCTTTTTAAGGAGGAAGAAGTCTATAGTGTTTAGTGATAATGACATTTCTTTCAAGTATTTCTCGTACAGGTTGGCGAATTATTTTATCTTTCCCAAGTATTTCGACTATAGGAGGATTCAGAGGAGGTACCGTATTCGGGAGTCGCAGATTTTTGCCTTCGATGGGTTTAAGGAGGATATTTATTTAGCCGATTTCGTGCCAGATGGGGGTTTTGTGGAACGGTTGCCTTTTAGGGACTATATTGTGGTGCGTCCTGAGAATCTCAAGGCATCATATGTACCGAAGGGGAGTAGGACGATAGTGCCGGAGCTTTTCAAACGGTTTGCGATGTGTAATATTCTCTTTTTGCCAAGATATGATGAGGAGAAGGAGTATGCTGAGGGGCATCCCCATGTTTGGTATCCAGAGCGGCCATTGTCGGGTTTGGATGTCTGCTATAATGCAAAGGCGGTGTTGACGGGTGCGGGAACTTTTGCAAGGGAGGCAGCCCTGATGGGTGTGCCGGCTGTCAGCTTTTTCCCTGGTGAGACGTTCCTGTCAGTCGATGTCGTGTTGCAGGATAAGGGTCTTGAATATAAGTCGAGAAATCCCGATGAGATTTATCGGTATGTGACGGAGGCGAAACGCGGATGTGGATCGATGGAGCGGAGTGTCCGTGTTCAGAAGGAGGTTTTTGACATTTTGGATACGATATTGATTGGAAATGGAGAATTGAGAGTTGAAAAATAAGAGTTATATGTGTATCAGTCAACGCTCAATTCTTAACTCTCAATTTAAAAAAATATGAAGAAGATAGCATTTGTACTTTATTATGTGTTTGCCCAGTTCCTACCAACGAGCAGGTTCCCGTTGGTGGGCGAGCTGTCGCGTAGGATTCGGGGTGGTATATGCAAAGTGTTGTTTGTCAACGCAGGACAGTGGATTAATATCGAACGGCGAGTGTATTTTGGCAAGAACGACATTTCGATAGGGAATAGGTCGGGGCTTGGCGACAATTTTCGCATAACGAACTCGTCGTTGGTGGTGGGCGACAATACGATGATAGCAAGGGATGTGCATGTCGTCGGTGGTGGGCATGTCTTTATGGATAAGTCGAAGTCTATCGGCACACAAGGCTCACGACCGAAAACCAGCCTTACAATTGGGAACGACGTGTGGATAGCGGAACGTGTGACAATACTTTCGAATGTCAGAACTATTGGCGATGGTGCTGTAGTGGGTGCATGCAGCGTTGTCACGCACGACGTACCGCCGTACGCAGTGGTGGCAGGCAATCCTGCTAAAATAATTAAATACAGGCAATGATTAACGTAATAGGACTAGGATATATCGGCCTTCCAACGGCACTCATGATGGCATCGCATGGGCTGGAAGTGGTAGGTACGGACTATAGCAAGGAATTGGTAGCGATGCTGAATGCGGGCAATACCACGTTCAAAGAGGATGGTTTGGACGGTCTGTACGCGGATGCGGTACGGGCGGGAATCAGATTCACAACCGAATACCAAAGGACGGACATGTATATAGTGTCCGTTCCAACCCCATATGATAAGTTTTCAAAGAAGGTGGATGCAAGCTATGTGGTGGCGGCAATAGGCGAGGTGATGAAGGTGTGCGAGAGGGGTAGCATCGTGGTTGTAGAGTCAACAATTTCTCCTGGAACGATAGACAGGTATGTGCGTCCTATGATTGAGTCTAACGGATTCAAAATAGGTGAGGATTTGCACCTCGTGCATGCTCCAGAACGCATCATTCCTGGCAATATGCTGTACGAGTTGGTCCATAACAACAGGACAATAGGTGCTGACAGCTATGAGGTAGGGGAGCGTGTGCGTCGGTGTTATGCCTCGTTCTGTCAGGGCGAGATAGTGGTCACCGACATCCGCACGGCTGAGATGACCAAGGTGGTGGAGAACACCTTCCGTGCGGTGAACATCGCCTTCGCCAACGAACTGGCGCGCATCTGCCGCCACGACAACATGGACGTGTACGAGATAATACGTATATGCAATATGCATCCCCGCGTCAATATCCTTCAGCCGGGACCAGGTGTGGGCGGTCACTGCATCAGCGTTGACCCATGGTTCCTTGTGGGCGATTATCCCCAACTGGCTAATGTCATCGACGAGTCGATGAAAACAAACGACTCCCAACCCACCTTCGTATTGGAGCGTATACACGAAATCATGCGTCAGCGGGGAGTTGCGGACTGCAATAGGGTAGGCCTATACGGCATCACATATAAGGAAAATGTTGACGACATACGAGAGAGTCCAACCCTCCAACTGCTCGGCCTACAGGAACGCCATCTTGCCAGCCCGTTGAAGAGTTTCGACCCATTCTTCACCGACAAGGCCGTAGTGTTAAACCAGATGCTCGACTTCGACCAGTTTGTGGATGCGGTGGATATGGTGGTGATAATGGTGAAACACAACCATATCATCAAGAATTGGGACAGGCTGAAAGGGAAAATCATCCTCGATTGCCACAACATCTGCCCTCTCGAAGGCGTATATCACATCTAATCTGTAGGCGATGAGAAAGGTAATGATAGTCTTTGGCACGCGACCCGAAGCCATTAAGATGTGTCCATTGGTGCGAAAGTTCAAAGAACGTCCCGATTACTTCGAAACCACGGTCTGCGTAACAGGACAGCATCGCGAGATGCTCGACCAAGTGCTAAGGATTTTCGAAGTGGAGCCCGACTACGATTTGAACATAATGAAACCGGGACAGGATCTGTACGATGTAACGTCAAGAGTGTTGCTTGGAATGCGCGACGTGTTGAAAGAGTCGCGACCCGACATAGTGTTGGTGCATGGTGACACCACTACCAGCACGGCAGCCGCACTGGCGGCATTCTACCAACAAATACAAGTCGGACACGTTGAGGCAGGCCTTCGCACATACGACATCTATAGCCCGTGGCCCGAAGAGATGAACCGTCAAATAACGGGGCGTATCGCCACATTCCATTTCGCGCCGACAGACCTCAACAGGCAGAACCTCCTAAACGAGAACGTCGACGAGAATAAGATTGTCGTTACGGGCAACACCGTCATCGATGCCCTTCATACGGTGGTGGAAAAACTCAAGAGAAATAAGTACCTTGCTGAAGAACAACAAAAAATACTTGCTGACGCGGGCTATGAAACAAGATGTAAAAGGGTCAGCGAAAGTCCCAGGAACGAAACAGACGGTACAGAAGACCACCCAGTAAGTCGTAGACTGGTACTGATAACGGGACACCGTAGGGAGAACTTCGGCGAAGGATTTATTAACATGCTGACCGCCATGAAAGACCTCTCTAGAATGTATCCCAATGTGGACTTTGTCTATCCGATGCATCTCAACCCCAATGTCCGCAGACCCATTCATGAGGTGTTCGGTGAAGACCTTTCGGTATATCCAAACTTCTACTTCATTGAGCCGCTACAATACATAACATTCGTCTATTTAATGGAGAAGAGCTATCTGGTGCTTACCGACAGTGGCGGAATACAGGAGGAAGCTCCCGGTTTAGGCAAACCTGTACTGGTGATGCGTAACACGACCGAACGCCCCGAAGCTCTTGCTGCAGGTACCGTGAAGCTCGTTGGTACCAACTATAACCTCATTGTAAGCGAAGTAAGTCGCCTTATCGAGGATGTTGACTATTACAATAAAATCAGTAAGGTATCTAATCCGTATGGTGATGGCAACGCATCCCAACGGATTGCCGACAAATTAGTCGAGTCACTTTGATAGTGCGTTTGCTAATCACAATTCACGTATTCTCACGTTTTTATGGATTTTACCCTTCGTAAATATAGTCAGTTGTTGGAGGCACTCAAGTCGAGTGGCGTTTCGTTCCAGTTGAGGCATGATGTCGACCTGCTTCCACACAACTCTTTACAGGTGGCAGAAATAGAAAACATGTTAGGGCTTCGGGCTGTATATTATTTTCGAATGGTTCCGGAGAGTTATGATGAGGTAGTTGTTAAGGAAATTCATGCCCTTGGACACGAGATAGGCTATCACTACGAATCGCTCACCACCTGTCGGGGAAATGTTGAGGAAGCCTATCGTGATTTCTGCGACAATTTGGCGCAGCTGCGCCAAATTGTCCCTATTAATAAGATTTGTATGCATGGCTCTCCTCGCAGCCCATACGATAGTAGAGACCTCTGGAAGCACTATGACTATCGAGCCCTAGGGATAGACTACGAGCCCTATTTCGACACAGACTTTACACACACACTATACCTCACAGACACTGGCCGCCGATGGGACGGCTATCATGTTAGTGTCCGCGACAAGATACCACAATATCAAGAACTTTGGGAGAATCAAGGACTCGTATTCCACACTACCGATGATATAATAGCACAGCTTCGTAACACCGATTCGCCCCTCCATCGGTCTCGCTACGCCATGTTAATCACAACCCACCCCCAGCGGTGGAGTCCTTTTGGATTAGCCTATGTAAAAGAGTATGTTACACAGTTGTTTAAGAATAGCATCAAGAGGCTTTTAGTAAAAACAAATAATAAAAACTAAAACATTCTTGTTTTTCGACTACAAGGAATGCAATAAAAAAAGCACATCATCGTTATTAATCAATACTATTTGACATACCATGAAAAGAATTTACAAGTTACTACCCTTTGCGCTATTGGCGGTGTCGTTATTCGCTTCCTGCCTAACCCCTGCGGAAGTGAACTACCTACAGGATATGCGACACGGCACCCAAATTGAACTCGAAAATGCCTTTCAAGCGCGGGTCTGCCCATACGACGAGTTGGACATCTATATCTTTTCGTCGGACGAAGAGCAGGCAAAACCATTCAACCTCAGTTCTTTCGCCACAGCGTCGAATCAAACCTACCGCCGAGGAGCCTACTTGGTGGACGTGAACGGCAACATTCAATTCCCAATATTGGGAACCCTGCATGTGTCGGGGCTGACAAGGTTGGAACTGCAGGACACAATTAGTCGCCTGCTGATTAGCAACAGCCTACTGACTGACGCGGTGGTGGTGGTGCGGTTCTCGAACTTTAAGATTTTCTTCCTCGGTGCTGAGGGCGGTAAGGCTATCACTATCAGCAACGAGCGGTGCACATTCCTCGAAGCACTGGCATTGGCGGGAGGTCTGAACGCTTACACCAGCCGCAACAAGATAGCCGTGATGCGCGAGGTGGACGGTAAGATGGTGATGCGCTACCTTGATCCCCGCTCCTCGTCCGTATTTCAAGACCCCTTCTTCATGTTGCAGCAAAATGACTTTATTATCACCCAGAACTATACAAAGGAGACCCCGCAACGCGAAGCCAGAAACTTTGCATCATGGCTATCGATAGGATTGTCGACACTCACATTCTTTGTTACAGTCGCAGGCTACCTCAAGCCGAACAATTGAAATAGGTGATTAGTAAATAGTGGATAGTGAAATGTGAATAGACAATACCTTTGTCCAATCACGAATCAATCAAACAATAACATAATCAGACAATCAAAAGAAATGGAAAATATATCTAATAGGACAAATCAGAACCCCACGCCGAACTATACCGACCTATCGTTCCTGGATGAGAAGCAGTCGGTGTCGTTCCATATCAAGGACTTGGTGTTTCTGTTGCTGCGCAACATCCATTGGCTGTTAATTTTTGCTCTGATTGGGGGACTGATTGCTAACTTTTTAGCACGCCGTCAGGACAGGGTGTACCAGAGTCAGGCGAAGATACTTATCCGTAGTGGCAATGACCTCGGCATTAGTGATAATGACACACGCGAGCTGTCTATTAAGAGTGCTTTGGGGCTTCGCTCGTTTTATTCGAGCACCATTAATAACGAGATGATGATTCTCACTTCAAAGTCGACCATCCAGAAGGCGGTGGAGGAGTTGAAACTGAATGTAGTGTACAGTACAGAGACTCGTTTCTTGAAGCGTACAAAAAACCTTTATGCCATTTCGCCCGTGGAACTGGAGTTCGACTCCAGCGGGTTTATGTTGCCCGACTATTTGGTACTGAAGATTGTGGATAAGGAGCATACGTTGTTGCGCCGCCCAGGCCACCATGCGTTGCTGATACCGCTTGACAAACCAGTGATGACTCCGATGGGCAGGATGGTGGCGCATAAGACATGGGCTTTTGTCGATAAGACGGTGGGTCAGGAGATTCATGTCGAGCATAGCGACGTGTCGGCGGTGACGGACTACTACCGGTCGAAGCTGGTGGTAAAACGCAACGACGAGCGCAACACTATACTGAACCTCTATATGAAGGACCATTCGCCCCAGCGGTGTGCTGACTTTATCAATGCGGTAATTCGCGTCTACAACGAAGGCGCGGTGAACGACAAGAAGCGTATCATCAACGACACGTACAACTATATCAATGAGCGTATCAGTGCTATCAGCAATGACCTTGGAGCGCAAGAGTCGGCAATAGCCGCATATCGCAGCAGTTCAGACTTGATGGCGTCGAGTGCTTTCGGAGGCGGCTATGTGAGTACTAGCCTGCAGTCAGACAACACGGCAGTGCGCCTGCAGAATGAGTTGGGCATGGCGCGTGACCTGCTGTCTGATATCAAGGCGAGCGATGGTACAGAGGTGGTGCCGATGGGTTCTATCTCGAACGGCGTGGTGGCGTCGTATCTGACGAAGTATAACAGCCATGCCCAGCAGGTGGCACGCTATAAGGAGATGGGGACGGTGAACAACCCTGTCGCCGCCCGCGCCATCGAAAACCAGAACCAGCAGAAGGAGGACCTCATCAGTATGACTGAGGGCTATATATCTTCGTTGGAGCAACGTATCGTCAATGAGCGCGCCATTGCCAACGAAGCTTCCGCGAGGGTACGTTCGGTGCCTCTCAAGCAGCTGCATCTCGAAGAACTGCAACGCAACCAGAAGATTAAGGAGGAATTGTACGTGTCGCTGCTCACCCGCCGTGAGGAACTGATGATTAGCAAGCCGTCGCTGGAGGGCTATGCCAAGATTATTGACCCTGCACCGGTGAACAATACCCCTGTGTCGCCCAACACGACCCACATGACTTTTGTTGGTGCGTTAATAGGCCTGCTGGTGCCTGTGGTATTCTATCTGTTGCGTAAGTTGTTCGACACGCAGGTGAAGAGTTATGCCGATATCGAATCGGCCACGTCGGTTCCGTTCTTGTCGGAGATACCGGCGTTGCCAGACGATGACGACCGCAATATTGTGATAACGGAGAAGGAACACGACGGTATCGCCGAGTCATTCAGGCATTTGCGTGCCAAGATTGACTTCCTCAGCGGGCAGCAAGGTAAGGCCAAGGTGCTTCTGTTCTCTTCGCTCGTCCCTGGGTCAGGCAAGACGTTTACCACTAGCAACCTTGCCGCAAGTATTGGATTGGCGAATAAGAAGGTTCTGCTGGTAGACTTGGATTTGCGCAAGGGTTCGCTCACTCGCAAGTTCTATTCGCGTAAGAAACCAGGCATTGTTAACTACCTTACTGAAAAGGTGACAGATATCGACAGCCTCATCCAGCATGATGTGGTGGCAAAAGGTGTTGATTCCATCTTCTCGGGTCCGTTGCCTCCCAATCCCGCTGAGTTGCTAGGCTCACCGCTGTTCGACAAGTTGATGGAGTATCTACGTGACCGTTATGAGTATATTATCCTCGACAGTACGCCTGCCGGTATGGTGGTGGACACCGACGTTGTGAAACATGTGGCAGACCACACGGTGTTTATGATTCGTGCCCGCAAGTTTGACAAGCGTATGTTGTTGGATGTTGAGCGACTCTATAAGGACGGTGCCTTCCCCAATATGTGTACCATTCTGAACGATGTGAAGTATGACAAGCAGCCGCTGTATGGTCGCAACTACGGTTATGGCTACGGTTATGGTTACGGTTACGGCTATGGTTATGGCTATGGCTATGGCTATGGCTATGGGGAGACTACGGGTGAGAATGATGATGACGATGAGGCCGGCCAGCCTACCACCGACAAGAAGCGTAGAAGGAAGTAAAACTTCTTGATTTTAGTTTGAAATGAACGTCACGTCGCCGTTGATGCCTGATTTGGACGAGTTTTCTCACATGCTCAAGGAACTGTGGGAGAGTCGTTGGATTACCAATAACGGACGGTTTCACCAGCAGCTGGAGGAGGCTTTGTGTACCTATCTTAAGGTACCTTATATTAGCCTCTTTACCAATGGGACGCTTCCGTTGTTGACGGCATTGCAGGCTTTGCGGGTCAGTGGCGAAGTGATAACTACTCCCTATAGTTTTGTCGCCACCACTCATAGCATCTGGTGGAATGGTCTGAAGCCTGTGTTTGTGGATATCGACCCCAGCAATTGCGGGATGGATCCCGACAGGATTGAAGCTGCCATCACACCGCGGACGACGGCCATCATGCCTGTGCATTGCTATGGCAAACCGTGCGATATAGTGCGTATACAGCAGATTGCTGACAGGTATGGATTGAAGGTGATATATGATGCAGCGCATTGTTTCGGTGTCGAGGTAAATGGGAAGTCAATACTGGAGTATGGCGACATTTCTACGTTGAGCTTCCATGCCACGAAGGTGTATAATACGGTCGAGGGCGGTGCCATGGTGGTGCATGATGCCGCGATGAAGCAACGCATAGACTACTTGAAGAATTTCGGTTTCGAGAGTGAGACAGAGGTGATAGCTCCGGGTATTAACAGCAAGATGGACGAGGTGCGTGCCATTTATGGTCTGCTGAATTTGCAGCTGGTGGATTCCGCTATTGAGGCGCGCCATCAGGTGGCAATGCGCTATCGCGAGACTTTGCGCACGGTAAGAGGCATCCGTTTCTTCGATGACATGCCGGGTGTGAGGCACAATTATAGTTATTTCCCCATCTTTGTAAATGCTGACGAGTATGGTGTGACGCGCGATGAGCTGTTTTTCCGGTTGCGCGAACATGGTATTGTCGGTCGTCGCTATTTCTATCCGCTGATTAGTTCATTCAGTACCTATAGGGGGCTGCCTAGTGCGGCTACGGAGAATCTGCCTAACGCGACACGTATCGCCAATGAGGTTATCTGCCTACCGATACACCACGAGCTAACGGCAGAGGATGTGGATCGTGTACTGGAAATAGTGGTTGGGTAACTACCAACAAGAAGACGGTGATTTCTGAGACGCCGCTAGGGATTTCGGTCCCTGGCGGCGTTTTTTTCGCCTATTTGGCGAGCAAGGCTATGCCGCTGCTGATCACGGGTTTGGTGTAGTATCAGAACTGGATGAAGGTGATAATTGGGTTCTGATGCTATGGCAAATGCCGTCCCAACCCTCATTGATGTCGGTAATTTGGATATAGAGGGTGTCCAACGAGCGTATGCCGTGGGTATTAGTTCTTTACGTTAATCCATATCTTCTGAAGTTGCTGTCGGTGATTTTTAGGGTCGTAAAAATCAGACATTCCACGATATAAAATGAGTAACTGTGTTGTCTATAAACGTTTTTTGTGTGATTTATGATTAGTGAATAGAATCTGCCACAGTCATTTTTCTGTTCGTATTATACATTTCATGATTCACAATATAAATGGCATATACTTGAACAATAAAAGAAGGACATTGGCGTTATAATCATGGACGTTAAAGCAAATAACTGGCGAGGCGGTTAAAGTGGGCTTTCCGTCCAGCCAGTTTGAATAAAATGAATTTTTAGAGCATACCTATAATGTCAACTACCAAATGTGTCTTTATTAGTTGTTTTAATTAATCGCCTATGCTATTTAATTCTATAGAATACGCACTGTTTTTGCCAATTGTGTTTGTCCTGTATTGGTTGTTTTCTAAACAGTATAAAATACAGAATGTACTAATTGTTGTAGCAAGTTATATTTTTTATGGCTGGTGGGACTGGCGTTTTTTAATACTGATAGCTTTCACTTCTCTGTGTAGTTGGGGTAGTGGTATACTGATTGAAGAATCGAAAAGCCCGAAATGTTGGTTGGCAGCCAATATTGTCGTCAACCTTCTTATTTTATGTATATTCAAATATTATAATTTTTTTGTATCTTCGTTTGGAGATTTGTTTAATCTAAAGTATGATTCGTTATTGTTAAAGGTAATTCTTCCTGTGGGTATTAGTTTCTACACCTTTCAGGCTTTGAGTTATAGTATTGATGTATAT
>JAEEGL016578772.1_pt1 | contig 15779 bp, 12 predicted proteins | sample 9134231 | NCBI WGS metagenome assembly JAEEGL01 (sample SAMN16246548, study PRJNA631951) | gut metagenome | biome: gut microbiome; feature: rumen; material: fiber-attached | host: Bos | place: Iran: Karaj | collected 2018-10
TTCATAATTTCTTCGTTCAAATTACTAAAAGGTGATGAAAGCTTATTAAATACATTATTAAATATATCCATATTATCTTCACCAACAACTTCTAATGCTCTTTTAAATATTTTATCTTTACTTGCTTTGTACTCTTCGTGCATCTCTTTATTTAATTTTTCCATTTCAACTAAATATTTTTGATAAGCTTTATCTAATTTTATACGATATTCTTCTCTTGTCATACCATACACTTCTTGATAAGCATCCTCTAAAGTAACTGTTTCTGAATATAACTTAACTCCACAAAAATCATAATAATAGTTAAAAGTATCACTTTTACAACGTATTAAAACATCTACAATAGAATCTAAATTAACTGGATAACACATACCTAATAATGGCATTTCAATCTTTTCCATATAATCTCCCCCTAAGTGAGTTTTATCCTAATATAAATATATTTTTAAGTCAATAAAAAAGAAGGCTTAAACCTTCTTTTTACTAATCATAAACCACTATATCAATATCAGCTAGTGTTCCAGTGAAGAATCTATCTGCAACTCCATTTATAACTCTTGCACCAATAGTTATATTCGAATTACAGTTAGACTCTAATGACCAATTACTTTGATTGATCAATGTAACTGTATGAGTATTTGCACCATCATTATATGAATATGTAGATGTAATAACTCCATTTCTTCTATGGAATTCAAAATGAATTGGCATATTATTTTCTATCGGTACAGTATCTGAAGCATCCCTAGAACCCCATCTACCTTTAATATCAATTGGTGAATATTTACCATTAAAACGAACTACAAATCCTGGAACCATATTTTCTGTACCACTAATAATATGTTCCTCATCTTTAGCATTTATTATTGTTGGCTGATAAACAGTACCATTAATTGGATCAGCAGATATTAAATCAAAACTAATATCAAAATCTTTATCAATATTAACAGCACTATATAGATTTACTTCCGTATCAATATAGTCGTCTACACCATTAAATGTTATTTCTCCAGCATGATGATATTCACGTTTACCATATTGAGCATATAAAGTAACTACACCATCTGGAACGTTAGTAAGATTCATTACTCTTTCCTCTTCTTCATATCTAGTACCAGATCCATCCGGTTCTGTATTCCAGCTATCGAAGATATATCCCTCTTTACTAAATGCTGATGGATTTAAGTTTTGAGCAGTATCAAAGGCGAATTCTTGATTATCCATTGAACCAACTCCTCCATTAGCATCAAATGCTACAAAGAAGCTAGCAGATTCTAACCATTGAGCATATAAAGTAACTACTTCGCCTTCATTAGCTAAACCTGTTACTACCTGTTCATCTGTATAAGATGTACCGGATCCGTCAGGGGCCGTATTCCATCCTATAAATGCACAACCAGTCTTTGTATAATTATTAGGTCTTAATGCTACAGATCCAGTTAATGGCATTACTTGTTCAATCATCATACCAGTTCCACCATTAGCATTAAATTTAACTGTATATGATTTTGGTTCTATTAATTCAACAGTCATATCTGTAAGCGTACCTTTGAAGTAACGATACTCAGTCATATTAGGTTTATACTCTCCACCAAACGTTGCAGGAATATTAAAGTAACGATTGAAATTACTAAAGTCATTATATTGAATGAATGTTTGTCCACCATCAATACTATAAGATAGTATTCCACTTTCACGTTTCATGACAACTGTCATTCCTTCTTCAAAGTCACTAACAGTACTTGTCATTCTTCCACCATATGTATTATCCCCAGGATCAACATTAGCTACGATTTGGAAGTCTCTAACTTTATTATCAGAATTATATCTAAACATTGTACCTGGATATACTGGTTGAGTTTCATTTAAGTCAGAGAATAATACAGCATTCTTTTCGCCACCTACACCTTGACCATTTCTCATTTCAGACAATGTAAATGTTACTATAAAGTCTTTATCAGCATTTTGTGCACTAAATAACGCTATATCCGTATTAATCATGTTATGTCCAGTAAATACTTCTTCATCATCATGGAAATAAACTTTATTCCATTTAGCATGTAATGTTATATCTCCAGTAGGTACAAAGTCTTCATTTACTTGATGTATATACTCAGCTTCCTTATACCATCCTTCGAATCTATAAGCATATGTACAATTACGTTCACTATAACTTCCTTCACTTAACTCACAATCATCTCGAGTTACAACTGGAATCGCACCAATTGGTGATCCAGGTTCTATATCTCTAGATGGAATAGCTGGAGATCCTTCATGTGTATCAAATTCAACTATATATGGTGTACCATATATTGGTTTAATTGTTACATCTTCTGTCATCGTAAATGAATGACCTAAATCAATTGAGCCATCTGACCATTTAATAAATGGTCTTCCTTGAGCATCAGTTTCATCTGCTAACAAATAAATATTTGTTTCATAATAGTATTCTCCAGAAGGAGTTGTTGTATTAACATACTCTTCATTTTCTATCGTAAGTCTATACTTTTCTCTTTCATATAAATATTCAATTGTTGTTGTTTCAAAATCAATAACTATTGATTGTCTTTCTGGTTGTTTAAAACCAGTATAGCTCCTTCTAAAATCTTGTGTTATCTCTACTCCAATAGGAGCTATTCCCTCATCATTAGGAAGATCAATTATAGTATATTCTCCATTTAAGTCCATTTTTTTATGAATAACAACAAAATCACTTTCACTTTTAATAGTAAAAGTATTAGTTTTTGTATCCACATTTTCAATATAAGCACTAACTTTTTCCACGAAAAAGAATGATGAAACAAACAACACTAAAAAAAGTAACATTTTTTTCATGTCTCATCACTCCTTATTATTTTATTAATATCATTATAGCATAAAAAAAGATAGATTTCTCTATCTTTTTTATTTATATATAGCTTCTAAATACATACTAGAATCTACTTTAATAGTATCTCCAGGTTGATAATGTTTATTATCACTATGATTATACCAATACTTAAATCCAGTTGTTTTCTTTGGTGTTGGTACTTTATAAGTACTTCCTTCTACCTTTTGATGAGAACTATCATTTGGATTTGCATCATCACTAGTAGTTACCATCCATAAGTATTTACCTGCATTATTTCTTGGAGGAATAACTTTCTTATCATTATCCATTAAGTAATTACTAAATAAGTCATTCATCTCTTCCTGAGTAATCATATTATTCTTAACTAGATATTTTAATTCACCGAGTCTAAATACTTTAAATAGATAATGATCTAAGTATGAGAAGTCTTCATAAGTATATAAATCTTGTCTAACTATATCAGCTATCTGCCACTTCAAGTTTCCATCGAATCCCATGAAGTTAGAAATATTATTATAAATTTCATATGTAGTTAAAACATTATTTGTAATTAAGTTGAAGTATCTTGAAGATATAACATGGTAATATTTAATGCTCTTTTCAATTACCTCAATCTTAGTTACAGTTACATAACTCAAACCGTTTTTAAGATTAACTACTTTATCGCCTACATTAAATTCATCAGAATTAATATCAACATATTTATTTCTAGTCTTACTGAATATACTATGGTTACCAACAACTTTTAATTCACTACCATCACTAAATGTTACTTTAGTATATACATCAGAATTACCTGCTTTTTCAATCCATGCAGGATATTCATAACCATATGATCCGGTATCATGATTCCATACTCTTAATAAATCGTTATATGTAATATCTTCGATTTTTTTATAAGAACCATCCCATAACATAATCAAAGTACCTTCAGGTAAACACCAGTTACCAGTTTGAACATTAATATCAATTGGACCATCAACATTTGGAACAGTTAAAGTTCTAGTACTACCACTTCCAGACAATGTATAACCTGTTCCTTCTCTAAGAGTTCTATTATTCATCGTAATAGTTACTCCTGTAAAATATGCAGCTCCATTTAATTGGAATGTAGCAGTAAACGTTTCACCTTCTCCGATAGTCGCTGGACCATTGTGTGTATAATTGTTTCCTCTATATTGAACAGCAAATGTTTGTGCCCATTTTGCTTTAACGCTTATATTACCTGTACTACCTTGAGTTACAGTATATGGTAAAGAACAATCATTTCCTACACACCAACCTCTAAACGTTTCGTTTCCCTTAGTAGGAGTTGGTAAATCAAATGTTGGTGTCATACTTGTATAAGTAGTTTTAGGATTATTTAATGTTCCACCATCTAAATCATAAGTAATTGTGTATCTATTCAAAGTATAAACTTCATCAATTAATGTATTACTATGAACAGTATAAGTACTATTAGTATATAAATTATTATTAACAAAATATTCTACTTTACTATAATCTAGATTCATTAAAGAACCACCAACATTAACACTAGTTCCATCAAAAACTCTTTCACTAGTATTAGCTTTAGCAGTAACTCTATTATCTGTTTCATCTATATAGTAATAATAACGATCTACATTATACCTAGTTGCAAATCTAAAAACATTTCCTTCGTTCTTAGTATTAGTTAAATAACCATATATTTTAGGCAAACTAAAGATTGCTAAAATTAGTAATGCAACAATTACTTTTTTTGTATATTTTTTCATCTTTAAGTTCACCTCCATTATAGTTGGTAATATTAATTAAGCTATTGGATAAAAGACATTTACCAAACCACTAAAAGTATCGCTATGTCCATGTCCAGTATTATCTCCATCAGCTTGTACAGCCATACCTGTAATATTCATATTAATTTCAGTTGGCAACTGATCAATTTCATAATCGTTTAAACTAGCAATAGTAACACTATCAAATAATGTTGGTGTACTAGCATTTGGAGCAAGCGATGTCATTGTAGTTGAATTTCCAAAATAATATATTCCTTGTGCAGTTCCCACCTCAGAACAAGTAGGAGTTTCATAAGTAGTCCATCCACTATTTACAGTATAAGTAAACACTAGTTTGTTATTAACACAAGGGAAATCTACTTGCATAACAACATATGCATTAGTAGACCCAGTATTAGTAATTTTTGGATCTTTAGGTAAAACTTGTCCAGGAATAATATTTAATCCATCAGCTGCAACCCAATGTGGTTCAGTTAACTCAATATTTACGTTACCAAAAGTAAAAACATTGGTTTTTGAATCTATATCCGTTAGATAAGCCATAGTTGAACCAACTAAAAGTAAAAACATTAACATAAAACCTGCTACAAACATTTTATTTCTATTCATAATCAATTCTCCTCAATTGACGCGACTGTACAAAGCATAGTTGACACATTGTATTATTATCTATATTAATTATATCATTTGCAAAATAAAAAAGACGGGAAATATCTCGTCTTTTTCTTGGTTTACATCAAAATGTACATTTTACATTATTTATCTTTTTTGGCATGTCTGCTTTCCAAAATGTCCCAATCACTTATTGATAGAACTTCTTTATTATTCTTTTTCTTAGGATCTCCCATAAGGAAACCAATAACAAATAAGACTACAACAAAAGTTCCTAGAATAACTTTTCCCTTTGTGGTTTGAATCGTTTTTACAACATAACCAGCATAAGGAACTGATCCAATATTCTTACCAACATAACTAGATGCTGTAGTAACAGCTAAATCATTAGCACTATTGGCATCACCTTTAGTTACAATCCCTTCATCTGTTATTTCTACAGCACGGTGTGTAACTAAAGTCCCATCGTCCATCTTAAAAGCAATAACATCGCCTTTTTTAATATTTTCATATTTAACATGCACATTAATAAAACACAAACTGCCAGTTGGCACCTTTGGTTCCATTGATCCTGATAGAACAACATAAGGTGTTATACCCACTGCGTATAACACCAAAAATATCAAACCTATAACAATAATTAAAGTTGTTGTAACATTAATTATCTTGTTTAGTATTTTCATTGTCTATTAACTATTAAAGTTTCCCCAAACAGCTGTAGGAGCAGAACTTGCAAGTCCTTCAGATTGGATACCATAACCAGTAACAACCATATCAATGTTGCCAGTTAATGATTGAGCTTCAGTATTACTTAAATTAACTAAAGTAACATTATTAAATACTGCTGGAGTTGATGCATTTTTTACTAAATTAGTCATTGCTGAAGCAGAACCATAATTATATATTTTTTCAGCCTTGCCATTGTCACAAGAACCATTAGTCATTAGATTCCATCCACTATTTACTGTATAAGTAAATAATTCTTTAGTACCTAAGCATGGAACTTCAACTTTAACAAATACATAAGCATCATTAGCACCATCGTTTGTAATTGTTGGGTCTTTAGCAACAGTTTCACCAGGCATCATACCTTGTGCATTAGCTGGAACCCATCCTGGTTCAGTTAAATCAATACTTACATTACCAATAGTGAATGTATTTGTTTCAGAATCAGTATCAGTAAAATAAGCTACTGCTCCACCAACGATTAAAACTAGTAATAATACTATAGCTGCAATAATTGTTCTTTTCTTATCCATATTTCTTCCTCTTTCTATTTATTTTTCTATATTTACAGATTCTTTCTTATCTATCAATAGGACTACTATGAATCCTACAGCAGATAATAGAAATACTGTTATAGACAAATCGAATTTAAGATCCCATGTATGTGGGTTTTCTTTTTGTTCCCCTAAAACATCCATTGAGAACACCCATGTAACATTTGTTAAGATCTTACTAAATTCATTATCCAATGTAACTGGTAAGTATACTTCAAACGAATAATCTTCGCCTTCGTTCTTACCGAACATTCCTAAATCTAACTTTCCATTATCATTTAGATTAGTATCATAATAAATTGTTCCATCACTTTTCTTGATTACTAATTTAATATTCTTTAATAATTCTCTTTGTTCTTCGTCTAAATCTTCTTTTCTAATTTCCAAATAGAAGTTAGCGACTTTATTACTGTCATTAAATATTTTTACTGCTTCTGCCTTATCATCTCCAGGTAACAAGTTACCTAAATCATCAAAGAAGCCATCATCTAAAGTGATATATTTGTTTGCATTATTTTCAAATACAACAGTGGATTGACCAGAGTTGTTAATATCATATGTTCTATCAACACTCTTCTTAATTTCTACACTATCCCAATCACCATCAAAATTCCTTGATTGAATAGCTTCCACTACTATATTAATAATAACATTTTTTCCATAATCTGTGTTAGATAAATTACTAGGAATTGACACCCCATTAAACAATTCAATTTCTTCTTTTTTGTTTAATACAGAATCATAGTAGTAATAATCACCTTTTTTAGTCCAGTTTTTATATGCTCCACCTAGTACTTCTTCCACATTATATGATCTATTATTAATCGTATAAGTAAACTTAGCTCTTACATAACATTCAATTCCTTGATTCTCTACTTTTGGTATTAAATCAACTTGTTCACCTGGCATTACTTGTTTGCCATCTTCACTAAATGTCTCTCCTGCACTATTGTATTCATTTATCTCTATTTCAACAGCAGAAGTAGATACTAAACTATCTCTACTATTAATAATTTCACTACTTAATGAGTATATCCCTGAAATACACATTATGACAAAGAACGCTAATCCTAAAAGGAATAACTTTCTTCTTCTATTCAATACGAAACCACCTCCGTACTATATACATAATTATTATACAATAAAAAAAAGGTTATATAAACCCTTTTTTATTTAATTCTATAAGCTTGAACGACAAGTCGATCTTTATTGTTATTGTGACATGTAGATAAAGAAATTATTTCCTTAACTTCACTTAAATCTTTCTTAAAATCAATTTTACTTCTCTTTTTAAAAACCTCTAATACCTTAGCAAAATCATCGAAATTATTTTCAATATAAATATCATCACTAGGTGCTTCAAACACACTAAATATTTGATATACTCTATTCTCTTTTCCTAAAACTAATGTAATTTTACCAGTATGATTCTTATAAAATTTTTCTTTCATTAGTTTATCTATATCACCAAACATAATACGATCTTTACGATGATGACCATAAATAATAATATTTTGATCAGTAAATTTATTATCACTATCCATAAATATCCATCCAGCAGCGCTTTTATCCCCTAAATAATTATGATTTAAATAATAATTATTATTAGTGCGTTGAACAACTGGATAATTAATATTAGTTCCTTCTACTATTAACCATCCTACTGTATCATCATTACGGTATTTAGCTTCTTCAGAAACTGAATAAATAATCTCTCCTTCTTGGCCATTATATTCTTCCAATAAGTCATTATCAATACTCATAATTCTTTCTACTTCTTTTTTATCATTGTGCCAACTAAATAGAACATTAAGACTTAGAATAATTAATACTAAAAATACTATTTTTAATACAAACAATACTTTCTTTTTCATTTAATCCTCCTTAATCTTAAAGAATTAAATACCACACATAAACTACTTAACATCATTGCTGCACTAGCTATCATTGGATTAATACTTACACCAAAACTCTTAAATAATCCTATAGCTATTGGTATCATACATATATTATACACAAATGCCCAGAATAAGTTCTCTTTAATTATTCTAATTGTCTTTTCACTAATCTTAAATAATTCTAAAATCTTCTTTAAATCATTTTGCATTAGAATAACATCACTATTATTACCTGCTATATCAGTACCACTATTTAATGCCACTCCAACCGTAGCTTTAGCTAGTGCTGGAGCATCATTAATACCATCTCCAACCATCATTACTTTATGACTAAAGTTAGTTAATTCACTAATAAACTTTTCTTTATCCTTAGGCATTACATTACTGATTACTTTCCTAATACCTAAGTTATCAGCTATGACATTAGCTGTTATTTCATTATCACCAGAAAGTAATACAACATCTTTTTTCATTCTTAATAATTCTTGTATTACTTCTTTACTTTCTTCTCTAATAATATCTCTAACCCCAATTAAACCAATAATCTTTTTATCTTCAATTACATAAACAATACTATTTCCATCATTAGTAAGATCATTTTCATCCTTAGTGTATTCACTTTCTATTTTTAACTTATCAAGTATTTTACTACTACCTACATGATATTTTTTCTTGTTTATCGTACCACTAATACCCATACCTTCTAAGTTCTTAAAGTTACTTACTTCTAAGTTTCCACTAAATGCTTTAGCAATCGGATGAGTACTATTTTTTTCCAAACTACCTACTATCTCTAATAATTTAGATCCATCATATTCTGAATAATTAAATACTTTACTTATTCTTAAATCTCCATAAGTTAAAGTGCCGGTTTTATCTAAAACAACAGTATCACATTTATATACATTTTCTAATGTCTCTGATGTCTTAACTAAAATCCCCTTTTTAGCACTAGTTCCTTCAGATACTACTATTGCTAAAGGTGTAGCTAATCCTAAAGCACAAGGACAAGCAACAACTAATACTGTTACAAAAGACATAATACTTTCATCAAAAGATTTACCCAATAATACATAACCCCAGAAAGTTAATAATGCTATTACAAAAATAGTTGGTACAAATACACTAGCTACTTTATCTACTATTCTTTGTAATTTCATCTTTGTATTAGTAGCTTCTACTACTAATCTAACTATTTCTGATATTGTTGATTCTGGTCCTATTTTAGTTGCTTTATATTCAATAACACCATCTAAATTAATAGCTCCTGCTATTACTTCATCTTCTCTAGATTTTTTACTTGGTACTGATTCACCTGTAATAAATGCTTCATCAAAATGAGCACTACCAGAAGTAATAATACCATCTACTGCAACCTTCATACCTGGTTTACAAATTAATTCATCACCAAACTTAACTTCATCAATTGTTACCTCAGAACCATCTTTAAGCATGGCACTTTGTGGTGTTATTTGAACTAATTCTTTTATTGCTTCCTTAGTTTTATCTTTACTTCTACTATCAATATGTCTACCTAGCTTAATAAAATAGATAATCATTGCAATTGATTCAAAATACAAATGATGATAATCTCCTCTTATTAAATTAATAACACTATAAATTAAACTAGCTAAAACACCTACTGTAACTAAACTATCCATATTAGGATGTACTATCTTTTTAATCCCACTAATTAAGATATCTAAACCATAAATAATAAAAGGAACGCTAAGTATTAAACAAACAATTCCATAAACCCAATTATTAAAGAAATGTCCCATACTAAAAATCATAAAGAATACTAGTAATACTAAAAAACCAATAAGATAATACTTACTATTATCTTTTTTATTCTCTATTTTTTCTTCATAAATACCAGCATACTTATAACCAGATTCTTCTATAAATCTAGCTAAATCATCTATATTAACTTTATTTTCATCATAATTAACTAAAGCTTGAGCCATAACCAAATTAACACTTGCTTCTACACCATCTTGTTTATTCAAGTATTTTTCTACTCTATTAGAGCATCCACTACAACTCATACCTTCTACTTTTAGGATTACTTTTTTCATGTTAACCCTCCCTCTAATATTATATCAAAAACCAAACTTATAATGATATAATAAAATAGGATGTGATCATATGATAACAAACATTTTACTATTAATCCTGGGATTTTTCATCCTAATAAAAGGTGCAGACTTCTTTGTTGATAGCGCATCTTCATTAGCAGGACATTTAAAAATACCAAAAATCCTAATTGGTTTAACAATTGTAGCTTTTGGTACCTCTGCTCCTGAATTCGCTATCTCCATGAATGCCCTAGCACATCATAGTACAGATTTATTACTAGGTAATGTTATAGGTAGTAATATCTTAAATGTTTTACTTATTCTAGGTATTGCTGCTGTTATTCATCCGATTAATATTCGTAATAATACTGTTAAAAAAGAATTACCATTAACCATGTTAATATCAACTCTTTTAGCAGTACTATTCTTAGATAATAAATTAGGTAATGGCTCAGTTAATTCTATTACTAGAGCAGATGCTTTAGTAATTCTATTATTCTTCTCTATCTTCCTATATTACTTAATAGCATTAGCTAAAAAGAAACGTGAAGAAGATTATGATGAACCAGATGAACAACCAAAGTATTCAGTCTTCATATCAATTATTTTATTTATAGTCGGTTTAGCAGGAATTATTATTGGTAGTGATTTAGTTGTAAAATGTTCTCAAGATATTGCAACATCACTACATATCAGTCAAAGAGTTATCTCTTTAACGATAATAGCATTTGGTACATCATTACCAGAATTGACAACCACTATTGTATCTTCTAAAAAGAAAGAACAAGACTTATTAGTTGGTAATATTATTGGATCAAATATCTTTAATATTTGTATCGTCCTAGGAATACCAGTAACTATCTATGGATCAGTCACTCCAGGTAGTTTCCAAATAATAGATATTATTAGTTTAGTAGCATCATCAATAGCATTATTTATCTTCTCTGAATCAGCTCGAAAGATAACTAAACTTGAAGGTGTCCTATTATTAATGGCTTTTGCCGTTTACTATACTTTAGTATTTGTCTTATAAAAAAAGAACCAATCGGTTCTTTTTTTATTCATCTTCGTAATAATCTTCTTCTTCCATTACTTTTGGTTCATATACAGTTCCGGTAAACCATACTTCTCCACTGTTCTTATCTCTTATTATAAACATAAATGGTTTATTAAATGTTAAATCAATCTCTTTAACTGGAACTTCATATATATAATCCCAACCGCAATCAGCAGCACCTTTACCACCCATTGCAGTAGCAGCAGCAGCTTTAATACCATCATTAGAGAATTCAATATTAGCTTTATGAACAGCTGTATCAATAAATTCTCCCTCAGCACTTACCATCTTAGATAAGTCTGCTTTACCTGGATCAAAGATATCAGTAACATTTAATTTTTGTAAATCTTTTAGTAATGGTAACTCATAATCGAAATCAAACAATGGTATTAAACCTTTAACATAAGTTACTACACCATCTTCAAAGTTTTCAGCTTTAATATCTTTTAGATTATCAATAATCTTATTAACATTTTCAGCATTAACCTTACTTACATAATCACTTAAACTTACTTGTTTTGGCATGATACCTACATATTGTAATGTAATACCATCATAAGTTTTTAAATCCTTAGCAAATACTTTAACTTCCTTATCATCATAGAATTTAAAGTCAGTAGATTGACTTACATGACCATAATTTCCTTTAAGTTCTTTCATGTATTGGTCAAGAATCTTCTTTTCATTTGCTTTATTATAATATTCTGGATCACAATTTCCATCTTCATCTGCAATCCATTTTTCATAATCAGCAGTTATAGTTTTTCTAATGTTTTGTTCACCTAAAGTCTTAATAATATCATACTTGTGAACAACTGCACCTATTTCAGTAGATTTAATATCAACTTTTTCATTACCATTGAAGTTCATTGAAGGATATCCACCTTCAGAATCTAATGAAGCAATATAAGCACTGAATTCTTGATGTGGGAATGACGCAACATAATCTTCATGTTCAGCTTGAATTTTCTTAACCCATTCCATATCAATTGCTAAAGCATTTACTAATACAAAGTCTTTATCTGAAATATCAGACATTAATTGAGGTATTAATTTTAATGTTTTATCACTAACCCATTTATTTAATACATCTGCACTTTTAAAACTATCGTAAATTACTTCAGCATTATAATTGTTCTTTAAACCATCCACATATTCTTTTTTAACACTATCTTTAAAATTATCTTTAATAAACATTGCATTTGCAAAAGACATATGCTTATTATTAGGATATTTCTTTGATGCATACTCACCAATTAAAGCATCTAATTGTGCTCTAGATTCTCCATCAGATCCTTCAGCTAACATTTGTAATGCATACTTAATAGATAATGGACTATAAATCATATTCTTTCCAGGATTCTCTACTTGCATAAAATATAAGTCAAAATTTTCTAAACCATTACCACTTAAACGATAATTAGAAGCTACTACTCTAGTACCAACCTCAGATTGTTTAGTATTAGTATCCTTCTTAAATACATCCTTCTTATATAAGAAGAAACATACACCTACTATAGCTACAATAAGTACTAAAACAACACAAACCAATAAACCTGTTTTACTTTTCTTTTTAGGTTCTTTAGGTAGTGCATTTTCTTCAATAGGTACTACTGGAGCTTCTTCAACTACTGGAGTTTCTTCCTTTACTTCTTCAATTTTTTCTTGTTCTTCCATAACAACACCTTCCTATCATTTAAATTATATCATATAAAGAAATAATGTATATTATTTTTTATAAAAAAAAGATTAATAATTAACTAATCTTTTTAAATGTTGTTTTTCTATAAGCAAGGAACATTAGCATTAATGAAACTAAACCAACAACAACAGCAATTATTATTGAAGTACTACTAGTTTCAGGATTCTCCTTTTTTGGTTCAGCTAATTCCTTAACTACACTTATATTAGTAGCAGGATTAAAATTATTACTTCCTAAAACATCTGTAACAATTAAATCATCAGCGCTAATATTTAAACTAACACCAGCTACTTCTTTAGATGATGGTGTAACAGTAAACTTCATTATTTCAACAGTTCTTTCGTCACCACATTCAGATGTTTTACTAGTCAAATTATAATTAATACCATCTACATCAACATCAAAGTTTGAAGAATAATTAGTAACCTTAAAGTTTGTATCAGTAAATTTAAAAGTTGCTTTTTCTATACAAGCTGGTTCAAATGATTTTAAGGCATTACCTTCATCACCAAATTCATCATAATCTGAAGTAAATAATAAACGATAATTGGCTGTATAACTTAATGAACAATCACTCTTTTCACCAAATTTTAATGAGTTCTTATCACACTTGATATCTACTTCAGGTTTAAAATAAGGAACTATAGAAGCTTTGCCTTCATACCAATCTTCTTTATAAACTATAAAACTATCTGTTGAAGGAACTCCCCCAGGAGCATCTTCATATATAACATTTTTCTTAACTGCAAAACAACCAATATAATAATGAGATTGATAGTAATCTGTTCCTTCAAAAATTTCTTCATCAGAGCTAAGCCACTCTGGATATGAACTTCCTACGTATTTTATTTCTTCTCCAACATAATTATAAGCAAATAATCCATAGAAATATCCACCAAGTCCACATACGTAGTCTCCTTCTTTTACTTGAAAGATCTCTTCTTGATCTTCATACTTCAAGACCTTTGCATTAACATTCATCATGAATAAACTAAGTAGCAATATTACAAAAAATAATCCTTTTTTCATATACACACCTCTACTATATTTTTATTATACTATTTTTCTTTCTTGTTTACTACTATATTCTCTATTTGCTTAATACAAACAAATAAGATAAACATAATTAATGGTAGTAATGCTCTAAAAGTAAACCTATATAATTGTTCAGCATGGGAGAAAAACAAACCAAATCTAATCAATGGTACACATGCTGCAAAGATTAATGGTAAATACTTCTTCTTATCTAAATAAATAACAAAATTAAATACAAAGAATACTAATATTAATATTGTTACAACATAACCATATTTAAAAGTACAGAATGGGAATAACATTGAAAACATGCCACCTAATAAAGTAAACATATTATCATAATTATAATGATTCTCATTAGCCAATCTCATTGAACTTCTATATTTTAAATACTCAATATAATCAGTACCATAATATCCTACTGTTAATACCCATTTACTAGCCATCATAATCATAAACGCTAAGAACCAAATACAAAAATATTTAACACAAGTCATTAAACCTATCTTCTTATTATCTCTAATATTTAAATAACAATAAATAAACAATGGTAATGATAGCGTTAACGATTCAACTGTTATTGCATCAAAGAAACCTGCAAACAATGCTATCGTAAAGAAGAACAAACCAATATTCTTACTCTTCTTATGATACATATTAATAATTATTATTGATCCTATTAAAGCTATAATCGGTATTGAAGTAAATGATACACTCTTATATACAAAGAAGAATGAACACATAATAATACCGAGGATAAAAGATAACATTACTGCTTTACTCTCTTTATAAAGTTTAATAATAAGAATAATACTTAATACTAATAAAATAATCGCATTAACTACTCTAACCCCTTTATAATTAGTAAACAAGAATAATATTCTTTCATAACCTTGCATACCATACCAATATCTAGCATATTCTTCCTTCTTAGCTTTATCTCTTTTCTCTGGATTAAATGATCCTTTTAAAACATTATTCTCAACTAAAGACTTATAAGGATGTTTACTATCACTTAAATAATTCATCTCTAACATTGATATCTCTGCTATATCATATGTTTCATATACTTTAGGTCGATGTTTAAAGAACTCTTCATTATGATAATGAATAGAATCTACAACATTCTTTTCTACCCATTTATATGGAATTAACTCACATAAGAATAGAAATAAAAAACATCCACCCATTGTTAATACATAAGCTAATATATATTTAAAAATCCAATATTTATCAAGAAATTTTTTCATACTATCACCTAGAATAATTTTACCATAATATCTTTTATAATTGACATTTTCTTCAAAATATATAGAATAAACACCAATAAAGAGGTGTTATTATGCAATGTGCTAATTGTAAAAACTTATATCCAAGTTACAAAAGTGGCTCAAATTGTTACTGTGATAAAAAAAATCAATTCGTATCTCCTAGTACTCCCCAATGTGAAGACTATGAATATGAATACCGTTCATCTGATGAACTAAA
>JAEEGL010019485.1_pt1 | contig 15778 bp, 11 predicted proteins | sample 9134231 | NCBI WGS metagenome assembly JAEEGL01 (sample SAMN16246548, study PRJNA631951) | gut metagenome | biome: gut microbiome; feature: rumen; material: fiber-attached | host: Bos | place: Iran: Karaj | collected 2018-10
TCTCCTGCGCAGAATGAGTATGCCATTCTCAGGAAGATCGTGTTCTCCGTCTGGCAGAAAGGCGAGCTTACCTGGTTTCCCATAAAATTATGCATATATTCATGGTAAATATACGAGCAGAGCGGCACAGGGCGTCCGATATGCCAGTTAAGTTCAAAACGGTTGTCGCTGAAAGGCAGGCTGGCAATGAACGGTTCCGCGGCAGTCGATTCGCATCCGAGCAGCATTTTCCCTGCGGTCTCGCTCCAGCGTTTAAGCAGTTTCTGCATATTTTTCGTCATCCAGCGGCCCGGAACGGGAGGATGACCGTGATCCGAAGAATAGCAAAGGTATTGACCGCCGCCGTGATTCTGGTCGAGGATCTGCGCATAATCCACACCCGAACTGAAAAGCGGTGAATAGGCACGTGAGAGGATATTGTCCCCTCCGGAGGAAGCGGGACAGATATCGTATCCGGAACGCTGCCCGGTACAGATATCGCTGTGAAGAACGGTACCGTCAGGCCCGGCGCACATTGACGCCTCCAGCCCCTGGTCGCGGTACTCTCTTTCCATGCAATAGTCCGTAAGATTGCTTTTTTCCGTATATCCGAATCCGGAACAGTAAACGCCCAGCAGATCGCCTCTTTTATGCAGCTCGTCTCTGAATTCGAACAGCTTATCTTCTCCTCCGTACGGAGGCCAGACGTACGGCGGCGCCCACGGTGCAGTCCCCTCCCAGTGCATAAGGAGGGCAAGTATCTTCGCTCCTGTCGTTTCGCTTATCCGGTCGATCTCTCCCAGCGCGTTCACGTACGGGAACAATGCGTTCGGTTTCATTTCGTCCATGTCGTGTATCCCGCGTACCGGGTATGAAACGACGAGCGGCATTTCAGAATACCAGTCCGGAAGCCTCTCGTTTTCAGAGATCTTCTTCACACCTTCCGGCAGGTTTTTCTCGAACCAGTTCCTGTATATTTCCGCAGCATCTTCCCAGCCGCCATCATAAAACTTCCAAACGACAGGAAAACTCTGAATATAACGTGCATTGTCCGCGCCCGTATCTGCCGGATAGACTCTCATATGAAGCGCCAGCCCGCCGTTTTCTTCAGCAAAATCTATATGCTTAAAGCCTCTCTCCGGGTCGTGTGCTCCGACGTAAAGTCCGAAGTCCGGCATCATATAGGCGATAAACTGCGAGCAGATCATATTCGGAAAGACCGGATAACTGCCTTTAGACGGATAATCTACATGCTGCGGGCAGAAAGAAGTTGAGTTTCTTAAGGTCATGCTGTCAACTATCGCGCCTTCGTTATACGGGAACAGTACGGACGCTTCTCCGCCTTCTCCTTTAAGAGGCTTCAGTACGCAGCAAGGCAGTTCGATCCATTCGACGTTTTCCCCGGTGAATATCCTGAATTCCGGTATCCAGTTAAGTGCGCCGTCTTTCGACTCTGCCCTGACAGTTACAGAGAGTTCATTTCCGAATCTGTATTTCGCTTCCGCCGCGCACGTTCGCCACGTGTCGTCGCCTCTTACGGACAATGAATCAAGTGTTCCGTCCGTTGAAGTGATCTCTCTTCTGACTCCGCCGCCGTCGATCATCCCTATCTTAAACAGCGGGAAGGATCCCTCTGCCAGTTCTTTTTCGCCATACGTCAGGGACAATATCTTCCCCGCTCCGAAGTCGATCTGTGCCTTTCCTTTTCCGAATTGTATCTGTATCATATTTTGCTCCTTATGATCTATATGATCCTGTTCGGTGCGATTTTAGCACATTCAAGGCTACGGGGCAAGCGAGGAAAAGAGTCCAAACGCGGGGCGGTATTGACCGCTGTGGACAAAAAATATATAATACGAGCCGTTCCGGAGCGTCAGAAAAGCGCACGCATACGGGTCGGTCCAACGCGATCGGGAAAGGACGGCGGGCAATGATATTGACCCTCTACCCCACCTTCAGAAGGTGGTCGGAAAAAGGATCTGTCTACATTTTATCCGACACTCACTTCGGAGACCCCGACTGCGCGCTGATGGACCCGAACTGGATAACACCGGAAGAACATATTGACATCATAAACAAACTTACGGGCAGGAACGATACGCTGATCCACCTCGGTGACGTTGGCGATCCGTCATATTTCGGAAGCGTAAAAGCCTACAAGGTGCTCCTGCTCGGGAATCACGACGAGACCGCCGGAAAATTCCAGCCGTATTTTAACGAGATCTACACCGGGCCGCTGTTTATCGCCGAGAAGATACTGCTCTCCCACGAACCGGTATACGGTCTGGAAAAATGGTGCGTAAATATCCACGGACACAACCACAGCGGCAGTTCTTTTTCAAACTCACATTTAAACGTGGCATCGAACGTGTGCGGATTCACGCCCGTTAACCTCGGTAAACTCATAAAAAAAGGCATTCTGGGCAAGGTCGAGAGCATCCACCGCATCACCATCGACGATGCGATAAAGAACGCCGAAAAACGAAGTGAAAGGAAAGATCGTTATTATGGAAGCAATATTTAAAAAAGAAAACGGAATACTGACCGTATCACCCTCGGGAAGACTTGACACCGTAAGCAGCGCCGAACTGAAAGATCAGATAGACGCCGAAGGGCCGGACGGGTTAGATATCCATATGGACTTTTCTGGGATCGAATATATATCATCCGCGGGTCTCAGACTCCTTGTGGCGCTCCAGAAAAAGACTAATTCCACGGGCAATAAACTGATCATCAAAAACGTCGGGAAAGTCGTTAACCAGGTGTTCTCGGTAGCCGGTTTCAACAAGATCCTGACGATAGAGTAGTCCCGGACCCGTTTCCGTACCCGTTTATAAACAGCTATGAGATCATCTATCCGGAAAAAATTTCTTGTCATGACCGTCGTGCTTTCAGCAGCCCTGATCATCGCGGCGGTACTGATCTCATACCTGCTTTTCACACGTAAGGTGCATAACGACGCTGTTAAACTATGCAGCGGCGCCGCTAAAAGTACCGCAGAGTTCATCGAAGAACAATACTACGATTTTATAGAAGATTACAGGGATAAGATCTCTGGCATCTATCTGGAAAACCGGGATGATCTTGAGAAGATCTACAAAAGCGAGATCGAGTTCGAGTCTTTTGAGGATAAGACGAAATATTATAACGATCTCGTAAGCGACATTTTCCCTCCCGCGACCGGGTTCGGGCTGTCGTATGAAACGCTGGAAAGAAAAAACAACTACACACTGCTGATACAGTATATTGACCTCGTCGCGATATCGGAAGATATGATATGCGGCCGGGTGTTTTTCTACGACGAAGAGAACGGAAATATCGTCTATCTTATTGACAGCACGTCCGAAAGTTCATTCAACTACAAATTCCCCTGCAGCGTCGAAAAACCGAACTCAAATATGCTGCAGAACGTTTTCGGGAAAGACGATCCGGCGCCGTATTTTGAGGATCAGTTCTGCTATGCGTATTCCCCGATAGTTGTCGGCGAAGGCGATGACGACTCTGTCGACGCTTACATCGGATACTACCTCTCGAACGAAAGGATGCAGTCGAGCCAGCGCTGGTTTATATTGTCCATTCTGTTCATCATGCTTGGTGCGACAGCCGTGATCTCCGTTTTTTACATCGTTTTTGCGGACAGGCTGATCATCAGGAACATCAGAAAACTCACAAAAGATACGGAAACCTTCACCGAAAAAATGCAGTCCGGCAGCGACCTTAAGCCTGTTTTCTCTGAAATCAAAACGCGTGACGAGCTTGGTGATCTTTCCGAAAAATTCAATCTTATGCAGACTTCGATAGCCGGGTACGTGGCCAGGCTCGCCGAAAAGACCGCGTCGGAGGAACGTTTAAAAGCCGAACTCGACGTTGCCGCAAAGATCCAGTCCGAGGCTCTTCCGTCCGAACCTCTTTATAAAGGCGGCGTAAATGTCTCGAGTTTCCTCCGCCCCGCAAAAGAAGTCGGAGGCGATTTTTACGACTATTTTACCCTGAAAGACGGCAGTATATTTTTCTACATTGCAGACGTTACGGGGAAAGGCGTTCCGGCCGCGCTTTTCATGATGCGGTCAAAGGAGCTCATAAAATCCAAGGTTTCAGGCACGCCGGATCTCCCGGCGCTTGCGCGAGACGTTAATAACGCTTTGTGTGAGGGCAATTCCGAGGGTCTGTTCATCACTGCGTTTTTCGGTATGATCGACAAAAAGGATCATAAGATGAAATATCTCCGGGCAGGCCACGAGCAGCCTTTCCTCAGGCGCGCAGGCAGAGTCAGGGCGATCGCGGAGGAGTCGAATTTTATTATCGGTGCGTTCGAAAATATGGATTACGTCGAAGAAGAACTAATGCTTGAGCCCGGCGACGGACTCCTCCTCTACACCGACGGTCTCAACGAAGGAATAAACGAATCGTTTGAAGAATTCGGATACGACAGGATATCTGAAATACTCCTCTCGAATCGCGCCGGAGCGCCGGAAAAGCTGTTCAGCGAGCTGACCGGATTTGCCGGAAACGCCGAACAGTTTGACGACGTAACGATGATATACATTACAATTGACGACGAAGACGTGATGACCCTGCATGATCCATCCGTCAGCGACATACCGGTCATCACCGACAGGATATTTGAAAAACTTGCCGGATTCGACGCGGACAAGGTCTCCGAGACAGGCATCATCATTGACGAGATCCTGAACAACTGCATATCGTATGCTTTCAAAGAGACCTCTGAACCGGTGATCAGAATAACTCTGACTATCGCCGGTGACGATATCTCTCTCGTTTTCGCGGATAACGGCTTCCCGTTCGATCCTTTGGCCAGCGCTCCCGGGAATGACTCCCCCGACCCTTCCGCTGACTGGAACGGAGGAGCAGGTCTTTTGCTTGTCAGAGGCCTGTCCGATAAAGTCGGTTACGTTTATTCAGGCGGCGAGAACCGTCTGACCGTCCATAAAAATATGCGCCCGTAAGAAGAGCGCATATCAGTCAAATTCTATCGTTTGATTACGTAACAGGTTTAAGAGCTTAAACCACTATGTGCCCCTTCCCGCGTATGACAGCGATCACGGAGTCAACGTATTTCGCGCACACTTCATCCGAGCCCGCTTCGACCATCACCCGAATAACCGGCTCCGTCCCCGACTCACGCACAAGAATACGGCCATTGTCGCCCAGCGCCTCCGCCACGCGGTTTACCGCCGCCTGCACGTCAGGATCGCCGAGCGTCTCCGGTTTGGACTTCACGCGCACGTTCTTGAGCACCTGCGGATAGAATACTACAGGTGCGGCGAGCTCGCTCATGGGCTTTTCCTTCGCCAGCATGACTTCCATCAGTTTTAGGCTGGTAAGTATGCCGTCGCCGGTAGTAGCATACTTGGAGAAAATGATGTGGCCGCTCTGCTCCCCGCCGATGCGGTGACCGTTCGCCGCCATATTTTCGTACACGTATTTGTCCCCGACCTTCGTCTTCTCGTAGCCGATACCGACCTTGTCCAGCGCCTTGTACAGGCCGAAATTGGACATGACCGTGGTGACCACTGTATTATTCAATAGTTTTCCGCGCTCTTTCATATAAAGGCCGTAGATGTAGAGGATGTGGTCGCCGGTGACAACATTTCCCTTTTCGTCAACGCAAAGGCAGCGGTCTGCGTCGCCATCGTATGCGAAGCCAACGTCCAGGCCGTTGTCGACAACGAATTTCTGCAGATGTTCGATATGGGTCGAGCCGCAGTCGGTGTTGATGTTGTAGCCATCCGGAGCGTTGTTGATCACGTACGTCTTTGCGCCCAGCGCGTCGAAAACGCCCTTTGCTATCGACCAGGCGGCGCCGTTGGCCGCGTCCAGACCGACCTTTACGTTTTTAAATCCGAATTTGGAAAGCGATATCAGGTACCCTATATACCTGTTCCTGCCCGCGACGTAGTCAACGGTGCGTCCGACGTTTCTCGTCGCCAGCGGCACTTCGAGCTTTCCGTCAATATAGTCCTCGACCTCGCTGATGGTCTCTTCGTCCATCTTCTCGCCCTTGCCGTTCAGGAGCTTGATGCCGTTGTCGTAATACGGGTTATGCGAGGCGGAAATCATTATCCCGCAGTCGAAGTCGTCAACTCTCGTGATGTACGCGACGGACGGTGTGGTGGTGACGTGCATGATGTACGCGTCCGCCCCGGAAGCCATCAGCCCGGTGCAAAGCGCATATTCGAACATATATGAGGAGCGGCGCGTATCCTTCCCGATCACGACGCTGGCCTTTTTATTCATGCGCTCGCCGTAATACCAGCCCAGAAAGCGCCCGATCTTTATCGCGTGTTCGTACGTTAAATTTACGTTGGCCTCGCCGCGGAAGCCGTCGGTACCGAAATATCTGCCCATGTCAGCGCTCCTCCTTTGCCGTAACTGTGCCGTCGTTCTTCCAGATGCTGTACGCCGGGACCGTGCCCCTGACGCAGCTGGTGGGATAAATATTCGAATGCGGCCCGATCACTGTACCCGGATTGAGCACGGAATTGCATCCGACTTCGACGTGATCTCCCAGCATTGCCCCGAACTTTTTCAGCCCGGTCTCAAGCTGTTCGGCGCCGTCATGGACGACAACCAATGTTTTGTCTGATTTCACGTTTGAGGTGATGCTGCCCGCGCCCATGTGGCTGTACCAGCCCAGGATCGAATCACCGACATAGTTATAATGCGGGGTCTGTACGTGGTCAAACAAAATTACGTTCTTGAGTTCTACGGAGTTTCCGACAACGCAGTTCGCTCCGACGAGCGCTGCGCCTCTGATAAACGCACAATGCCTCACTTCGGTCTCCGGCCCTATGATGCAGGGCGCTCCGAGATATGCGCTCGGAAAAACTTTAGCAGTCTTATGCACCCATACGTGCTCCGAAATTTCCTCATAATCATCGCCCAGCTGCGCGCCGAGCGTCAATATCAGTTCTTTAATCCCTTTAAGCGCCTCCCAGGGGTACGTGAATCCGCGCAGATAATCCCCGGCAAGCGTATGTCCGCCTTCGAGGTCAAACAATTCTTTTGTAGTATACAATGCTTTTCTCCTCCAATAAAATGATACAGCAAAACAATAAGACCGCACCGCTTTTATGCGTACGGACTTTCGCTTAAGTGCTGAGAAAAGCTCTGTTACAGTGTTGATTCTGCTTTTTGATTTTCTCTTCGATCCACTTTAAAACCGCGGCAGCATCCGCCGAATCTTTCGATAACTGCCTACCTCGTCGACCTCCCGGTCCCGGCGCTAACGACGTCCTTTTTTCCTCCTTTTAAGGGGCGTCGTTTTACGATATTATTCTACTCGAAAAGACGGGTAGTGTCAAATACAGACACTACCCCGCAATGTTGTCAGCGATCTCAATACGCGCAGTAAAGTTCCGCCAGCGCATCGTCAACGTCTTTCAGTTCAGCCGCAGTCATGATCGCGACGCCCAGCTCGTTCTGCACGTAGTTGAGTCCGGCGATATACGCCACGGCGTTCAGCGGCACGTAAAGCACGCCGTCTTCCACGATCGGCGCGACAGGAATCTGATACGTATCTTTACCGTATTTAACGTCCGTATTGCCCTCTTCGAACGTCATCACTTTGCCTTTATACGTTATCTCCGCAGTGGTTCCGTTAAGTTTTGCGTTAAAATCTTTAACGATGCCCAGCGAAGCAGCCGGAACGAACAACCTGTTTTTATGCATTACGGGGGCAACTGCAGTATCCTCGGCATATACGGAGAATGCTTTTCCGTCGGACAACGCATAACTTCTGCCTGCTGTAAACGATGCGCCGCTTCCGACGACGCCTTTGGTTTTATCTGTCAGCATCGTATCGCCGGCATTCACCCTGTAAGCGTAATTGAATCTCGCGTTCGGCGCGGCATCGCCCAGATCCAGGAACTGCATGATCTCACCGTCAGAAGTGGAATTGTCCGCCCACTTGAAATTGAATTCTGCGCCCAGCCCGCAGCAGCCGTCATCCACGCAGATCACGATATAATTATCGCCTGTAAACAGTTCTGCCTGCCCGATCTTCTCCGCAGCCCAGCCGTTCGTAAAGCGCTCGACGGAACCGCTGCTGCGGTTGACGATAAGGTCGTAGCCGTACCAGCCGTTTGAAGCATTGCCGTCGGTGTCGATAAACAGATTCATCCAGTTAGTGCCTTCGGGCGCGGTTAGTTTATCGGCGCACACCGCAAGGAAGTACGTTTTTCCGTCTGCCCTGGAAACCTTGGCGCTGACGATATCGTTTCTGCCAGAGTTGTTTTTATAAGTAACAAGGCCGCCGTTTCCGAGCGAGTCGCGGTGCAACGTATCTCCCGAAGTATCGCGGTATTCAGGCCACACGTCCGCCCACTGTTCAAGCCCGCCGGAAAGCGTGATCTGATGCTGTCCGGCAGCCGCCGGAGCGGGACGCGATCCGCTGAATCTGCGCATAAACGCCGCCAGCTGATAGTAGTAGTTATCGCCGAAGCCGCCTTTCATAGGCTCTATGTCGCGGCTGAACTCGGGGTTGAAGCAGTCGACGTAATAACTGTTCGACCAGGAAATGTACGTGTTCGCGATCGTCGGATTTCCGACGCCTTCCCATCTTCCCGCGGCCCATTCGTTCCATTCGGTTATCAGGACGACGTACGGATCGACTTCCGTCGCGCGCTGCATCTGCTCCGCGAAAAGCAGCCCCTGCCCCGTCGTCTCCAGATTAAACTGGAAATAATCCTTGGAGCCGTCCGGCAGCGTCCCCACTTTAGGCTGTTTCCCGCCCGAGAAGCTCCTGCCGGTGCTGGTGTTTGCAAGTATCCCTGCGGAGATCGAGATCTCTTCCACAGCTCCGTCCTTTTGAGAATTATATGAAGCGACCTGCGGAGTCTGGCACATCCAGGACCAGAAATCCTTGCCGCCCTTGAGGTTCTCATGCAGCGCCCAGCATCTTCTGTACGTAAAATTGTTCAGAAGTTCTTTGGACTCCTCCGATAATTTGCTGAAATTACCGAGAATGAGCGGTTTGCCTTCGTACGTGACGTACAGATCGCTGTACTGATTCGTGGAGTAAATATTGTCCCACAGATCGAGAAAAACGTTTTCGACGAGGCTGGTATCATCCGCAAGCATAAAACAGATATCCGGAGTATCGAGACCTTCCGAACGCATCATCTCATATTCTTTGAGTATCGCTTTGTAGCTGGTGGTCAACGGGTTCCCGTTGGTCACGTCAAGATATATGAAGTCAATGCCCAGATCCGCCAGCATCGAGGCGTGTTTTCTGATGATCCATCTGTCGTTCGTCAGATAAAAACCGAAATACGGCTCTGCCCAGTAATGCCCCCAGCCTACAGGGCCCTTTGTATACACCTTTTTAACTGCTTCAAAGCCGCCTTCCAGGTAGATCTTATAGTGGTCGTAGTTTTTCTGATCAGCGTACGTTACGCTGGTCGGAGTGAACCAGATCTGGTAAAACATACCGATGAGTTTATTGCGCGGCGCCGCAGCTCCGTCCGTGACCGTCCGGCCGAGGTCATCCGTTGCGACCCACGTATCGGCGTAAAGATCGCGTATAGCGGTCTTGTCCGCGGGTACGTACCGCTCCCGCACCGCGTCGGTCCACCGCATGTCGATATTGTCCATTACGCATTCGCCGGAATCGCCGCCCGAAGCCCAGAACGCAACGTAGCCGCTGCTGTCGATATCATGACCGAATTTGGTTTTGATTTTACTTCTGCCTTTATTGTTTGTTACGACTATCTCTTTGTTGTTCGCGATCGTTACTGTCATGACGTTTTTGCGTTCTTCACCGTCGAGCACGTCAACGGTTATGACGTTGTTCTTTATATCGTCCGTAATAATTACGCGCTGTGTTTTGGAGAAATCCACGTCGGTGCTGAACATTTTGACCGTCGGCCATGTGTCAATGATACCCACCTGCTTGCAGTGGAACGCAAGCCAGATCCCGTTCGCTCCCACGGCGGCGAACTGGTTTCCGTGCTCCGGCAGACGCAGGCCCACGTAGCCGGAAACGTTATTTATATTGCCGTTTCTGGCCGCTTTCATATCGAGCTCGACGTTCAGCGTATCCGCCTTAACTTTATGCTTGAGCGCGAGATAGGTGTGATTTCTGGCGCTTCTGAAGATACCGTTTTTGAATTCGCCTTCGGCATTTACCGTCCAGTCTTCGTTGTTCTGCCCTATCGCAGCTTCAAAATCCTGGCTGTACGTATGATTCTCGGGCGCCGGGATTTCCGTTTGCTCGCTGCCGTCTGATTCGCTGATACCGTCGTTAAAAATGATCGTCTTCCCGGGAAGACCGTCATCGCCGTTTTTGTTGCCGGTGCAGCCTGCAGACATGACCGTCAATACGGTTAACGTGACGCAAATAAACCATTTAATATACCGTTTCACAGCAATACTCCTCCGATATAATGATACACGATTATTTTAAACTCAAAATAATTGCAAAAACAATAGCAAAACTGTGCCAAAGATGTTGCAATTCGGAGACTATTCTGATAGTATTTATACGGAGGCGGTGATCAATGGAACTGATCGGTTTATACACGGTCCATAAAAATGAAAAGTCAGGCAATAAGCAGAGTTATCCCGTACACCGCCATACTTCGTATGAGATACTCATGCTCATACGGGGGGACTGCGGCTTCGTTATCTCCGATACCGAATATGAGCTGCGGCCGGGCGATACCGTCCTTATTCTCGAAAATGAAACTCACGGCCTTTTAACAGAAGGCGGACCGGTGGAATTTCTCACGGTCCAGTTCATACCGAGGGCATTCGAGGAAGCAGGACTGAGCGCAATGCTTGAAAAAATCGTAAAAATCTTCGGTCTTAAAAGCGGCGCTGCGTTTACACTCGACGACCATATAAAAGCTGTGGTTAATGCAGCTCTGCGCCGGATATGCGATGAGCGTTCCGATACCGACATCGGGATGTATTTCACGTACATCAGATCCGTGCTGTACGAGATCGCGCGAAACGGAACGGTAAAAAAAGGTGTAAGCGTAAAGAAAAAGAGTCCCGCCGAGGAAAAAGTTCAGATCTATAACGCGGTCACGGACTATATCGGAGCAAATCTGGATAATATTTCCGATCTGTCTTTTATCAAGAACGTCTTTCACTACAGCAATTCGTATATCAACAAGCTTTTCCGGTATTTTTTAGGGATCCCCGTTTGGCAGTACATCACGGTGAAGCGGCTTGACCTCGCCCGAAATCTTATCGCAGAAGGCGGCAGCGCAAAAAACGCCGCATTACGGTGCGGCTTTAATGACTATTCGGTGTTTTATAAATCATTTGTTAAACATTTCGGGCTTTCTCCGTCTGCCGTGCGGCGAAGACGCTGAGCGCGGTGATAAACGCCCTGATTCGAAAAATATTTAATAACGTATTTCCGAACCGCCGAATCCAAACGTTAACGCGCATCTGGGCACACATCGGTTAAGCGGCGTCGCTGAAACGCTCGCTTCAAATTCTCCTTTCGGAACTTCGATCACAGAACTGAACCAGATCTGTTTTGAATTGCCGTACCGGTCGGTAACGGCAGCGTTTTTACCGTCAAATTCAATGAAATCGCTCGACATGAGCTCGCACTCGAACATCACGGAAGAATTGCCGACCGTCACAGTCGGATTTTTCAGCACCTCATAAACGTGTTCGCAGGCAACGATCGAAGACATGCGTACGCCGTCAATATTGCCCTCGGTCTCGACGCTGATCTCAGTGATCCTGTCGTTGTTCAGACTCGAGCGGAAAATGCCGTACAAACTCTCATCCTTTTCAAAACCGTGATCGGTACGCTCGCCGTTGTCCGACTCGATGAAGATGAATTCGCGGTCGCCAAAGAAATCCGTATCGATTATATATTCTCCGAATCCTTTTTCGCTGTTTGTTGCGCAGCGAAGTTTTATGCATATTTTTCCGCCTTTTTCACCGTTTCCGTGAACTTTTACAACCTTCGCGAGCCTGCCGGAGATATCCGTTTCCTTTTCGAAATGACGCGTCAATGCCTGCGTTTTAAGCTCTTTATTCTCGTCAAGTTCAAGCAGCGTGACAGGAGAACGTAAATCTGAAGACATCAGCGCCTCGATCCTCAAAAAAGGCGTCTGCTCTTCGTACGGGTTGCAGAACAAGGCGTGGTTTCTGCCCTGGTCGCTGAGATCGTAAAGCTTAGCGCGCTGATAATTCCTTTCTTTAAACACCACGCTTCCGTCCCCGCCCCCGGTCAAGGCGAATTCCGCACCTTTTTCCATAAGAGTTCTAAGCTTTTCACGCTGCGCTTCGGTAAGTCTGCCGGATTTTCTCAGATCGTCATACTTTTTGTAGATCGCGACGTTCCGCCGGAGACCCGCATACCTGGCGAGCTGCTCCCTGGTCGTTCCGTTAAAAACGTTGGCGAAATCATACGCCACCGCAAGGCTTCCCATATGATCCACGTCATCCGTGTGGTGGTACTTAGTGTGTTCGCCTCCCGGATATTTATCTGTCATCGGATAAAAATCGTACCATCCGAGGATGGGAGCACCGTAACGGTCAATATAGTCGATATTGGCCGCGGTATGCCTGCGGTTGAATTCCCTGTACCCTCTGTACGGCGTGTCCCATGCACCGATCCTGCCTCTGGCCGCCCACATTGACGGCGTAAAAGTTGACATCTCGAGTACCGGATCGTCGTGACAATATAGCAGGAGTTCTCGCACGAACTCCGCAGCATAGTACCACGCTTCATTGACCGCATCGCAGTGCGCGCTGATCCCGTCGAGCGCGTCAAGGTATATCGACCTGAATCCGCCCTCGTTATATGCTTTAGCGGTATTGCGTGCGATCTCGTAAAAGAGCTCCGAGCCCAGGATCGGAGTGAATCCGAAATAGTGTCCCTCCAGATGTTTCACTTCTGCGCCCGCATCGTGTCTTACCGCTTTCGTCCCCGCGCATCCGCGCCCGAGCGCCTCAAATCCGCTTCCATGCTTTTTAAAACGAATTATCTCCTGATCGATCAGAACGTATGGCGTATTGGTCACACAGAAACCGAAATCATCCGAAACACACGCAGTTGACTCATTCGTTTCAATGATCGATCCGTTTTCACCGAGCTCTTTCGCGAGCGTGAACGTCTCCATCGTCTTCAACTGCGCCTGATTTTCCGGCTTGCTCAGTATCGCATCGCAATCGTAGTCAATATAGTGAGAATACGTGTGAAGCCCGGCGGTCAATCCGTTATTTTCAAGCCTCAGCGCCACTTTTTCTTTGAATTCCGCCGCATTTTTATATCTGCAGAACCTGAAATCACCCTGTCTGTAGGTCGCCTGGCCCTTATGAAAATTGATCTGATCGACGCCGATGCTCTTAAAAAATGATATATTTTTATCTAAAAATTCCTGCGAAGAATCGAACTGTATCGTGTAATTCGTGAAATTGATCCTCTCATCTCTGCCCCATGCACCGCCTTTTTTCGAGCAGATCCCCGTGCGTTTATCGATCCTGGAACATACCTCTTTTATGATGTTTTTCTGCAGTTCGATCGGTGCGATGATAATGGCAAATTTTGCGCCTGAAGATCCGAGATGAGGATATATGACGCCTCCTGTCTTTCCGCTTTTGCAGTCGGGATAGAACGACGGATCGACGTTCGTGGTAAGTGCGATCCCCACGCATCCGGTATTTCGTTTATCTTTCGTATCGCAAATAAATCGTATGCCGGCGATCGTTAATCTGTAAATATCTGCCGGAATTTTATCCGATAATTCAAACGTAAAATAGTTATTAAATATACCGACTTTTACACTGAATACATAGATTCCGGCATAAACCGAGATCACATTTTCCGAAAATTCGAGGCGGTCAATATCGACCGGCGTTCCGTCCGGCTTTTCGAGTATAAAAAAAGGCGTTTCCGTCGAAGGGCAAATATTCCTTCCCGTTTTAGCGTCGTCAACGGCCAATACTCTTGCGTCTGTTTTAGAGATCGTGATCCTTGCAAGATTGTTCGCAAGAATGATCGTATCAGCGCTCATACTTTTTTCTTGCCCTTTCCTTTTTTGTTTTCCTTTTTGTTTTCTTTCTTATTCTTCTGCTCGTGCTTCTTTTGCACTTTATTCATCAATTCATTGGCCTCTTCGTCCCAGACGACTCTCTCCGGTCCCAGTGTGCCATACATTGTATTCATCAACGAATACGTTCTCTTTGCTTCTCTGATCAGTTCTTCATTGTCCGTGTCATTGCTGAACGTTCCGAGCCGGTCGTATATATCCTTAGTGATCTCGTAATTGAACTGTTCTATCCCCTCACGGTTTATGTACAATATTTCTGCAAAATAGCGGTTCGTTTCGGGGTCAAAATACGCCTTCCAATGGCTTCCGTTTTTTTCAGTTTTCATGATTTTCTCCTTTTTTTAAGTTACGCATGTTCCAATGCCAGCAGGTATGTTTTTTTATCGATTCCGCCTGCATATCCGGTATAGTCACCGTTCGCCCCCATCACGCGATGGCAAGGAATAATTATCGATATCGAATTATGTCCCACCGCATTGCCGACCGCCTGAGCAGACATTCTTGCCAAACTTTTTTGTTTTGCGATCAGGCTCGCGATCTCTCCGTATGTCATGGTTTGACCGAAAGGAATCTTCAGCATTATTTCACAGACGCTTTGGCGAAACGGAGTCGTTTTCATTCTTAGCGGCGGAGTAAAGTCCGGCTCTTTACCGCTGAAATAGACGTCGAGCCATTTCGCGGTTTGCTCAAATACCGGAAGGTTTTTTTCTTCGTGTTCATCCTCCAGATTATCAGCGAAATGCTTCTGTCCTTCAAACCATAAACCTGTTAAGGCGAAGCCGTCGCTTGCAATCAATATGCCTCCCAGAGGTGAACTGTAACGAGAAATATACTCCATTTCTAAATCCTTCTTTAGCCGAAACTCTATTGTGTAGAATGTGTAGATTATATATTGTTTTTTCTGCTTTATCAAGCCGGAAATAACGAAAACATCATCTTCATAAATGACCTCTGTTGGCGACATCCTCAGAAAATCATCAATCGAAATTATCCTCCAAAATAAAAATCGATTATATCGTTTCGATCCCCTCGCTCGGAGTTGTCTTTTCCCCCAACCTGAGCGCAGACGATTCGTAGTATAATGCTCCGTAAAGCGGTTGTCAATTCAGGGGCCCGCTGTTATTTGTGCTTTCGCGCGGCCGGCCAATTTGACAAACACCATGCTGGTTTGTATAATTTAAACGTTGCGAAACTTTTGAAATGTGGAGGGTGGCAATGCAAGAATCCGGTCAGATGTATCTTGAGACAATACTTGTTCTTTCTAAAAAGTCGGCGTCTGTGCGAGCAATCGACGTTGCCGAGCATATGGGATATTCAAAGCCTTCGGTCAGCCGTGCCCTGCACATACTTGAAAGCGCCGGGCATATCAGTATCGATCGCAGCGGTATCATTGCCCTGAGCCCAAGCGGGCGCGCAATTGCCGAGAATATCCTCGAACGCCACGAAATTATCACGAAACTTCTCGTGTCTATCGGCGTCAACGAAAAAACGGCTGTCGAGGATGCGTGCCGTGTCGAGCATTACATCAGTGATGAGACGTTTGCGGCAATAAAGCGTTCCTGCGAGCATATTTAACCTTGACAAGGCCCGTTTTTTTGAGGTACAATTCGTTCGCTTCGTGGAGAGGTATCGAAGCGGTCATAACGAGGCGGTCTTGAAAAGGGATCGGTTTCGTCACTCGCGACCTCGCGAATGCTTCGATTATCTCCCGAAAGCTCCGTTTTTCTGCAGTTTTCGCGACTTTGGCTTGCAGA
>JAEEGL010284938.1_pt1 | contig 15778 bp, 11 predicted proteins | sample 9134231 | NCBI WGS metagenome assembly JAEEGL01 (sample SAMN16246548, study PRJNA631951) | gut metagenome | biome: gut microbiome; feature: rumen; material: fiber-attached | host: Bos | place: Iran: Karaj | collected 2018-10
GAGAATACTCGTGTATCATATCCTATTTCACATATCAACAACATCGCTGCTGAGGTTAACAAGGTTTCTGCAGGTCCTGCAGCTGACAACGTAATCTTCCTTTCAGCTGATGCATTTGGAGTACTTCCTCCAGTATCTATCCTTACACCTGAGCAGACTCAGTACTACTTCCTGTCTGGTTTCACAGCTAAGCTTGCTGGTACAGAGAGAGGTATCACAGAGCCTACACCTACATTCTCAGCTTGCTTCGGTCAGGCATTCCTTGAGCTTCATCCTACAAAGTATGGTGAGGAGCTTGTTAAGAAGATGCAGAAGTCTGGCGCTAAGGCTTACCTTGTTAACACAGGTTGGAACGGCACAGGCAAGAGAATTTCTATTAAGGATACTCGTGGAATCATCGATGCAATCCTTAACGGCGATGTAAACAAGGCTGAGACAAAGAAGATCCCGATCTTCGATTTCGAAGTTCCTACATCACTTCCAGGAGTTGATCCTGCAATCCTTGATCCTAGAGATACATACGCTGATGCTTCTGAGTGGGAAGCTAAGGCAAAGGATCTTGCTGATAGATTCACAAAGAACTTCAAGAAGTATGAAGGAAATGACGCTGGTAAGGCTCTTGTAGCAGCTGGCCCAAAGCTTTGATTTTCATTTGATTAATTCAAGAAGGCTTTCCCTAGTGGAGAGCCTTTTTTTTCATGCTTTTTTATTGTATTTTTAATATTTACGAGTATTTGTATAGCGTAGAATATTATTATGAAATGTTGTAAAAAGTTATCAGTATTCATTAGTGCAGCGTTGCTTATATTAACTAGTGTTGTCGGATGCAGTAGAGATACTTCATCCGATCTTGTGATGTCTCAAACAGAGTATGAGGAGTGGAAGAAGAATAAATTAGAATCCGAAGAGGAGCTTGTACAGGATGAAGAAGCGCTAGATCTCATCGGTGATGAAACAGATATAAATGTAATGCTATGGGAGCGTGGAGACAATGAGATATCTTCCACGGATAATAACAAGCTTACTGATTGGATCAAAAAGCAGGTAAAAAAGAGTTATAACGTAAATGTAAATTATGTTCTGGTTCAAAGGAGTAATTCTAATGCCGCAATCGAGGAGTTAGTAAATAATAACGAGGCACCGGATATTATTTTTACCTATAGTCAGGAGCTTTTTTATAAGCTTGCGGATGCAGGAAAGCTTCGGCCACTTAATGATCTGTATGATAAATATGGAAGTGCCATACAAGAGTACTGTGGCGCAGCCCAGTGTGGAGTCGAGACTGTAGAAAAACGGAGATATGCGGTCATGGGACAAAGAGGAACAGAGACTCCCAAGCATGTACAGTACATAAGAAAAGATTGGCTGGAGCAGCTTGGACTACCTGTGCCTGAAAATAAAAAGCAGCTTGAGAATTATCTTCATAAAGTTAAAGAGGCAGGGTTTGGTACACCTTGGGCAATGAGCGGAAGAAAAGATACGGAAAAGATGTATCTGAATTTTGTTGGCTCCTATGTGCCACTGGAAACAGCTCGTAAGGCATATATTTATTCAGACGGATATATTGTTGCAGCACCTGAAGCTTATGAGGGCTTAAAGCAGCTTAATGAGTGGTACAACGAAGGGCTGATCAACAGCGATTTTTATGAGGATGAATCTGAGGAAAGATACAGTCAGATTGTTTCTTCGGCAAAAGCGGGATTTATATTGGATGATCTCACAGCTACCTGGGATGATTTTGAGAGGTATTATACAGATAGTTCTGAGGAAAACTGCTATGTGGCAGTGCAGTGCTTTGATCTTCCTGATGGAGGGTATAGAAATCCTTTTGAAAGCAAATATGGGCTTTTTATAATGATTCCTAAAAGTACCAGTGAAGAAAAAGCAATTGCATGTATTAAGTACCTTAACTGGCTGGCTATGCCGGAAAACGCAGTCAGAGTGCTTTATACACCAGAGTACAAAAAGGATGACCTTGGGGTTCCGGTAGGATGCACAAAAGAAGATGCAGATAAGCTAGGATATCCATATCATACGGAGGATTACGAGCTGGTCAATGCTGATTTCGAATGGTCAAATGATTATGAAAAGATTTCAGAAAGTATGTATAGGGCTCAGGATAATAAGTGGGCAACTGCTGATTGGTATAAGCGGTTCTACGAGGTTAATCAGATAGGAAAGTACAGATACCTGGTATATGGTTCAGTTCCTCCGGCACAGCTGGAGTATGGAGCAGAGCTGCGAACAGGTTTGATAGAATTTGTATATAACTGCATAAAAGCAAGTACCCATGACTTTGATACTGTTTACTATGAAGGAATGGATACTCTAAATAAAAAGGGACTAAAAAAAGTGCTGGATGCCAGAGCAGAATATTATGATGAAGTAAACTAATAATATAAAGCCGTTCGGGAAAAATCCTGAACGGCTTTGGTTATTGCATTATTTATTCTCGTGCTCAAGAGAAGCTTTGATGAATCCTGAGAAAAGAGGATGTGGTCTGTTAGGACGGGACTTGAGCTCTGGGTGAGCCTGAGTTGCCATGTGGAAGAGATTTGTTGGAAGCTCGATCATCTCTACAATTCTTCCATCAGGAGAAAGACCGCAAAGCTTCATTCCGTTAGTTACCAGCACATTTCTGTAATCGTTGTTAACTTCGTATCTGTGACGGTGACGCTCAGTAATGTTGTCAGAACCATAGAGCTTAAAGGCCATAGAGTTTTTATCAAGTACGCATGGGTATGATCCAAGACGCAAGGTACCACCGATATCCTCTACACCGTTCTGGTCTGGCAAAAGAGCAATCATAGGATGAGTTGTGTTAGGATCAAACTCTATTGAATGAGCATCGTTGTATCCGATAACATTTCTTGCAAATTCGATAATTGCAAGCTGCATACCAAGGCAAAGACCAAGGAAAGGCATGTTGTTCTCGCGGGCATATTTGATAGATGAGATCATTCCCTCGATGCCACGGTCACCAAATCCACCAGGAACTATGATTCCGTCTACATCACTAAAGAAGGAAGCAGCATTTTCATCATTAACATCTTCAGAATCTACCCACTTGATATCTACAGCAGTCTGATTGTCGATACCACCATGCTTGAGCGCTTCAACAACAGAAATATAAGCGTCATGAAGCTGTGTATATTTACCTACGAGAGCCACCCTAACCTCGTGCTTAAGTGAGTAAAGGGTATCAACCATTGACTTCCAGTCTGTAAGATCAGGTTCTGGACACTCAAGCTTAAGACACTCACAGGCAACCTGCGCAAGATGCTCTTTTTCCATAGCAAGAGGAGCCTCATAAAGGTACTCAAGGTCAAGGTTATTGAGTACGTGGCTTGCAGGAACATTGCAGAAAAGGGCAATCTTATCTTTTGTTTCCTGATCAAGTTCAATTTCAGTACGACATACGATCACGTCAGGCTGAAGACCCATTCCCTGCATGGTCTTAACTGCTGACTGTGTAGGCTTTGTCTTGATTTCCTGAGAGCAGCGAAGGTAAGGAATAAGAGAAACAAGGATAAGCATTGCATTCTCATGTCCAACCTCGTGCTGGAACTGTCTGATAGCCTCAAGGAAAGGCTGGGACTCGATATCACCAACAGTACCGCCAACTTCAATAATAGCGATGCGTGTTTCATCGTCAGTAAAGTTTCTGTAGAACTTACTCTTTATTTCATTAGTAATGTGAGGGATAACCTGTACGGTGCGTCCGCCATAGTCGCCGCGACGCTCCTTTTGAAGAACAGACCAGTAAATCTTACCGGTAGTAACATTAGAATTTTTATCGAGATTCTCGTCAATAAATCTTTCGTAGTGACCAAGATCGAGGTCAGTTTCAGTACCATCTTCAGTCACGAATACCTCTCCGTGCTGAACAGGGTTCATAGTTCCGGGGTCAATGTTGATGTAAGGGTCGAACTTTTGCATCGTCACCTTATATCCGCGGGCCTTAAGAAGACGCCCCAATGAAGCGGCGGTAATACCTTTTCCTAATCCGGAAACAACTCCGCCAGTCACAAAAATATACTTAACAGCCATATTAAAATCCTCCTGATTTTTAGACGAGACGAAATAACAAAGAGATATTATATATATTAAGCGCTACAAAATCTAGATGAAAATGGAAAAAACTTTGTTGAAAAAATAAATTGTGCGCGATATAATACCAAGATATAAAGTAAAAGCGCCAAAAGTACGCTAATTTGTGGTATCATATTGAATGGCAGTATTTTTACCGCATCACAGATAATATTATTATAAAGTAAGAAATGGAAATATAAAAGTATGGATAATAATCAAAATCAAAGAAATAATAATCCTTTGGGAGATGGATCAGGCTCACCAAGAAGACAGAATATAATACTTCTTTTGGTGGCTGCTCTTGTAACAATGATCCTCATGACTTATTTTCTTAGAGCCTTTTCTGAGAATACCAACAGAGAAGTTACTTATACTGAGTTTATCAATATGGTAAACGAAAGTAAGGTTGAGAAGATCGTCATCGAGAGCGACAGAATCGATATCTACCCCAAGGAGAAAAAGGAAGAAGATCAGCTTAGCTTTGGATATTCCCGCTGGGCAGGAACAGATACTGTAACCTACTACACAGGAAAAGCGGAAGAGGATACAGACCTTACAAAGAGAATGTTAGAGGCCGGCGTTGAGGTAAGCAGCGAAGTGCCAGATAACTCCGGAGTAATTCTTACTTTTATTCTTTATTATGTAGCTCCGATTCTTCTTATGTGGTTCATCCTTTCCATGATATTCAGAAGAATGGGAAAAGGCGGCGGACCACTTAGCGTTGGTAAGAGCAATGCCAAGGTATATGTTCAGAAGGAAACAGGCGTTACCTTCAAGGACGTTGCCGGTGAGGACGAAGCAAAGGAGTCTTTGGTGGAGGTTGTTGACTTCCTTCACAATCCTGGAAAGTATTCCAAGATTGGTGCTAAGCTTCCAAAGGGAGCTCTTTTAGTAGGACCTCCCGGAACAGGTAAAACACTTCTTGCAAAAGCAGTAGCTGGTGAAGCTCACGTGCCATTCTACTCTCTTGCAGGTTCAGATTTCATTGAGTTATACGTTGGTGTAGGTGCAAGCCGAGTTCGTGATCTCTTTAGCGAAGCCAGCAAGAATGCACCTTGTATCATATTCATAGATGAGATAGATGCGATTGGACGTAGCCGCGACAACAAATATGGCGGTGGAAACGAAGAAAGAGAACAGACTCTTAACCAGCTCCTTTCTGAGATGGACGGTTTTGATTCTTCCAAGGGCGTACTTATTCTTGGAGCAACCAACAGACCTGAGATTCTTGATAAGGCCCTTCTTCGCCCAGGACGTTTTGACAGACGAATCATTGTTGATAAGCCTGATTTAAAGGGAAGAGAAGATATTCTCAAGGTTCATTCCAAGGATGTTAAGATGGATGAAACTGTAGACCTTAAGGAGCTTGCCCTTGCTACAGGCGGAGCAGTAGGATCAGACCTTGCTAACATGATCAATGAGGCAGCTATTATTGCCGTTAAGGAAGGCAGAGAGTTTGTTAGCCAGAAAGATCTCATGGAGGCCTTCGAGCAGGTTGTTGCAGGAAAAGAGAAAAAGGATTCAATCCTCAGTAAGGAAGAGCGTAAGCTTGTAAGCTACCACGAGGTTGGACATGCACTTGTAAGTGCTGTGCTTTCAAATACAGAGCCAGTACAGAAAATAACTATCGTACCAAGAACCAAGGGTTCACTTGGATACGTGCTCAATGTTCCTGATGATGAAAAGAATCTTCAGACCAAGGATGAGCTTATGGAAAGACTCATAGTTCTTCTTGGCGGAAGAGCAGCTGAAGAAATCATCTTCAATACAGTAACAACAGGAGCTGCACAGGATATCGAAGAGGCTACATCAATTGCGAGAAGCATGATCACTCTTTATGGTATGAGTGACAGATTCGGCCTCATGCAGCTTGAGTCTATTCAGAATAGATATCTTGATGGAAACAGAGTTCTTCAGTGCAGTGATGAAACTGCAACACTCATTGATGAAGAAGTTAAAAAGCTCCTTGCAGAGTGCTATGAGAAATCCAAGAAGGTTGTATCTGAACACCTTGATACAATGGACAAGATAGCTCAGTTCCTTATCGAGAAAGAAACTATCACCGGTAAGGAGTTCATGAATATCTATCGTGAAGCTGAGAATCTTTCAGAGCCAACTGAGGAAGAAAAAGAGGAAGCAAAGAGAAAGCGTCTTTATGCTACACGTGCTGAATCAGCAAAGGTTGGAGAGAATGTTCCTGTAAAGTCCAAAAAGAGCGAAGAAAAGCCTGCAGAAGAGCCCTTTGAAAGTATCTTTGATCAGCAGGTAACTGACGAAACAAAGACTTCCGCGGAAGAAAAAGAAACACCTGCTCAGGATGATACAGCATCCGGCGGCAGATTTTCCCGCGTACCAGATGATTTCGACAAGAACTGATATATGAACAACTTTGATATAAAAGAAGAATTAAAAAAACTCCCGGGAAAACCGGGAGTTTATATTATGAGGGATGAAAATGACACGATCATGTATGTGGGCAAGGCCATAAACCTGCACAATCGCGTCAGGTCTTATTTTCGTCCCAATATAGGCCGTGGTCCTCAGATTGATCAGATGGTAAAACAGATTGCCAGATTTGAATATATCGTCACGGATTCAGAGCTGGAAGCTCTGGTTCTTGAAAACAATCTAATTAAAGAAAATTCCCCTAGATATAATACCCTGTTAAAAGATGATAAAACCTATCCATATATAAAGGTAACTGTGTCAGAAGAGTATCCGAGAGTTCTTTTTTCAAGACTTATGAAAAAGGATAAATCCAGGTATTTTGGTCCGTTTACCAGCGCGGCAGCAGTTAAGGATACCATAGAGCTCATAAACAAAATCTATGGTCTTCGTACCTGCAACAGAGTCCTTCCAAGAGATATAGGTCTTGAAAGGCCATGCCTTAATTATCATATGAAGCAGTGCTGCGGTCCATGTACCGGTGATGTGACTAAAGAAGAATACCGGGAAAGAATAGATAAAGCACTGGAATTTCTCAATGGAAATTATGGAGTCATTATAAAGGACCTTGAGGGCAAAATGGAAAGTGCCGCAGAGGAGCTGGATTTTGAGCAGGCGGCCAAGTATAGAGATTTGCTCGCAAGCGTCAAGGTTGTTGCCCAAAAGCAGAAGATGACAGATTCTTCCATGGAAGATAAAGATATAGTTGCTATAGCTTCCGATGACAAAGATGCAGTAGTACAGGTATTTTTTGTGCGAGATGGAAGACTCATTGGCAGAGAGCATTTCTATATGACTCATGTGTCAGAAAATCCACAGGCAGAGATATTGCAGAACTTTGTAAAGCAGTTTTATGCAGGAACGCCTTTTATTCCAAGAGAACTTATGCTTCCAGAGCCGATTGAGGATATGGAAATAATAGAAAAGTGGCTTTCTCAGCGAAAAGGCAGCAGGGTGTATATTACTGTTCCGGAGCGCGGACAAAAGGAAAAGCTCATGGAGCTTGCTGCGCAGAACGCAGAGCTTGTTCTGTCCAAGGACAAGGAAAGAATAAAGCGTGAAGAAGGCAGAACCATAGGCGCTGTAAAAGAGATTGAAAAGCTCCTTGGCATAAAAGGGCTTAACAGGATGGAGGCCTACGACATTTCCAATATAAGCGGCTTTGCAAATGTTGGTTCGATGGTGGTTTATGAGAAAGGAAAGCCCAAAAAGAGCGATTACAGAAAGTTCAGGATAAAGTCAGTGGCTGGTCCCGATGATTATGCCTGCATGCACGAGGTTTTGACCAGAAGGCTTCTCCATGGAATTGAAGAAAAAAAGGAGCTTGAGGTAAGAGACATTGATGCGCAATATGGAAGCTTTACAAAGTTTCCTGATTTAATCCTCATGGACGGCGGTAGAGGGCAGGTTAATATATGCCTGCAGGTACTGGACGAGCTTGGGATACACATTCCGGTATGTGGCATGGTAAAGGACGATAATCACAGAACCAGGGGACTTTATTTTAATAATGTAGAGCTTCCAATTGATACCAGATCTGAAGGCTTCAAGCTCATCACAAGAATTCAGGATGAGGCCCACAGATTTGCAATAGAGTATCACAGGTCGCTACGAAGTAAATCACAGGTCAAGAGCTCTTTAGATGATATCCCGGGAATTGGTCCTGCCAGAAGGAAAGCCCTTATGAGGAGCTTTAAATCGATTGCAGACATTAAAAATGCAAGCATAGAAGAGCTTTCTAAGATTCCTGAGATACCCGAAAAATCTGCAAAACAGATTTATGATTACTTTCATAAAATCGAAGAATAATAATTTGATGATAGCATAATACTGTGGTATATTTGTGGTGGCGCGCAGAACATGAATCTATAAGTCGCCGCTTAATTCCATAGGAAACAGGGGGATGAATATGGCAAGTGTTAGTTTGAAAACTATCATAGAAAGAATGAAGCTCGAAAACCTTACACCAGAGCTGGATATCAAGAAGATCCGCATAAGTCAGCCTGATATTAACAGGCCTGCGCTTCAGCTTGCAGGTTATTTTGAGCATTTCGAGGCAACAAGACTTCAGGTAATCGGCTTCGTTGAATATACCTATATGGAATCTTTTCCTACCGAGAAAAAGGAAGAGATGTACAGAGAGTTTCTTTCCTTTGATATTCCTGGCGTTGTATTTTGCAGGGAACTCACTCCGGATCCACTTTTCATAAAGATAGCAATCGAGGAGAAGGTTCCTGTTCTTATAACAAAAAAATCAACTTCAGCCTTTATGGCAGAAATTATCAGATGGCTCAATGTTAAGCTGGCTCCATGTATTTCCATCCATGGTGTATTGGTAGATATTTATGGCGTTGGCGTTCTTATTACCGGTGAAAGCGGAATTGGTAAATCTGAGACAGCTATCGAGCTTATTAAGCGTGGACATCGTCTTGTTTCAGATGATGTTGTTGAGCTCAGAAGAGTAAGTGAAGAAACACTTATTGGAACAGCGCCTGATATTACCAAGCATTTCATCGAGATGAGAGGCGTTGGTATTATCGATGTTAAGACACTTTATGGTGTATCAAGCGTAAGAGAGACACAGACAATCGATCTTGTCATCAAGCTTGAGGACTGGGATAAGGATAAAGAATATGACAGACTGGGCCTTGAAGAGGAATATACAGAGTATCTTGGAAACAAGATAGTTTGCCACAGAATTCCAATTCGTCCAGGTAGAAACCTTGCAGTTATCTGTGAATCAGCTGCAGTTAACCACAGACAGAAGGCAATGGGCTACAATGCAGCTCAGGAGCTTTACAACCGAGTTCAGAATTCACTGGCAAAGCGTCGTTCAGAAGACGATGATGACGAGTGATAATAATAAAGATGCAGAGGAGAACATACATGGCACGTTACGTATTTGGTGTGGATGTTGGAGGAACAACAGCAAAAATCGGTCTTCTTACAGAGACAGGTGAAAAGGTGGATTTCTGGGAAATCCCAACAAGAACAGAAAACAATGGTGAATATATCCTTTCTGATATTGCAGAAGCAATCAGAAATAAGATGAAGGAAAAGAACATTGAAGATACAGAGGTAGTTGGAGCAGGAATCGGTGTTCCAGGTGCCGTTAATGCTGATGGTCTTTGCTATCAGGCAGTTAACCTTGGCTGGACAAAGATCAATGTTGTTAACGAGCTTCACTCCAAATTAAAGCTTCCTGTAAAGGCAGGAAACGACGCTAACGTGGCAGCTCTTGGAGAAGCCTGGAAGGGCGGCGGACAGGGCTATAAGAACATGCTCCTTGTTACTCTTGGAACTGGTGTCGGCGGAGGAATCATCAACGAAGGAAAGATTCTTGCAGGCGCTAAGGGGTCAGGCGGAGAAATTGGTCACATTCATCTTGTTGATGACGAGCCTGATGCGTGCGGATGCGGACATCATGGCTGCTTCGAGCAGTATGCCAGCGCTACAGGCGCAGTAAGACTTGCAAAGAGAGCTTTGGCAGCTTCCTCAGAGGATTCAGTTCTTAGAACAATAGATAACTTCCAGTGCAAGGACATTTTCGACGCTGCAAAGAATGACGACAAGCTTGCAAAGGAGATAGCTGATCAGTACGGATATTACCTTGGCAAAGGAATTGCAGCAACAGCAAGCGTAGTAAACCCTGAGATTATCGTACTTGGCGGCGGAGTATCCAAGGCAGGAGATATGCTCTTTGATCTTTTGAAGCCAAGCTTCGAGAAATATGCATTCTCTGGGTGTCAGGACGTTAAGTTTGCCCTTGCAAAGCTTGGAAATGACGCAGGAGTATATGGCGCAGCCAAAATGCTTTTGTACTAATTAAGGAGATTCACTTGAACGAAGATATTTTATTCGCACTTAAGCGGATTCTTTCAGATTCAGATATTAAGATAAACGAAAATATGAGCAGGCACACCACATTTAAAACTGGTGGGCCTGCAAGCTTATTTTTAAGGCCAAAAACAGTTGAGCAGTTAAAGGATATAGTACTTCTTTTTAACCGTGCAGAGTTGGACTATTTTATTTTGGGAAATGGAAGTAATCTGCTGGTTTCAGACAAGGGTTATAACGGAGCAGTTATTTCTCTTTCCGAATTTGCCGATATAAGAGTAGATGACGAAAACGTGATTTGTGCAGAAGCAGGAGCCATGAATTCCGCAATAGCTGCAGTTGCAAGAGATAACGCTCTTTCAGGATTTGAATTTGCTGCAGGTATTCCAGGAACCATTGGCGGGGCTATGATAATGAACGCCGGCGCCTATGGCGGAGAAATGAAACAAATAGTCAAAGAAGTAAGGGTACTTTCAGCCGAGGGCGAAGTAATAAGGCTTGATAATGAGGCTATGAAGTTTGGCTATCGTACCAGCGCCTTGAAAGGAAAAAGCTTTATAGTCCTTTCTGTAAAACTTGAGCTGCAAAAGGGCGATAAAGAGCAGATTGCAGATTTGATGCAGGAGCTTGCTCTCAAAAGAAAAGAAAAGCAGCCGCTGGAGTATCCAAGCGCAGGTTCAACCTTCAAAAGACCCGAAGGATACTTTGCTGGTAAGCTGATTGAGGATGCCGGGCTTCGCGGTTATACCGTTGGCGGAGCGCAGGTTTCAGAAAAGCACTGCGGATTTGTTGTAAACAAAGGCGATGCTTCATCTTCTGATGTGTACAAGCTTATTTGTGATGTGCAGAACAGAGTTTACGAATCTTCTGGAGTAAAGCTTGAACCGGAAGTAATTATGCTGGGTAAGTTCTAATTTTTTAATCGACGAAGGGGATAAAAATGAGATTTGTCATCGTTACTGGAATGAGTGGTGGCGGAAAAGCCACATCTATACACATGCTTGAGGATGCCGGCTATTACTGCGTTGATAACCTCCCGGTATCTCTTATTGAAAAGTTTGCTGAACTCATAACTATGCCGGATAACGAGATTGATAAGGCGGTTCTTGGTATAGACGCAAGAGCCGGAGAAGCCTTTGAAGAGGTGGCAGGTATCATAGATTCCCTTAAGGAAAGAGGAATTCCGGTAGAAGTTCTATTTATGGACTGTAGTGACCAGGTACTGATTAAGCGCTACAAAGAAACAAGGCGAGTTCATCCCATGAACGTAAATGACACTGGAAAACGTATAGAGGATGGAATAGCCAAGGAAAGACAGGTTCTTGCTGAGGTTAAAAAGAGAGCGGACTACGTAATAGATTCTTCGCAGCTTCTTACCAGAGAACTTAAAGAAGAGCTGGACAGGATTTTTGTAAAGAATGAAGGATACAATTCACTCATGGTTACTATCCTTTCCTTTGGCTTTAAATATGGCATCCCATCAGATGCAGATCTTGTTTTTGACGTGAGATTTTTACCAAATCCATATTATATAGATGAGTTAAAGCATCAGACAGGAAACGATAAAGGTGTGCAGGACTATGTAAAGAGCTTTCCTGCATGCGGTGAATTCCTGGATAAGCTCACGGATATGCTTCAGTTCTTGATCCCGGGCTACGTTCAGGAAGGAAAATATCAGCTGGTTGTCGGAATAGGATGTACCGGAGGCCAGCATAGAAGCGTTACTATAGCTAATGAGCTTTATGCAAGGCTCAAGGAGGCTGGTGGTAACTACGGTATAAAGATAGCGCACAGAGATGTTAAACAGGCAAGGTGATAAATGTCATTTTCTTCAGAAGTTAAGGAAGAGCTTTCCAAACACATAGGTGGTTCAAGGCATTGCCAGTTGGCTGAGCTTGCCGCAATTGTTTATGGCGCTGGCTACATCCAACAGGATGAGAACGGCCAGATCAAGCTGTTTTTGCAGGCTGACAATTCCCTTGTGGTTAGAAAGTTCTTTACATTATTAAAAAAAGCATTTAATATAGGTACTAGCATTTTGGAGAGCGTTTCTGATATCAGGGAGAATGGCCGCATTTACAGACCTGTACTGGTTGAGCAGGACGATGTGATGTCTGTTTTGGGTGCAATCCGAATGATTGATAGTGATGGTAATGTTCGGGATATCACAGATGGTGTGAGCCCTATGGTTATCAGAAATACCTGCTGTAAAAGGGCGTTTCTTCGAGATTCTTTTTTGTGTATGGGATCGATCAGTGATCCTAACAAGGGATATCATCTGGAGTATGTCTGCAGCTATGAATCTCAGGCAATTCAGCTTCAGGAGATTATCGAGAGTTTTGATGTAGATGCCAGGATTGTTCGCAGGAAAAAGTACTTCGTTCTATATATTAAAGAAGGTTCTCAAATAGTTGATCTTCTTAATGTTATGGAGGCTCCGATAAGTCTCATGAATCTTGAGAATCTGCGCATTGTTAAGGAAATGCGTAATTCTATAAACAGGAGAGTTAACTGCGAGGTGGCCAATATAACCAAGACTGTTAATGCAGCCGCCAAGCAGATAGAGGATATAAGCTTTTTAAGAGACCACTATGGTTTTGATAATCTTCAAAAGACTCTAAGAGAGATGGCGGAAGTAAGACTGGAAAATCCGGATGCAACACTGCTAGAACTTGGAAGACTTCTTGATCCCCCGGTTGGAAAGTCGGGAGTTAATCACAGACTACGTAAGCTTAGCGAACTAGCTGATAAGATTAAAGGAATGTAGAGTAGCAGTTTCAGATATAAACTGGTGTTTATAGAGGAGGGAATTATGATCACAAAATCTATCGAGATTAAGTTACCAAGAGGCCTTGAGGCGAGACCTGTGGCAGAGCTTGTTCAGCTTGCCAGCAAATATGACAGTACTGTTCATATTGAAGCTCAGTCCAAGAAGGTTAACGCTAAGAGCATTATGGGTATGATGACACTTACACTTAGCTCAGGCGAGAATGTTACTGTTATTGCAGAAGGTTCAGATGAAGAGGCAGCAGTTGCTGATCTTGAGAACTTTCTTCAGGGCAAAGAGGATTAATTAAAAAAGCCCCTATAAAAGGGAGGATGCCAGGTAAGCTTCCTTACCTGGCATATTATGAAAAAGTTTTTTAAAATTGGTATTGTCTTAACTCATCTGACAATATTATATTAACAAGAGGATATGTCCAAAAGATGATTTGAGGTAACTATTCTTTTAATTAATTGTAAACAAAATATGAACAGCGCTGAGAGCAAGGTCTTTCGGCGTTATTTTTTTGCAAAAACCTATCATAATCGAAAAAAATGGCTCATAAATCATGCAAATGTATGATTTATGGGCTTTTTTTATAGAAATTTTATAAAAGAATTGAACTAAATTGTGTTCATTGTGTGAAAAAAAAGTTTAAAATTAAGTAGTAGTATTGTGAACAAAATTTCACAATTTTTGTGTTTTATGATAGTTTTTATGATTAACGGTTTTTTATAATACCTTTTATCGAGGGCATTTATCAATGAATAATAAGAAAAGTAACGAAAACCAAGGCAAAGGGACCTTCATAGTGAGGGTTGAGTATTGCCAGAATGAAACCTGGCAGGGCAAGGTTACATGGGCAGATAAAGATAAGTCCATGCATTTTAGAAGTGCTCTGGAGCTTGTCAAACTTATGAATGAAGCTCTTGAACACAGCCAGACAGCTAGTTCAGACATTTCCAAACATTCGGTTTCATAATAAATTTTCTAACGGAGGGAGAGGTAGAAATGAAAAGATGGAACAGAGTTTTAGCAATTCTTCTTGCAATGGTACTTGTTACTACCACTTTTGGAAGTGACGTAGCCAAGACGGTGGCATTTGCCGTTGAAAGCGGAGAAGATCTTGCGGAGAGAGAGAATGGAATCGCAACTGCAGATTGGGAGCCTATCCCAGAGCAGGAGCAGGTCTCAGAGGACCCACAGGAGCCAGATGAAACTGGATCCGATGAATCTCAGGAAGCACCTTCCGAGGAGCAGACCGAGACACCTGATGAGTCATCAGCTGAAGCAGCAGTGGAAAGCAGTGCAGAAGCTCCAGTAGAAGAATCATCAGAGGCTTCATCCGAAGCAAGTGTTGATACTCCGGCAGAAGCTTCATCAGAGGCTTCGACAGAAGAGTCATCAGAAGCTTCAACTGAAGCAAGCTCCATCGATGAAACTGCATCAGAGGCTTCGTCTGAGGCAAGCTCGGTAGAGGAAGTCAAAGCTGAGGAAAAGCTTGTAACAGTAAGATACAAGGCTACAAAGGGCGGACGTGTTTCTACCAGCAAAGAGACAATAGATATTAATGATAAAGAAGCCGCTTTTGAGGGTGCAACAGCGACAGCCTGGAACGATAAGTATACATTTGTAGACTGGACAGACGCTGATGGAAATCAGGTTTGTACAGATTCTACTTTCGTGCCTTCAGAAATAGAAGAGGACGCAATTTTCACAGCTAACTTCGTAGCTGTTGAGGATATAGAAGAAACCATGCCTGCAATAGGTGCCAGCAATGTACATGCAGGAGGCATGGTTGTTTCTGTTGATGCAGAAGCTGGATTATTCCCTAAGGGAACAGAAGTGGTAATCAAAGGCATTTCTGAGAGTCAGGCTATTGCAACCGCAAAAGAAACTCTCGGAAGAGAAGTATCTAAGGCAAGAGGTGTAGACATTACTTTCGTATATGAAGGTAATGAGATTCAGCCTGCAGATAACAAGTATGTTCACGTAAGCCTTGATCTTGACAATACAATGGATGCTGAGAAGGTTACAGTCCTTCATGATCATGATGGAAGCGTAGACCAGATTGGCGCAGATATAAGTAAGGATTCTAACGGCAATGCTGACAGTATTTCCTTTGATGCAAATCAGTTCTCCGTATTCATCGTTTCTGAAGATAATCCAGACGAACATGAAAAGGTAATTGTTACATATAAGTTTGAAGTATATGATAGCGAGAACTCCAAGTGGGTAGCATTTGGAGAAGAACAGAACATTAAGAACGGTGATGCGCTTAAAAACCCTGGTACACCAACTGTGGATCCTGATAAATTCGAGGAATTCATCGGTTGGTATACAGTAGATGCAGATGGTAATCTTGATCAGCCTGTTTCTTTTGGAAGCACAATTTCTGATATTGAGAAAAAAGAAGAAAGAATCATTAGAGCTAAGATCAACACTACATACTACGTGACCTTTGTAGGTGTAGAAAAAGACGTTGTACAGGTTAAGAAAGTTCCAGGAGTACAGGGAGAGTCTGCCTATACAGACGTTAATGTTCCATATGTAGTAAAGGACAGCATGTCAGCTTTCAAAGGCTGGTCTACTGTAGCAGATGATGAGAGTAAGATTGTAACTGGACAGATTGATGCATCA
>JAEEGL010777774.1_pt1 | contig 15778 bp, 10 predicted proteins | sample 9134231 | NCBI WGS metagenome assembly JAEEGL01 (sample SAMN16246548, study PRJNA631951) | gut metagenome | biome: gut microbiome; feature: rumen; material: fiber-attached | host: Bos | place: Iran: Karaj | collected 2018-10
CAGCTTCTCTGCCGATGGTTTGTTTTCTGCCATAATATGTGTTAGTGTTTTTATTGTTGACGTAATATTTTTTGCGGGTGCAAAGGTACTAAAAAAAAATAACATGTGCAAGAACGCATGTTACTTTTGGCTATTTTTTCACTTTACTCGGCTTGCAGCGCGGGGAGGAACGTGTTGCGGATATAGAGATAGTCGGGATATTCGCGCAAAATGTCTTGACTCCACGAAATGGCGGCTGATGTGTTTCCCGTTTTGGCATAACATTGTGCGATGTACATCATCACATTGGGACGGATCCAGCAATCATGCCATTTTTGGTCGCGGCTGAGCAGTTCGGCCTTCTCGAAATACTTCAACGCCTCTTGCTTGCTGCCGAACGGTTTGGGCGCATAGAAAAGGCTTGTTCCGTAATAGGCGAGCACCAAAGGATCGTTGGTCGCTTTTTGTGCTGCATCCTTCGCCATATTCATCGCTTTGAGAGGATGCATGGACTCGTGCAAACGCAGTTCGTAAACGTAGGCTGCAGAGAGATACATCTCGTAGTGGCCGGCGGGTAGTAGTTGGCGAAGCGATTCTACATGTTGCTTATACCGCTTGACGTAGGGAAGAGCATGTGCTTTGTCGCGATCGACCATATAACCGCAAAAACCGTATTCGTAGAATAGAAAATCTGTGGTGAGTGGCGAGAGATGAGTAGGGTCGTCAACGTACTCTCTCCAGACGGACATATCTTCGCTGAGGTAGGCGGCAAGCATGATACTATCAGAGTGTTTGTTTTGTGCAAACAGAGTGATGACAGTCGACAGCGTCAGCAACAATATGGTAAAACGTCTTTTCATTCCGGCGGCAAAGGAACATTTTTTTTGTAAGATCTTCTGCCTCCACCGAAATTGGTGGAGGTTAGAAGACCTGTTATTAGCCGATTACAGCAGTTTCTTAACTTGCTCGTAGACATTCTGTGCAGTGAAACCCAGTTTCTCGTCCAGCACCTTGTACGGAGCAGAGAATCCGAAACTCTCGAGACCCCAAACAGCACCATTATCACCAACCAGTCCTTCGAGCGTGCAAGGCAGACCGGCTGTCATACCGAAACGCTTGAGACCTTTAGGCAGTACTTCATCCTGATATTCTTTCGGTTGCTCGCGGAAGAGTCCTTCCGACGGAACACTGACAATCTGCAGACGGATACCTTCTTTGCGCAGCAGTTCAGCTCCGCTCATCAGGGTGGACACTTCGCTACCGGAAGCCAACAGAACGATTTGCGGGTTCTCGTCTTTGCTGACGATATATGCACCTTTGCGGAAACCGTCGAGGTTCACGTTCGGAATAGAAGCGACGTCTTGACGGCTGAGAATGAGGGCTGAAGGAGTTGCTGTGTTCTCGATAGCCAAACGCCATGCGAGAGTCGTTTCTTCGGCATCAGCAGGACGCAGAACCAGCATAGACGGTGCACCGTGGTGATTGTGCAGCTTCTCCATTAGACGAATCTGAGCCTCTTGCTCAACCGGTTCATGAGTAGGACCGTCTTCACCCACACGGAAGGCATCGTGGCTCCATATGAACTTGACAGGCAGTTCCATGAGCGCAGCCATGCGGACAGCCGGTTTCATATAATCGCTGAAGACAAAGAACGTACCGCAAGCAGGGATGATACCTCCGTGCAGTGCCATACCGATCATGACACAAGCCATGGTGAGCTCGGATACACCGGCCTGGAGGAATTGACCTGTGAAATCACCCTTCTGCAGCGCATGGGTTTTCTTGAGGAAACCGTCGGTCTTGTCCGAGTTGCTCAGGTCAGCCGAGCTGACAATCATATTGCCAACGTTCTCAGCTAGGAACGAGAGCACAATAGCGCTTGCATTACGCGTAGCAGCACCGGCTTTCTGCTCAATCAGGCTCCAGTCGAGACAAGGCGTTTCGCCCGACATGAAGGTCTCATATTCGTTGGCAGCCAGCGGATTAGCTTGCTTCCACTCGTAATATGCTTCGTAACGCTTATTTGCTAACTCGCGCAGTTCGGCAGCGCGGTCGTCATATAGTTTCTGAACCTCAGGGAAGATGACAAACGGGTTGGTCGGATCGCCGCCCAAATTCTCGATGGTTTTCTCGAACGAGGCACCGGACTTGCTGAGCGGAGCACCGTGAGTCGAGCATTTGTTCTCCCAGTTTTGTCCTTCTGCAGTCACGCAGCCTTTACCCATTGTGGTGTGACCGATGATGAGTGACGGGCGCTCTTTCTCTGCTTTAGCCTTGATGATAGCTTCGCGAATAGCTTCCGGATCGTTGCCCGGGATCTCTTGTACGAACCAGTTCCACGCTTTGTATTTGGCTGCAACATCCTCTGTGTCAACCTCTTCGCAACCGGTCGAAAGTTGGATGGTGTTGCTGTCATAGAACATGATGAGATTGTCCAAACCGAGGTGTCCGGCCATACGTCCTGCGCCCTGCGAGATCTCCTCCTGGATGCCACCATCGGAGATGAAAGCATAGATAGTCGGGTTGTGAATCTCACCGTAACGTGCGTTGAACCACTTGGCGGCGATAGCTGCACCGACAGCAAAAGTATGACCTTGGCCGAGCGGGCCGCTGGTGTTCTCGATCATTCGCTCAACCTCACGCTCCGGGTGACCCGGCGTGACCGAACCCCACTGACGCAGGTTCTTCAGATCGTCCAGTGTGAACTTGCCGGCCAGGCACAACTGTGCATAGAGCATAGGAGCCATATGACCCGGATCGAGATAGAAGCGGTCACGCGCCTCCCATCCGGCATTGTCCGGATCGTACTCGAGAAACTCAGAGAAGAGAACGTTGATAAAATCTGCTCCGCCCATGGCACCACCCGGGTGACCGCTTTTTGCTTTCTCTACTGCCGCTGCGGCCAGGATACGGATGTTGTCTGCCGCGCGATTCATAAGCTGTGTCTTGTTCATAGCAAGCGTTGTTTTTTTATTGTTGATTGTTTATATTATTATCGTTCTTTTGATATTCAAATTAAAAATGATAGCCGATGTGGTAACTGAATCCAAATGCGATGTTGTCGCGTTTGCCGTAGCCGGGAATATAGATCGGGTTGGGAAAATGCAACGGTTCTGTGTGTCCTATTCTCGGTTGGTCGGTCCATTGATATTCCGGAACAGGATCTGTGAGATGGCTGCTTTTGTCCGTAAAGATGAACCTAAATCGAGCCATCCAACCCATATACAAGCCCGCAACGATATTTACCTGGCAGCCTGCAACAATCTCTCCCCAGCAATCGGCATGTTTTCCTTTGGTTTTTCTCATGCTTAGTTCTTTGCCCATCTCAATTATCGAAATATCGAAGAGGTTCGGGTCACACAATTGAGAAACGTTTACTTCCTCCCTTACCATAATCTGCGTATAGTCTTGAACACTTGTTCCAAAACGCAGTCCCACCAGCAATGCGTGCAGCGATTCGGGATGTTTCTTCAGCGGATTGATGTCAAATCCCACACGAAAGAAACCGCCTTGGCCGTTATATGCGATACGATCAATGCTGTTAGCCTGTTCCATAGAACCGGCTGCATAACCGAGTTCGAGAGTAGGGTAGAACCGGTTCTTCAACCGCCAGTTCATTGATATCTCGTAGTTTTGTATCTTTGCTTTACTGGTAGCCAGTGCCAGAATCGTTGCACCTACATCCAGCTTGATGGTCATGCCTTGGTAGAGAGGTTCTTGAGGTATGGTCGGCGTCTTTGCCTCGGCCGATGGCTTGGCAACAATCGTATCTGCTGCTGTTGCCACACTATCTGTCTGTGCGTAGATAGCAACGGGATAGAGAACAATAGACAACAAACAAAATGCTATCGGTCGAATCAATTCTTTTTTCATTACATGATGCTTTTCGCTTCTTCTTTCAGTTCTGCCATTGCTTTGTCTGTTGGCGTCAAGCCATTGGATGCATAGGCCTCTAGCAGTATTTTTGCGTACGTCATAGCGTCGGCATTTTTAGGCAATTGTGCCGATATTCCTACTAAGAAAGAAGCCATCTGGTCACGTGCGTTAATCAGCAATGTCCATACTTCTTCACTCACATAGATTTGCTGACTCATATTGTGTTCGTATTCCTGACGGATGGTCTGGAGTAATTGCTGCTGCAGTTGCGGAACTGTCATGTGCGCTAAATCCAACCCCATGAGCATGTGCTCTGGTTTGGTGCGTTCTAACAACAGAGCCAGGCGCTCGTACGCGCGCAAGCGAATCGGCGAGATGGTTTTCTGTGACTCACGCTTCAGTTCCCATTGACGTTTCTTCTCCTCGTTGCTATACATCGAGTGTTGAATGAGCCAAAAGCCGAAAATAACCACGGCTACTACGGCTATCATGAGGATTATTGCTTCTGTTGTCATAATCTTTAGGGTGCTTCTGTAAATTAGTTTTGTTTTGATTTTTGAGTTTTTTCTTGTATAGATGTTTGGCTTGATTGATGGAACAATCGTGTGATTGTGTCTGATACCCTATTGGGTTTACGAGTGCAAAGGTACTGCTTTTTTTTTATATATGCAAGATAATTGTTAAAAATATCAATTTTGTTCGTTCAATACAAAAAGTGACACGCTCCTATGCGTGTCACTTTTGATAGTTGCGAAAAGATGCTTTATTGAATTCGTTGTCCTTGGATGGTATATTGTATATTATTACGCTCGATAATTAGTTGACCATCCTTTAGTACCTTCTGTACATTGCTTGAAGTAACAATGGTATTCTCAATGTCGTCCTTTTTGTCAGGATGTATATTAATTACAATTCTTTGATTAAGATTTGAGTAATTATCTTCTTTGGGTTGTAATTTGCGAAGAAGGAACCATCCGTCATATGCTCCGTTCCATCCCCAATTAACGTGGAAACGGGTTCGCTTATTGCCAGACTCTAATGTCTCAATCTTATAACCGTCTAACACAAATGCATGTCCGCCATTTGTGCTTGTTCCCCCATAAATAACAGGTCTGCCATTGTCGAATTCTTCTTGTAAAGATTCAGTCCAATCTTCCCAATTTGGATTGTCTGATTCGAAATATCTAATGTCGGGCGAGAATTTAAATATATCTCTTAATGCGAGATATGCACGTGATATGTATGAACCACTGCCTGTATAATTATAATCCATATTTACTGAAGCTCCACAAGCCAACATAAGAGTTGATATTGCTGTTGCTTCTGTAGAATTGTAGTTTGGATTTCCTAGTTTGGAAAAAGTGTATGTGTCCAAGATGTTGTTCCAATCAAAAGGATGTTCTTCAAACTTGTAAGTTTTAGCTCCATTAGATGATGTGTATATGGCTTCTCCCTTCCCAGATTGTGGATATTGCCAATATTTCATTACTTGCGCCATTGCAGTAGCGACACATCCTGTTACCGCTTTACCGCCGTTAATCACTGGGCATTGATCATTGTATGGTGTTCCTTGGTCGAACATAATTTTGCCCAACAGAGGTCCGATTGAATCATTTTCGGAGTTGCTGCTAAAGTTGATAAAGGCATTATCGTCAGTTGTCTCAACTCCAGAGAAAAATTGAAAAAATGAAAGAACTTCTTCTGGAATGGAAGTTATTTCTACATCACGATCAAATTCGCCGAGAACAATAGGATTTGCGCCTGTGCTTGTTACTATACGTTTCCGGATTTGTACTTCTTGACCGGTTACTTGATTTGCCATTGCGCTCACTGCAAAAAGTGAAAATGTCAATGTTAATAATGTCGTTTTTCTCATATGTGTAGTTTTTAAAATTTGTTATCAATAGTATATGAACTTTGTCCAAAGATTTTCCCGCTTGAGTTTACTAGTAGTAATCTTAATTATATATAGTTCACCATGTTGCATCTTTTCAATAGGAATCTCTGAATATGGTGTACCTATTGATATCTGTTTTTTGAATAGAAATGCACCATTTGCTCTAAAGACTAGCATTGTACCTTCTTCTTGAAAAGGTTCTTCTATCCAAAGTACATATCTCCCGTCTTCTAATAACATTGGGAATATGCTATTCTTGTTTTTCTCCGTTAATGTAGAAGTATATAGTTCTGTAGAAGAAGAAACATGTTCGTAGCAACTCTTGTATTCTGCTGCTGCTAACGTAATCTTGTACTTTTGTCCGGATATTAAGTTGTCAAACAATATTGAATTGATAGGTGCAATTACCTTGTGCTTTGCTATCTCTGTGTAAGTGGTGTCTGTTTTGTTAACGTCTTGTCGGTATATAGTTGCGTAGTAATACTCGGCATCATTCACTTCATTCCATTTTACTTCAATGTATGATGATGTTTTAGTACTCAATAATAAAGAGTCTGGTTGTGTGATATATACAGGTCGTGGTGCTTTCCCAATGAATGAGTGAGTTGCATATACTGAACTATCGGCTGTAATAACTATCAGTTGTCCTCCTAAAGGATCGCAAGACTGCCGCGTAGGTTTGAAACGAATATGTAGTTTTTTATTGTAATTGCCATCTTTTTTTATTGTATCAATAATTTGCTCTTCTGTCTTACCCCAATTGATTCCGTCTGTTGAAACGCAGAATCGTCCTATTGTGTTTATATGTATCTCTCCTGCCGGAAGATTCTTCCCATTGATGTCGATTGTCTGCTCAAAATACTCCTCTATAAATGTATTAAATGTAGTAATGAAGGTATCTAATTCTTGTGGTTTAATTAATAGAGACTTGTTTGATATGTCCCCAATGAAAAAAGAGATGTCCCCATTTGAGCGTTGCAAGATATTTGATACTTTATATTTGTCTATAGTTGTACTATTATTGAATGTCGGTAGCCAGGTTGTTTTGTTTGCAGAGCCGGGGAAAATGTCTGCTGTTGTACTTTTTGTGGGTTCCTCTATCGCTGCGCTTACTATGGCATAACCTAAAGGAAGTTGATTGTTGAATGAGTTGTGATTCCAACCATTTTGATCGAATGTTATGTGAGAAATAAGCAAACCCGTTCCTATCAATGCTTCCTTTCCTGCATCCCATCCCAGCGCTTGTCTATTTTCCAGTAGAAAATATTCAGATGGAGTTGGGAAATTTGCGTCCAAATTATGGGTGTTATTAGATATGAGGTACGCTTCATTGCTTGTTTCTAGTGGACGTATGGTTTTTAGCCCAGATGTGGTAATTTGTTTCGGAGTCAGCCATCCCATCATAAAACGTTCAAAAGCAGTGTATGTTGGTGGTGTTGATCCATTGTTATTATAACTTCCGGAGCACATGATATCCCAATATCCAATGGTATAGTTGTTAGATTTATTTGTATCGTACAAATCAGGAAGCCCTAAAGCATGTCCAAATTCATGACAATAGGTGCCAATACCAGCTTGTGTATTGCCTCTATTGCTTCTGTATTCAGATATGATGAGATAGCCACTGATATATTTGTTGCCGTATTTTTTTCCATTGTTAATTGTATTATAGTGTGGCCAAATTGTTTGTTCTACTCCTCCTTCTGCTTCATTGTATCCTGCTACAACAATAGACACGTTATCTATGTATCCATCGTTATTGTTGTCGTACTTGCTAAAATCTACGCCATTTTGTGTAGCTTGTTCTACCGCTTCTTCAACTAATTCTTTCGCGCGAATATTGTGGTTAGTTGTTACTCCGTTACTATTTGCGCGGTTAGCTCCATAATACTTCATGTCTTGGCTTAGTGTGTAAACACCAAATACATCATATTGTAAATCCAATGCACTATCTGAGGAAGCTATAAAATAATCATGAACCGAACCTGTTGCATGAGGATTGCTGCCGCCTTTACCATTGAATAAATCGTCAAATTGTGTAATTGGATCTTCAATGGAGAAACTATAGTCAGTAAAATCGACCAATAATACTGGCACATGCACTTTTCCTCGTGATGGCATATATGATTGTAGTAGCAGTCGTTGTGGCGCGTGAATAGTTGTTCTGTTATGATTGATCTGCGGATTTTCTTCGAGAAAAAGTCTTGAATTTAATAGTCTCTGGTTGTGTTTGTTTACTCGATATGAACTATATTCATCTCCATAAAGAAAAATGGTATCAACTTCACCATTGTCTAGGATGTGTATAATAGGTTCACGGCTTGCAGGTATTCCCCAAGCCGCAATGTTGCATATGCACGCAACTATTAAATTCATTATATATCTATTCATCCTCGCGCGTAACTTACCAAATCAGGCTGCTCTATAGGGCAGCCTGAATGGTAAGTGAGATGTTATTTCTTATTCTTTACATCTTTGCGATCAAGTTGCTCGCGAATATGTGCTCTAATTTCCGGAGAAATTTCACGAACAGGAATTGCTTTGTATTTGGATTTTTGTGCAACTTTTTTAGGTGCAGCAGCTTTAACTCCTCTAACAAAACTATATTCTTTTCCAAAGTAAATTTTGTTTTCAAGTAAATCAATAGATTCGTCATTATCTTTAAAGTGTACACCATAAATGTACACTTCATGTGAAATGGAATCTTGATCCTTATAAAGTTCTTTGCCGTTAAAATTGTGTGCTGTTACACCTAGCATTATTTTTGAAGCAGTGTATGTGTCCTCTAATTTCATTGCTCCTTCACCAATCACCATATCAGGGATGAATGGTGAATAGTAGCCATCAGAACCATAACCTTCTTCTGTGGAAGAATGATACTCGTAGATTTTCAATGTTGCACCGCTTATGTATCTTGCTGCATCAATGAGGTCTGGTTGTGCTTGAGATCTTTCGCCTTTTACAAATACGTCTTGTACGTATGTGTTGATAGCTTTGATGTAGTTGGCTTCGTCAATAGAGTATGGGCGACCTACGTTATCTGAACTATCGGGGTATTGAGTGTAGTCGTTACTAATTACCCAATTTCCCAATGTAAAGATTGTACCGACACCGTTATTCGCCCACTTTGGAGCCCAATAGAACGGTGCTTCAAATTCAAGAATTGCACCCTTGTCTGCACCAGCAAATTCGAATTCATCACTAAGGTAAAAGCCCTCAGAGAAGACAAGAACATCGCAAAGTACTTTTTTGGCAACAAAGAACTGATCTCCCCAACTCTCAGAACGAAGAGTATCCAATTTGTTACTATACAAAGTGTCATAGTCATATACGAAAGCACCGGTAAAATTCAAAGTCTCAAGATAGTCTTTTACTGTCACTTCGCACACTCCCTTAAAATCACCCGATTTTGTGGTCGCAGTTGCTGTTATGTTAGCCTTACCACTTGCAATGGCCTTGATAGTTCCGTTATCAGAAACTGTTGCTACGCTCTCGTCTGACGAAGTCCATTTTACTTCAATCTTTCCATCTAATTCTGCAGGCTCTATGATGACCGCCAAACGTACACTCTCGTTTGGTGAAAGTGTGATTGCTGTCGGTTTCAACGTGATGCTTTGCAACTCTGGATCTTTGTGGCATCCTGTGAATGCAAACAATAAAACTAATGCTCCCAGCATTGTTTTAAGATTCATAATCTTCTTCATAATTAAACAATTTATGTTATTTGTTATATTATTTTTCTTACTTCATAAACGGATTGTAGTTTGTCTCTGAAGCCGGAATTGGCAATGTGTAAATAGTTTCGTCATCGTACGACATCTCTGCTCCAGGATTGTAAAGGTGATTTGATCCGCGGCGAATTTTCTCGTCATCTATGCCTGTTTCTGCATTAGGCACTTTGTATTTGTGTGTAGTAAGTCGGCGGAAAGTCTGCAAGCCATACCCTTCTCCCCACATTTCTACTCGCCAGTTTCTTATTAACTCCTGCACAAACTTGTCCGGATTTGACAATGTAGCCTTAAATGTTGCATAGTTCGTTGCAGCATTCGGATCTTCAGTATTTATGCGTTGGTCCGTTATAGCTGTTAAAAACATTACTGCTGAGTCTTGGCTACCTAAAAAATAGCATGCCTCTGCTGCAATCAAGTACATAGATTCGATACGCATAAAGACGTTGTCACTTTGCCACTCTCGATCAATATCGTTCGCACTAGTTGAATGTGGACTCTTTGCTGAGAAGAATTTTTTATCCGGGCAAAGAGCGAAGGTCGGACGTGTACTTCCATCATTGAACCATTGTTTGCGAATATCCCATGTAGGAATAGAGTCATACAAACGCTTGTCTATGGCTTTTCCGTCGCCAGACCATGCGTATGAATAGGAGTGTATATCCACTTGACCGAAAAATGATGCTAATCCGGTAGCTGTTTCTATAGTCACTTTTTGACCCCATATCCATGATTTGTCGTCAATGTTGTTAAAGCCATTTGTTAATACGTCTGCATTTGGAATAATAGAGTATTCTCCTGAATTGATCACTGCTAAAGCGTTAGCTAGAGCCGCTTCCATCGGTTCTTTGAGCAGTGGATGATCTTTATCTTCCGTTTCCTTTGCTCTATTTAGGTTAAAATATGCCAGCAAGCCTCGTGCTGTATTTTCGTTTGCAATCAACTTGCTTGTAGGAATATAATCTTTCCCAAATGCTTCGAAGTATTTGATCGCCAGTATTAATGATGAATCAGTTGCGATTTCGTATACCTTATTAATCGAAGCCATTCCTTGCGCTCCATCATCAAAGTTGTTCTCCGTATAAACAGGGAAAGCCGGGTAGTTTGTAAGATTACGACCTATAGCAAAAATATGATCTACTGTTGGTGTGAAGAATTTTAAAAGATTTGAGTATACATACCCACGCATAGTTAATGCTTGTGCGTAGTAGTTGGCCGCGAGTGAGTCCTTTTCTCCGTAGTGGTATACTACGTTACCTTCAGAGTCAACCACTTTCAATCCATCATTTGGGAGACCATACTGTTTAACATGCTGTAGTAGTTCTGTTTTTGTTTGGATGGAGTATATTACCTTGTTGATGTTTCTTAGCATGTTGTAATTATACGACCAAATGTACGAATTGCGAGCTGTAGGTGTATGTTGGTACTCGTCAGTAGAAAACCAACCATAGGTTTCTGATGTTAATGCCATATCTCCACATAGCAAATCGCCGTACATGTCAATCGACCTTTGACCAAATATGTCATGGTGCTCTCTACCTCCGCTTTGGTACATCATCGAGTACACTCCTCGCATTGCTGCTGCCCAGGCATCACCAAGTTTGTCGAATTGATCTTGCGTCATTGTATCATCGTACGGATCTTGATCCAAATAACTATTGCAACTTGGTAGTAATGCTAACGACAAGAAAGATAGAACTAATATTTTATATAGTTTCTTCATAACTTTTTTCCTTTCTTTCATTTTTAGATTAGAACTGTAGTTTTATACCTCCCATTATGGTGGATAGCGGAGTATATTGATATGTATCTGATGCTCCGGCGTATGATGTCATTGGGTTGTAGCCTTTCCGGGCAGTTATAATTGCCAAGTTATCAGCGGTGGCATATATTTCCAATGAATTGAGTTTGATTGTTTCAATTAGTTTCTTAGGAAATTTATATCCGAGGCGCACATTGTATAGCGAAAAATATGAGTTCGATACTAAAAAGCGATCTGAGATACTATTAGCAAACTTATCCGTTCCGTTTGAGAGGCGTGGGATGCCCGCAACTCCCATGTCTGCTATGGCTTGTTTTTCTGCATCAGTCATTTGTGCAGTCCATGCATTGCGTATGTCTTTGTGCCAATTTACTTTGCCCACTTTATCTGAATTCATCATACCGGCATATGAGTAGTCTATTCCATAGCCTCCGATGCGATACGGACACATTACAGAAAGAGCCACTCCGTAAATATCTAAATCAAAGCCGATACCACCTTCCAATGCGTACTCAGCAGACTTTCCGAGATAATCACTCCCGGCATGAGGATAAACGTCTGTAGTTGTTGTTTCAATTTGTATATCTTTATCTTTATTCTTTTCTCGATATAAGTACACGTTGCTGATGTAGTTTGCGCCCTTCCTCTCATCACCATGAGCTCTTAGGTCTTCGGCACTATTTGAACCAAATGATCCTAATTTCGCATCGTAATATGCTACATACAATGCTTTACCTGTTGTAGCGTCCACGCCGGCATATTGTGGTACATTGTAATCGTACAATGAGTATCCCACTGCAATTCCTCCGTTGTACAGCATTTCAGTACCGGTGTCAGCATCCTCTGGCAGTGATAATACTTTGTTGTGATAGTGGCCGCCATTGAAGCGGATGTCAAATTTTACATTACGCATATCTACAGCATGAATGTTGAATTGGAATTCGACACCGGTGTTGGACATCGAACCACCATTTACCCATGTGCTTGTAAAACCTTGCGAAGATGCTTTATATTGTGGCATCAAAAGGTGATCTGTATATTTGTAGAAATAGTCTATTTCGGCTGTCAAATATTTGCTGATGTCAAATTCTAAGCCTAAATCAAACACTTGTGTACGCTCCCAAGTAATGTCTTCTGCACCTTTGTAGTTCCAAACGTAACTAACTTCTCCATCCACGTATTCAATTGACCAATGATCTTGGTATAGATAGCCTGATATTCCTTGGTTTCCGTTTACACCCCATGAGATACGTAATTTGCCATTTTTGAGCCAATCGTTAGCGCTAGAACCGGTAATGAAATCTTCGTTGGTGAATTTCCATGAGAAACCTACCGAGCCGAAATGTCCATATCGGTGTCCTTTAGCAAATTTGCTCGAACCATCACAACGATAGTTTGCAGTAATTCCGTAGCGTTCATCATACCAATAACTTGCATTTGCAAGCCAACTGTCCAATGTAGTGAGTCGTGTGTATGATGTCATACTATTCATTTGAACAGCATTACCCCATTCAAGTACTGCAGGGCCTGTTTTTTGAGCAACTTTGCTCTTAGATCCGCCCATAACCCCTTCGCGGAAGTAGTTGAATTCGTGAAGAGCATAAGCATCAATGGTGTGACTGCCAATTACCTTATTGTAGGACAACTGCTCAATCAAATCATATGCTATATAGTTGTATTGAGTTTTGTAAACTCGACCAATATTCTCGGCATCGCCAAAAAAGGCATTTGTGTATTCAGAATTTGTTCCTCCAAGGTACTGAACCCCCCCCATAAGTTTAAACTTCAAACCTTCGTACAACCGAAATTCCAAATCGGCATTCGCTACTACGTTATGTAGAACGGTGTTGTCTTTATCCCATACAAGAGATCCTGCAGGGTTTATATTTGTTCCATAACCACGTCCCCAACCTTCATTCATACCATAATCAAACATAGGACCGCCTGTTATCGCATCTTTTAAGATATAGCCATTGCTGTTAATAGTTTTACTTGTTAAACCTTCTCCATAAGTATGTTTTCCTTCCTGAAGCGTGCCGTCTGCATTTTTAACGCCTCCATACACAAATACAGGATAAATAGGTGGAATCTCATTTACGTAGGCGAAACCATTGTTCATGTTGCTACCTTGCCCTACTGCATTTTGCGAAGAGTAAGTGTATGATAAATTCAATGAACCCTTCAACCATTTCTTTGGCTTATAGTCAATGTTAGAGCGAACAGAAAAACGGTTAAAGTCAGAACCTATGTAGTAACCTTCATCTTTTAAGTATCCAAATGAAGTAAAGTATGTGGTCTTTTCAGTTCCGCCGGACAATCGAACCGTAGCTTCAGCCTTTTGGCCGGTGCGAAAGATAGCATCCTTCCAGGAAATCATATCTTTATACTGCTCTTTCAGCTGAACATCCGAATTAAACTTGCCCGTATAGCCATTTATAAGGGCAATGCCATCCTTATCCCAAAGGTTGTATCCTTCTGGAAGACCCTTTGAAGAGAAAAGAATTTTGTTCGCGTTTTGAATCTGCTTGTCTATATCTGTGTACGAACCCTCCAACGAGTTGTATATGGATTGCCATGCTGTTTCAACATATTCTTTAGGGTCATCAATCACATCGTACATCGGAAGTAGATGCATATTTACACCGTATTTTACATCCACATCAATTTTTCCCTCTTCACCTGAAGTTCCCTTCTTGGTGGTAATCACGATAACACCATTCGCACCACGACTACCATACAAAGATGTAGCAGTCGCGTCTTTCAAAATAGTTGTGCTCGCAATGTCCCCTGGGTCAATAGATGCAACATCTCCGGCTTGGTAGGGAACACCATCCACTACGTACAAAGGATTGCTGCTGGCATAGATGGAACCGATACCGCGAATGCGGATAGAAGCATTTGTTCCAGGCTGACCGGAGGTGTTGACTACTTGCACACCGGCTACTTCGCCGGCCAATGCCTTCGTAACTTCTGTCGGACTTTTCTTCTCAATATTCTCTGCACTTACAGCTACTGCCGAACCGGCAAAAGAACCTTTACTAACGTTTCCATAACCGGTGACGACGACTTCTTGAATAACTTCAGAATTTTCAGTCAAGACGACCTTGATGTTTTCTGCTGCCTCCACCTCTTGAGTGGTCATACCTACAAAACTAACGACCAGTGTCTTCACAGACTCCGGCACGCTCATCTCAAACTTGCCATCGTAGTCCGAGATTGTACCTTGTGTGGTTCCTTTGGCCTGAATGCTGGCACCAATAATCGGCTCACCATTGCCATCTACTACCACACCACTAACTTGCTTCTGAGCAAACAGACTAATGCTCAATGCAGCAAGAAACATAAGTGCTAAAATCTTCTTCATCATTTTCTTGTTTTTTGGTGATTTCTTTGTGATATTTCGCTCGCATAAAAACGAAAAAGCGCGCAAAATTACAATTATTTTCTGGAATTACCAAATTATTTGGAAGAAAAGTGTAAGAATATGTCCGAAAAATATTTTTTTGTTTCGTTAAGTTTGCAAAAATGGTTAAAATGAAGCCATAAAAATCACTTTTTTGCTTCAAAACTAACATTTTGTAAACTTATTCGTATGTCAATACATAGAATTCCGATGGATTTAGTGCCTCTTTGCTAATTTGTAGCAGTTGTTCTGCTGTAGTGCGTTCTATCTTGTGGAATGTTTCCTCCCAAATGGGCGCGTGGTTAAAATATAGCATTGATTTAGCCATGGCCAAGGCTGTGTTTTCTTGATTCTGCGCAGATATAGCCAATTGGCCGCGCAATTGCTGCAATGCACGACGCAATGCCGATTCGCTTAACTGTGTAGTGCATAGTTTGTCCAATTCCTGTCTAACTAGGCCGAGACTCTGTTCATAATGTTCCGGTTCGCAAGCCCAATAGATGCACCAATAGCCCGTGTCGCTTAGTGGTGTATATGTCGATTCTACAGTATAAACTAACCCTTTTGCCTCGCGTAGACTGAGGTTTAATCGGCTATTCAAACTGCCTCCGCCTAATATATTATTCAGCAGAAACATCGCCAATTGATTCTCGTGCCCCAACGGGTATGCGCGATTGCCTACCATGGCATGTATCTGATGCGTGTGGCGTTTGTATGCTGCAAAATGATTAGTGGCCGAGACTTTTTCGAGACACTCTCGAACCGTTCTCGAGTCGTTTTCGAACCGTTTTCGAACCGTTTCCGAGAGTAAACCCGACTTGAAACCGCCAAACTCCTTTTCTGCTAACCGGAAGAATCGTTCCGGTTTGACATCTCCCTGACAAAATACCACCATTCGTTCCGGCAGGTAGTGCTCAGCCATCCATTGTTTGGCGTATTCCGGCTTGGATGAAATATGTCGTAACGTTTTGCGCGTTCCTAAGATAGGGCGCGCGAGCGCCGTGCCCGCGAAGACAAGACTCTCAAAATCATCGTATATCAACTCGCTCGGACTGTCGTTGTAGCTCTCAATCTCATCGAGTATTACCATCCGTTCCTTGTCGGTATCTTCTTTGCGGAACAACGGTTCTTGC
>JAEEGL011306532.1_pt1 | contig 15778 bp, 11 predicted proteins | sample 9134231 | NCBI WGS metagenome assembly JAEEGL01 (sample SAMN16246548, study PRJNA631951) | gut metagenome | biome: gut microbiome; feature: rumen; material: fiber-attached | host: Bos | place: Iran: Karaj | collected 2018-10
TAAGTTTTCATGATTGTTGAAATGGATGACAATGGAAACCGTGAGGCTTTCATTTCACTCAGAAAAGGATTTTTAGTTAAACATAGTTGATACGTTGCAGCTCGTTGAGAGTTGCAGCGTGTTTTTTTATGGCCACGCCTGAGGCACTAACCTGCCCCCAAAGGCGCACTTCCATCATCTATTTGCCAGGGGTTTGGAAGTAGAGCGTCCTATATGATGTCCCATTTATCACCAATACCCCACCCCAACCCCTTCCCCTGAAACGGGAGGAAAGCGGCTGCTGCCAACATCATGCGCAGCAGCTCCCCTCCCATCTCAGAGGAGGGGCAGAGGTGGGGTTCGTATTTCAAATGCCACACAGAAATGGCACATCTAATAGAATGCCCTGGTTTTGAGGGGTTGGCTTGATACATATACCATGCAAACAGGCCGTTTCGACATTTGCGAAACGGCCTGTTCACGTTATTGGAGTCTTTCAAACAAACTTACTCCTCGCTGCCTTCTCATCAACAGCATAGGATTTCTGTCTCTTGCAGAGACTATCTCCTGCCGCTCTGCTCCACCAGCTCGCGGATGTTTTCGGTGAAACCATTGTTCTGCAGCAGGTCTTCTATGCAGACATGCATGCGATAGCGCCAGTAGTGGCGGGGATTGGCGGGGATGTTGATGCGTTCGGCATTCTGGTCGGGCAGACGCAGTCGCTCGTCGATGGCCATCCAGTCCTGAATGGAGAGAATGCAAAGCATGGACGGCGACGTGAGGTGCCGTGAGACGATGTCGCGTGCCAACCATCCGGGCAACGGGTGAGGAGCCTGACCACCGCGATAGAGCATCGTGGCGTAATACTCCTGTGTGCGTTCCTCGTCTTCGTCCCACCACTGGCGCAACGTGGGCATGTCGTGGCTGGAGATGGTACAAACGGAGCGGTAGGGATTGCGCGACAGATGGCCGAACTTCACGCTCGGGTCCTTCGGCATTGACTGCAGCTCGAGCGAGAGTATGCGCAGTTCGTTCATCACCCATGGCACGCAGTCGGGCACCATGCCGAGATCCTCGGCACACACCAGCATACGTGTGGCCTGCACCAACTTGGGCAGCTTCTTCATGGCCTCGCGATACCAGAACTGGTTGTTGCGACGATAGTAGTAATCGTTGTAGAGACGGTTGAACACAAACTTGTCGCTGTCGTAGAGGCTCTCGTAGATGAAGTCGAGCTGTGCGCTGATGCGCGGGTGGAACTTGTTCTCATCCTTATGGTCGCGCACGAAGAGCACGTCGCTGACCAATGCGTAGAGCCCGTCTCTGAGGTTTGCATTGGCCACGCCCTCGCTACTCTCCGGACTCAGTTCCATGCCGCTGAAGTAGGCCTCGATTTTCCGCTGCGTGTCGAATTCGGGTTTCATGCGGTAGTACCCGTTGCCCTTTGGCTCTACGAAGCGCTGCCGCACCTCGTCGGCGCGCTCGTTGAACATGCGGTCGAGCACCCAATCCATGATGAACGGCTCTGTGAAGAGCTCTTCCTGCCAGCGCAGTCCGTAGGCCTCAATCTCTTCGCGTGTCATGGCGAGCGACGGCGAGAACTGTCCGAGCAGCCCGTGTACGGAGTGGATGGGAATTTCCCAGATGCGGAAGAATCCCAGCACATGGTCGATGCGGTAGGCGTCGAAGAACTTCGACATGTTCTGGAACCTGCGCACCCACCAGCGACAGTCGTCCTGCAGCATGGCGTCCCAGTTGTAGGTTGGGAATCCCCAGTTCTGCCCGTTTGCCGAGAAATCATCGGGGGGTGCTCCGGCCTGTCCGTTCAGGTTGAAGTAGCGCGGCTCCTGCCAGGCGTCGCAACCGTAGCGGTTCACGCCGATGGGAATGTCGCCCTTGAGAATGACGCCGTGCTGGCGCGCATAGTCGTGAACGTCGCTCATCTGTGTGTTCAGGATGAACTGCACGTAGCAGTAGAAAGCCACGTCTTTCTGCTTCGGATGGTGCGCTTTCTCATAGGTCTCGTTGTCTTCCCACTGGGTGTAGTCGGCGGTTCCGTAGTGATCGCGGAAATAGCAGTACTCGGCGTAGGGCACGAGCCACTCGCGGGTTTCCTCGAAAAAGCGCTTATAGGCTGCCGAGCGCAGCACCTTGGCGCCCTCCTGCTTGAAGAGCAGCTGCAGGTATTCGGTCTTTGCCTTGTTGACGCGCTCATAGTCGATCTGCGGCAGCGCGTTCAGCTCCTGGCGCAACTGCTCGAAGCGTTCGCGCTGGGCTTCGTCGCTGAGCTGGGGCAGCGCCGTGAAGTCGGCATACTGCGGGTGCAGGGCGAAGATACTGATGCACGAATAGGGATATGAATCTGTCCATGTGTGCGTGATGGTGGTGTCGTTGATGGGCAGAATCTGGAGCACCCGCTGACGTGTGCTTGCCACCCAGTCGATCATCAGCTTCAGGTCGCCGAAGTCGCCCACGCCGAAGCTCTTCCGGCTGCGCAGCGAGAATACGGGCACGAGCGTGCCGGCGCACTTCACATTATAGAAGGGGAAGAAGGCCTGCGACAGCTCATAGACCACCACATCGCCCTCCTCGAGGACAGGCAGCATGATGTTTCGGTTCATGTCGTTTTCCCAGACGGGCGTCACGTCGACTTCCTCGTCGAGCACCACGAACTTAAATTCCATGAAGGGCCGTTCTAGCTGAGAGACGTCGATGTTGACCATCCACTCGTTGTGGCTGTGCTCTGTCATAGTCAGCGCCTTGGTGGGATTCCAGTTGCCCAGAGCCTGTCCGTCGCCGACGATTGCCAACCGCTCGCCTTCGCGCAGCTGGGGAGCACGAACCTTCAGTCTGACGGTGCGGCCGAAAGACCGCACAGGGCTCTTCTTGGGTGTGTGATGTGCCACACAATCGGTGAAGGCCGAGCTGTATAGATAGCTGTCCTCTGGAATGTCTATCCAGTGGTCGTAGATGATGTAGCGTACACCTTTCTCGCTGACAAGCTCCAGCCGGTGGGGCTCCACCAGCCATTCGTGGCGGCTCTCGGTGCCATTGGCATCAACGCTGTAATAGTAGTCAATCACCGTCCCAACAGGGAATTTTCCGTTCAGCTCGTATGTCCATACCGAGCCGTCGAGTGTCTTCATGCGGTAGGCCGACGACTGTTGCTGCCCTTCTGCATTGTGCGCCAGGAGGTTGAGCACCAGTTCCTCGCCGAAAGCCGTGCGATACTCTATGTTAAATTGTAGCTTCATAGACTGTTATTGTTATAATAGGTTTTCGGTGCGAAGATACACATTATTCTTACACCTTGTTTCCCACAGACGGCTGAAAATGCAAGTTTTCTTGCGCAAACGTTTGCATCTTACCTCCATATGTTAAAAACGACCAACCAAAAACCTCATTCTTTTTCGCTGAAAATCCCCATCTGGCTATCCCGTTTGGGGAGATGGGTGGTGGATGTTTGGCGATGGAGTCGAGGACCACGCATTCTTCACTGTAATATTCTCTTTTTGCACATTTTTCAAAAAAACAACAGCCATCTCGGAAACTTTGTGTATATTTGCAACAGAATTGAACATCTTTAGCTTATGAACACCCAACAAATGCAACAGACCATAGCCGACTACTTCAAGACGCAGCCCGTCCTGAAGGCATGGCTCTTCGGCTCCTTCGCCCGAGGAGAGGAAACGCCCACCAGCGACGTCGACATTCTCTTTGTACCCGACCGATCCGGCAAGCCCTTTACCCTCTTCACTCACGGAGGCATGCTCATGGACTTGCAGGAACTGCTTGGGCGCGAGGTCGACCTGGTAGAAGAAGGGTCACTTCGCCCATACGCCGCAGAAAGTGCTAACCGCGATAAAAAACTGATTTATGAGAGAAAGAGCGAGGGATAGAGGTAGGCTAGAGGATATCATCGAATATGCCAACAATGTGACCATGCTAATTGAAGGTTACACGCTGGAGGCGCTTGTCAACGACAAACGCACCTACTATGCCGTAATGAAAAACGTGGAAATCGTTGGCAAGGCCGCCTATATGCTGTCGAAGGATTTCAAAAGCGCTCATCCTGAAACTCCATGGAAGACGGTTCTGGGAATGCGCCACGTCTTGGTACACAACTATGCCAACATCGTTTCAGAAACGCTTTATGACACCGCCGTCAACGACATGATTCCGCTGCGTCAACAAGTGGAACGCTATCTGGAAGAAACCGACTGGGACGCATGGAATGCGGCTACAGACGGTGAAAGCGATACCGATTAAGAAAAGGAAACAGGCTTCTCCATCACGTTGAGGCTATGAGGGAACAACGACCTCATAGTCTCAACGCTTTTCATGGCCACTTGTTATCACAACGAATGACTCGAATGAGACAAAGACTGTTTATCACGAATTAGAGAATTTGAGAATTGTTCTAATCGCCTTAAGCGCATAAAGACGACAACGAATTACACGAATCTGACGAAATCCTTCAGCATCTGAGAAGAACAATTCGTTCAATTCGTGTAATTCGAGATTGTCAAGAAAAAGAGCTAATATGTTAATCCTCTAATTCGTAACAGCAAGAATCAAGCGGTCTTGTCGGACTTGAGCATGGCGGCAAAGACGGCGCCGACAACCAGCAACACGCCTGCCACAATCATCATGTTGGACTGTATACTGCCCACCATCGACAGGATGACACCGCCAATGAGAGCTGCCACAATCTGCGGAATGCAGATGGTGCCGTTGAAGAGTCCCAGATAGGCGCCCATGTGGCCATAGCCCTGCAGGGCATTGGTGACGAAGGTGAACGGCATGGCCAGCATGGCGGCCCATGCACAACCGATGAGCAGGAAGGGAATGAACTGCACATACTGGTTGGGGCAGAAAGGAACCATGGCGAAGCCGATGCCACCGAGCAGCAGGCTCAAGGCATAGGCCATGCGGGTGTTCTTGAAACGAGGAAGCACGGCGGCCCAGATGACACTGCCCACAGCCTGCACGGCAAAGAGAATGCCCACCCAGTTGCCTGCCTGCTGATAGGCGGCGGTCTTCGTGGCGTCGGCGGCACTCATGTCCACGTCCCAGCACACCGAAGCGATGGAGCCGTTGGTGTAGGTCCACATATACATGAAAGCGGCCCAGCAGAAGAACTGAACCAGTCCCACGCGCCAGAACATCGACGGGGCGTTCTTCAGAAGCGTTATCCAGCCTACCTTCTTCTCTTCCTCCTCGGGGGCGGGGTTATACTCTGCATATTCCTTTGGCGGCCACTCCTTCACCTTCATCGTTGTGTAGATGACACAGAGAATGAGGATGGCTGCACCCACATAGAACGAATAGATGACGGAATCGGGCACAACGCCCTTCTCTGCCTCGTTGGCTATGCCCAGTGCTGTGAACACAAAGGGAAACACAAAGCCCACCACGCTGCCGGCGTTGCAGAGAAACGACTGGATGGAGTAGGCCTTGGCCTTCTGGCGCTCGTTCACCATGTCGCCCACGAGCATCTTGAAAGGCTGCATGGCCATGTTGATGCTGGTATCGAGGAACATCAGGGCCAGGAGACCGAAAATCATGGCGGCGCCAATGGTGAGGCCCAGCGAACCGGCGTTGGGCAGCAGGCACATCACTGCCACTGCCACGGCAGCGCCGATGAAGAGATAGGGGATGCGACGACCCCAGCGTGTCCACGTGCGGTCGCTCAGTGTGCCCACGATGGGCTGCACCAGGATGCCCATGAGCGGCGGCAGTATCCAGAAATAGCTGAGGTTGTGGGGGTCGGCACCCAACGTAGAGAAGATGCGCGAGATGTTGGCACTCTGCAGCGCATACGCAATCTGCACTCCGAAGAACCCAAAGCTGAGGTTCCAGAGCTTCCAAAAACTTAGGTCGGGTTTCTGTTTCATTTGCTTGTTGTATTTTAATGAATATTGCTTTTTGTCATGGACGTGCCCGGGACGGTTTTGCCACGGACGAACACGGACTCACACGGGGCCGGGATGGTTGCCGCGAACATACACGGGGCCGGGATGGTTGCCGGGCGTATTATTGCCACGGACAAACACGGACTGACTCGGGAAGAGAACTTTCACGACGGAGGCCTTTTAGAGAAAGGGCTATGGATGGGCGCCTGAAACTACCGGACGATGCGCTTATAGTCACGGCCCTCGCCGAAATTCAGTAAGTAGCCAACACGATAGCCCGTTATGGACAGATAGTTGAGCAACTGAGCTGAATGAGCTGAGGAAAGACGACCCACCGACTTCAGTTCGATAATCACCTTTGACTCAACGACGATATCTGCGCGGAACTCTCCTATCTTGTAACCTTTATAGTTGACTTCTAGCAGTATCTGCCGTTCAAAGGACAGTCCTGCCTCATCGAGTTCTATGCAGAGAGCATTTTCGTAAACACTCTCCAGAAGACCAGTCGTCAGGTTTCGGAGCACCGCGAAGTACGCCCCGAGTATTTTGTTTGATATATCTTCATATAGTAACATTCCGATACCACTGATGGTTCTTTGTTATTACTTATGTGTCAGTCCGTGTTTGTCCGTGGCTGGCACATCGCCGTTTTCTCGGCCATTGTCCGTGGCAGTCCGTGTTTGTCCGTGGCTGACACATCGCCGTTCGGCCATTGTCCGTGGCAGTCCGCGTTTGTCCGCAGCATGATAAACCCTCACATAGACGCTTCTCTTCTACCTTGTAGTACCTCTTACCACGAGGCGGGTACGCACCACCTTCTTCACCACCTTGTCCATGGGCGAGATACCTTCGACATGGTTCACGAGAATGTCCACGGCTTCTTCGCCCACCATGTGGCCACGCTGCTCTACGGTGGTGAGCATGGGGTCGCAGGCAATGGCACGCTCGCCGTTGGTGAATCCACAGATGCTGACATCGCGGGGCACGTTCAGTCCCATGCGCTTGGCGGTGTATAGGATGCCGATGGCGGTGTCGTCGTTCACAGCAAAGAAGGCGTCGGGGCGATCCTCGCGACTGAGCACCTCGGGCGTAAGCGCCTCGGCGTCGGCACGGTTGTCACAAAGGAAGTGGAGCGATTCATCAATTTTCATCCCGTGTTTCACAATGGCGTCGTAGTAACCGTTGTAGCGGTTCTTGGAACTCTCCAGCTGCATGGGCGAGCCGTAGAACGCAATGCGCTTGCAACCGGTCTCTATGAGGTGGGTGACGGCAGTGAACGCTCCCATGTAGTCGTCCACAACCACGCGGTTGGTGTTGATGCCGGTGCAGATGCGGTCGTAGAACACCAGGGGCACGCCCGAGTTGAGCAGCCGCTGGAAGTGACTATAGTCGCGTGTGTCCTTGGCCTGTGACACGATGATGCCACATACACGGCTCTGCTGGAACGACTCGCAGATGCGCCTTTCGCGGTCGTAGCGCTCGTCGCTCTGGGCCACCATGATGCGGTAGCCACGCACGTTGGCCTGCTCTTCGATGCCGGAAAGGATGGTGGAGAAATAATAGTGGGCAATCTGGGGCACGATGACGCCTATCACCTTGTTGGGCGCCACACGACTGTGACGAAGACTTTCTGCCAAGGTGTTAGGATAGAAATTATGTTCGCGCGCGTAGGCTTTGATGCGCTCACGCTGCGCCTCACTGATGCGCGGACTGTCCTTCAGCGCACGGCTGACGGTGGCCACGCTCACGCCCAGCTCGCGGGCAATATCCTTCATCGTGATGTTCGGGTTTTCGTTCATAGGCATATTAACTATGTCGGTGCAAAGATATATAAAAACATTGATACCACCTTCGTATGGAAATACAATCGTTTGTTTTTATGGATGCAAACGTTTGCGCAAAACAAATACTTGATTTATCTCAAAAAAAAGAACAACATTAAGAAACTTATTTTATATTTGCACCCGTAAAACGTTACAATCATCGAAAAGAAATAAATAATAACTAACTTTAAACAATGTAAAGATGAAGCAGGTAAAAACCAAATTGCCTCTAAGGATGCTGGCCCTCATCTGTGGGCTGATCCTTTCTGCGACGGCCTTTGCACAGCAAATCACTGTGAACGGCCATGTTAAGGATGCTACCGGCGAAGCTGTCATTGGTGCCACAATCCGCGTTGTAGGACAAACGGGCGGTGCCATTTCCGACTTCGACGGTAACTTCGTGATCAAAGCTAACAAGGGCGACAAGCTCTCGGTTACTTACATTGGATATGACGAAGCCATCGTGGACGCTGCGCCCAACGTGGTCGTCACGCTGCAGGACGATGCCGCACAGTCGCTCAACGAAGTGGTGGTCATCGGTTACGGCGCCGTGAAGAAGAACGACCTGACCGGTTCGGTGACGGCTCTGAAGCCCGACACCAAGAACAAGGGTCTGGTGGTCAGCGCTCAGGACATGATGCAGGGTAAGATTGCCGGTGTGAACGTCACCAGCGGAGGTGGTACTCCTGGTGGCGGTGCAACCATCCGCATTCGTGGCGGTTCGTCGCTCAATGCCTCCAACGATCCTCTCATCGTCATCGACGGTATTCCAATGGACAACAACGGCGTGAAGGGTCTGGCCAACGGTCTCTCGATGGTGAACCCGGCCGACATTGAGTCGTTCAACGTGCTGAAGGACGCCTCCGCAACAGCCATCTACGGTAGCCGCGGTTCTAACGGTGTCATCATCATCACCACCAAGAAGGGCCACAAGAACCAGGGAATGCAGGTGACCTACAACGGTAACGTTTCGGCCAGCATGAAGAAGAAGACCGTAGACGTGATGGACGGCGACGAATATCGTGCCTTCATGCACAGCTTGTTCGACGACGATGCCGCTCCCATCCAGGCCATGGGCAACGCCAACACCGACTGGCAGGAGGAAGTATACCGCACCGCAATCAGCCACGACCACAACGTGACGCTGACGGGTTCGGTGAAGAATCTCCCCTTCCGCGTCTCTCTGGGCTACACTGGTGAGGAAGGTATCCTGAAGACCTCTGACTTCAAGCGCTACACCGCAGCCATCAACCTCAGCCCCTCGTTCTTCCAGGACCACTTGACGCTCAACCTGAACGCCAAGGGAATGTATGCCGAGAGCCGCTATGCCGACGGCAACGCCATCAGTGGTGCCGTGTGGATGGACCCCACTCACCCCGTGATGAGCAGCGACCCGCGCTATAAGAACATCGGCGGATACTTCGGATGGATGACCGACGGTAGCTCACTCAACGACACACAGTGGACCGAGAAGACCTTCGACGATGCCACCAAGAACCCCGTGGCCGTGCTCGACCTGAAGAACGACCGCGCACGCAGCCGCTCGTTCATCGGCAATGCAGAGATTGACTACAAGATCCATGGTTTCGAAGACCTGAGACTCCACGCCACATTCGGTGCCGACATCTCAAAGGGTAAGCAGAACACCGATGTGTCGCCCATGTCGCCGCTGGCCAACTACTATGGCAGCTTCGGATGGGACGAAATCCTGAAGCGTAACCTCTCGGTGAACGCATACGCTCAGTATTACAAGGACTTCAACGACAACCACCACTTCGACATCATGGGTGGTTACGAATGGCAGCACTTCTGGCGCTCGCAGCACAACAACTACTGGGGAATGTACCCGAGCACCAACACCGAGAAGCCTAACCAGAAGTACAAGGAAACAAAGGGCGAATACAAGACCGAGAACTATCTGGTATCGTTCTTCGGACGTATGAACTACACGCTCCTGAACCGCTATCTGCTGACGGTGACTGTTCGTGACGACGGTTCCTCTCGCTTCCGCGAGCACTGGGCACTGTTCCCCTCTACAGCCCTGGCATGGCGTATCCACGACGAGCCGTTCATGAAGAGCGCCACCAACCTGAGCGACCTGAAGCTCCGCCTCGGCTGGGGTAAGACCGGTCAGCAGGAAGGTATCGGCGACTACAACTATTTCGCCGTTTATCAGACCATCGATCCCGCACTGGGCGGTAACGGTTTCTATCCTATTATCGGTACTGGTCAGCTCTATCGTCCTCAGGCATACGACAAGGACCTTACTTGGGAAACCACTGAGACCTACAACGTCGGTCTCGACTTCGGTTGCTTCAACCAGCGCTTCACCGCAAGCCTCGACTGGTACTACCGCAAGACCACCGACCTGCTCAACACACGTTATGTGTCGGCCGGCTCGAACTTCCGCAACCAGGTTACGTCGAACATCGGTTCACTGAAGAACACCGGTATTGAGCTGGCAATGAGCTGGAAGGCTCTGCAGACCAAGGACTGGTACTGGACCATCGACTACAACTTCACCTATAACGAGAATAAGATTACCGAACTCATCGGTGGCGACGACAAGGACTACTACATCCCCACAGGCGGCATCTCTGCCGGTACGGGCAACACCTGTCAGGCTCACGCTGTGGGCCATGCTGCCAGATCGTTCCTCGTCTATCAGCAGGCTTACGACAAGAACGGCATGCCGCTGGAAGGCGTTCTCGTTGACCGCGACGGCAATGGTGTCATCAACGAGTCTGACAAGTACTACTACAAGAACCCGATGGCTCCTGTTACCATGGGTCTGAGCTCGCGCCTCGAGTACAAGAACTTCGACCTGGGCTTCGCTCTCCGTGCCAGCATCGGCAACTACGTGTTCAACGACCAGATGGCCGGTTCGAGCAACATCAGCAAGGCTGCCATGTGGCGTCAGGACAAGTTCTCGCAGAACCGCCCGGTTGCTGTGCTGCCTTACAAATGGGCAAGCGACGACGAGAAGTCTGTGCTCTCCGACCGCTACGTGCAGAACGGCTCGTTCCTGAAGATGGACAACGTCACGCTCGGCTACAGCTTTGCCAACCTTCTCCGTGGTGCCAACTACGGCGGTATCAGCGGACGTATCTATGGCTCTGTGACCAACGTGTTCACCATCACCAAGTACAAGGGCATCGATCCTGAAGTGTTCGGCGGCATCGACAACAACATCTATCCGCGCCCCATCACCTTCCAGCTCGGTCTGACCCTGAACTTCTAATCGTTACACATTATTAATATATACAAATAGGAACATGAAACGTTATATCAAGCATATCATCCCGGCAGCAACTCTGCTGCTTGCAATGGGCACGACGACATCGTGCGTCAACGACCTCGATGTAACACCTATCGACCCGAACCTCGTCATCCTCGACGAAAGCTCGGTGGACTACCTCTTCAACAAGTGCTATGCCAACCTCGCACTTGCAGGTAACTCTGGTGCCGACGGCGACTGCGACATCGACGGACTCGACGGCGGTACAACCGGTCTGATTCGCCAGATGTGGAACTCTAACGAGCTTACCACCGACGAGGCTATTTGTGCATGGGGCGACCCCGGTATCGCCAACTTCCACTTCAACGACTACGATGGTGGCCACCCGATGCTTCGCGGTTACTACTATCGCCTCTACAACGGCATCACCCTGTGCAACCACTATCTCGACGTGGCTTCCGACCATAATGCAACCATGACGGCCGAGGTACGCTTCCTCCGCGCCCTCCAGTATTATCTGGCCATGGACGCATACGGAAACATCCCGTTCCTTACCACGGTGTCTTCAGAGAAGGCTAAGCAGGCCTCACGCAAGGAGGTTTATGACTTCATCGAGAGCGAACTGCTGGAGATTGAGCCACAACTCGCCGACGCCAAGGCAAAGAACAGCAGCGACTCCAGCTATGGCCGCGCCGACAAGGCTGCTGCCTGGATGCTCCTCATGCGTCTCTATCTGAACGCCGAGGTCTATACTGGCACCGCCCAGTGGGCCAAAGCCGCTGAATATGCCAAGAAAGTGATGGATTCATCTTACAAGCTGAACACCAGCGGTGCCGGCAAGTGGAGCGCCTACCAGATGCTCTTCATGGGCGACAATGGCGAGAGCAGCGCCTCACAGGAGTGCATCTTCCCCGTGCTTTGCGACGGTGAGAAGACCACCAGCTACGGAACATTCTTCTTCATTCAGGCCTCTACGTTCAATGCTGAGATGCACGCCAATCCCGACGATGCACTGGCCACCAACGGTTCGTCCGATGGTACATGGGCTGGCAACCGCGCCCGTGCCGACCTCGTGGCAAAGTTCTTCCCGAACAACGATGCCCCGAATGTGGAGTCTTACAACATGACAACCGCTGCCGGCGACGACCGTGCCATCTTCTGGGGTGTCGACCACATCGTCGATGCTACCGATCCGGGCACATTCTCCAACGGCTTCGGCGTCTGCAAGTTCGTGAACTTCAAGAGCGATGGTTCTCCGGTTCACAACAGTAAGTTCCCCGATGGCGACTTCTTCTTCTTCCGCGCTGCTGAGGCATATCTGACATACGCCGAGGCTACAGCACGTGCCAACGGTGGTTCCACCACTCCTGAAGGCACAGCAGCCATCAACGCACTCCGCCAGCGTGCACACGCTGCAACACGCGCCGGCTATTCTCTCAATGAAATCCTCGACGAGTGGAGCCGTGAGTTCTACTTCGAAGGTCGCCGCCGCGTGGACCTCATCCGCTACGGCTACTTCGGAGGCAACAACAACTACACTTGGCAGTGGAAGGGCGGCGCGCTTGCTGGACGCCAGTTCAGCGCTGACCGTAACATCTTCGCCATCCCCACCACGGACCTTACGGCGAATGAGAACCTGAAGCAGAATCCTGGTTATTAATCTTTAGAGAAACTACGACAATGAAAAATATCATCAAGTCAGCATGCCTGCTGCTTCTCAGCGCATGCGCATTCACAGCTTGTGAAGACGATAATTTCTACAACCCGACGGTGCAGCAGCCATCTTCGTTTGTGCTCAACACACCGGCCTACTCGTCATCAAACCTTGACTTGGCCACGTCGCAGACCGTGAACTTCACATGGTCGCAGCCCAACTACGGCTTCCCGGTGGCAGCACAATACCAGGTGCAGGTGTCGCTCGACGGCAACTTCACCACATCGGTTGCTCAGGAAGAAGCCGACGAATCCGGCGCCACCACTTCCAACTACTTCGAGATTGAAAACATCTTCAACTCGTGCTCTGCCGCTGTCGACGCTGCTGCCATCGCAAAGGGACTTCAGCAGATAGCCAAGTGGGACGAGGCCAAAGTTCCTACCACGCAGACCATCTATGCACGTGTGAAATCGACGCTCAACGGACTGCAGGACGTCTTCTCCAACGTTGTCACGCTCAACGTCATTCCTTATTATGTAGAGCTCACCGACGCAGCGCCCGAACGCTGGTATCTCGTCGGAGCATGCATTGGCGACGGCTCGTGGAACAACTCTCCCGACGGCATTGGCACAGGCCTCATCCCGATGTACACCAAGGCTGGTGAGGAATACGACAAGAAGACCGGCAAGGGTGTCATCCAGTATATTGGCTACCTTACCTCTGCAGGCTTCAAGCTCATCAAGAACCCAGGCTCTTGGGACGATCAGTGGGGACAGGGCGACAGCTTCGGCACATTCGTCATGAACGACGGCGGCTCTGGCAACATCACCGTACCCGCAGACGGCTACTACGTGGTAGAACTCAACACCGTCAAGAACGAACTCACCGTGACGCCTTACGACGGCAATGCCACCGTCTACGCCTCCATGTCTATCCCTGGCGACTTCAATGGTTGGGATGTGGCTGTCAAGATGAACGCCATCAGCACCTTCGACGGAGCCGTCAACCACGACTGGTTCTACAAGCTCGACGCAACAGCTGGTGACACCACCGGTAAGTTCGCCGCCAACGAAGCTTGGGATGTCAACTGGGGTAACACTGAGTTCCCATTCGGATTCGGTACTCAGAACGGACCCAACATCCCCATTGCACAGGGCAGCTACATCGTTGTCTTCAACGACATTCTCGGTGCATATTCGTTTTTCGCACAGTAAGTAACATCTGAAAAAAGCATAACAGAACATGAAAAAGATATTTTTAGCACTCGGCTTCGGCTTGCTTCTCGCAAGCTGCACCGACGAATATGAGCCCTGGGCCGAACCGCAGAGCAATCCGCAGGAAGCAGCGCAGTCGGTGACACTCACCGTGGCCAATGCCCCAGCCATCGATTTCGCCACGCTCACAGCCGACCCCGTACAGATCTTTGTGCCCACCATCAACTCCACAGAGGAGGGCATCACCAGCTACAAGGCCGTGCTCTATAATGCCGACCGCACCAACTCCGTGGCCATCGACACCGATACCGAAGGCCGCGTGTCTGCAGCCGACCTGAAGGCAGCCGTTGAGCAGCTCTACGGCAAACGCCCCGAGGCACGCACACTGCCTGTCGATGTCACCGGCTATACCCTCATCAACGGCCAGAGCATTGCCAACACCGGCACCGCCACGGCCACCGTTACGCTGAAGGCTCCCTACATCGACAGCAACGGCTACTACCTCACTGGCGACTTTGCAGGATGGAACCAGGAAGGCGCTCTGCCCTTCACTCACATTGGTGGCGGCGACGTCTACGACAACCCCGAGTTCCAGATTGTCTTCACGACAACCGGCGACAACCAGTACTGGAAGATCATTCCGGCCGCCAACTACAACGGCGACTTCTGGTCAGAGGGTGAAACCGGAGTAGTGGGTACCACCATCGACGGTGACACCAGCTTCGAAGGCAACCTCACCACCACGAGCCCGCAGGCCGGTAAGATTGAGGCTGCCGGTATCTACCGCATGACCATCAACATGATGAACTACACCTACCGTCTGGAGAAGCTCGACTTCAAGCCCTATGTATACTTCATCGGTGCTACCGACGGATGGAGCGCTTCCGACCAGCGCGTGGCCACCACCACCTTCGACGGCAAGTACACTGGCTACATCTACGTAGCCGACCCGAACGGATGGGGTCTCGAGTTCAAGTTCCAGAAGAACCCAGGCGACTGGGGCGACGACAGCCAGCTCAACTCCAACAACATGGCAGAAGTGTCGGGCGACTTCGAGAAGGGCGCCGACAACTTCAAGGCATCGGCAGGCGAGGGCGTCTACTACGTTGAGCTCGACCTGGCAGCCGCCACGCTGAAGGGCACGAAGATCAACAACATGAACCTCGTGGGCGACTTCAACGGCTGGAATGCTGGCGACGACGCACAGCAGATGAAGTGGGATGCCGCCAACTTCTGCTACGTCATCGAGAACGCAGGTGTCACCGCCAACGGATGGAAGTTCACAGCCAACAATGACTGGGGCATCAATCTTGGCTCCAACGACACAGTGGAACCGTCATCCATTATCAACGACCTCGTTGGAAACGGTAAGAACATTGGAGTTGTGGGCAAGACCATCCGCCTCTACCCCACTCGCAAGACATCTGACAACATCTACGCCACCGTGGAATAACCACCACTGAGGCAATCATCAAGAAGGCCGCCCGGGAATATCCCAGGCGGCCTTCTTTCGTTCTCATCCTTTCAGTAAAACACCCCCTCCACACAATCCTTCATCCTTCACCTTTCATCCACCACCAACCAATCCTTCATCCATCATCCATCACCAACCAATCTTTCATCCTTCATCTTTCATCCTTCATCCACCTAAATTCCGCAGCACTTTAGTTTAACTATTTTTATAAGTTCCTGAGCAACAAAAAGTTCTTCGACGAGCGAAGCGGCAAAGCCGAGCGGCCCAGGATTTTACCATGTCAGATTTTTCACTTACCTTAGTGCTGCAAATCAAGACAAGCAAAATCATCAATGACATGGCAAATTTACATAAAAATCTCGATTTATAAGCCAGTCGAGATAAAAAACTGAATAAATTGCCCCGAATTAGCCTCCCTTACGAAAGAAATCAAGGCCAGCATACCCTCTTTGTTCTGATTATCCGTGCTCTTTCGTCACAA
>JAEEGL013832987.1_pt1 | contig 15778 bp, 16 predicted proteins | sample 9134231 | NCBI WGS metagenome assembly JAEEGL01 (sample SAMN16246548, study PRJNA631951) | gut metagenome | biome: gut microbiome; feature: rumen; material: fiber-attached | host: Bos | place: Iran: Karaj | collected 2018-10
ATTACCGTAAACACATCCTTTGGAATATCGCACAGTTTGAGTCCGTTAGAATCCGTAACAATCCCTATAGGCTTAAGTGCCGATATGATATTGTTCAACCTTTCTCTCGGAGTTTTAATATCAAGGTTCGAAAACGCATTACAAGTATATGCAATTGCTATATCTGCACATATTACGCTGACCGATTTCGGCAGCAGAACCAATATCGGTCTGTTTCTTTCTAAAGTTTTTTCCGCGATCAAAGCACTCAGCACGCGGCCTCTGTGGTTTATTTCAGAAAAAGACCATTGTTCATCATTGTGAACTACAGCAGTTTTTTCCGGCATTCTGCCTACAGTATCCTGAAATATTTCCATCCAACTTTTTATCATGACATTCCCCCGTATTGTTTCAATAATATAGTCCGCCACCGATCACCATAAGCTCACCGGTTGTGAATTGACCGGAAGACGATAAAAGATTAGCAACATTATCAGCAATAATCTCAGGTGGGATAATACCCAAGAATTGAGATGATTCTTTGTCAGATTCATTGTTTTCCGTACTGAATGAGCCCAAGGTTTGAATCTTCTTTCTGGCCATAGGTGTATCTACTCCGCCGGGAAGAATTGCGTTTACACGGATTCTTCTGCGTGCAAACTCCTTTGCCATGGTTTTTACCACAGCATTAAGCGCCGCTTTTGATGCAGAATACGGAGCCATTCCTTTTTCACAGGTTATACTCGATATTGAGGATATGGCCACAATTGACGCTCCATCATTTGAGACGGCTTTACTGTAGAATAATTTACCCATCTCCAAAAAAGCAAAACAATTAACCGTCATTGCTTCTTTCATCAGAGATATTTGATTTGCTTTAATAGGACAGTCAGCGTTTACACCGGCTGAATAGATCATTCCATCCAGTTTGATCTTTTTTTCTTTACAGATACCGAATATGTCCTTTAAATTCTCCAGATCGTTTAAATCATAAACTATGGTATATATCTCACCCGGAAGAATTTTAGACAGATTATCCAGGCGCTCATGTGACCTGCCTATAAGTATCAGAGTATTGTCTTTATCAGCCAATTGCTTCGCGCAGGCTTCTCCGATTCCGGAAGATGCTCCGATTATAAGATAATTCTTTCCCATAGTCTTTTATTCCAGAGTATCCATTAAATCTTTAATGGTTTTTAATCCGGTTAATTCCTCTGCAAGCGGGAATCGATCAAACTGTTCATTTATCACAGCTATCAAAGATAAAACTGCTACAGAATCCCACGTTTCAATGTCTTCCAGCAGGGTTTCTTCCTGAACATCTTCAACATCAATTTCCAAAATGTCAGCTATTGTTTCAATCTTTTCTTCACGAGTCATATTATTCCTCCTTACTCTCCGAGCCAGCCCGCGCTCATTTTAATGTTCTCGCCTGTAACATATTTATTTTCTTCTGACAGTAAAAAAACAGCCAAATCAGCTACACTTGCCGGATCTATCACACCAAATTGCTGTATTTCTTTAATTCTCTCATAACTATATGCCCCACTCTCCTGTGTTCTGTGAAGCATCTGCGTATCAACTATCGCGGGGGATATCGTATTAACTCTTATTCCGCGGCCAGCATACTCTTTTGCCATTACTCTGGCAAATGCTTCCATACATGCTTTTGACCCTGCATAAATGCTTTGTCCTTTATCACACAAAGATGATTCATAAGATGAAATCGCAACAATTCCCGAACCATCATTAGAATACTTCTTCTGTGCAAAAAAGCGTCCGGCCTGTAAAAAGGACATACTGTTTATTCCAATAATTTCCATTGCTCTTTCCGGATCTACTGCACGGATTGGCAAAACTTCGCAAACTCCGACCGAAAAGAACATCCCATCAAGTTTTCCTACTTTATCCTTACAGAATTCGAATATACTCTCAACATTCGTATACTGTTGCATATCAAACGAAAAGATATGTGTCCGCTCTCCCATTTCTTCCGCAATCGTCCGAAGTTTATCCATACTTCTGGCGACCAGTACAATCTCTGCTCCGGTTGAAAAGAGTTTTTTTGCAGTTTGGAGTCCCATTCCGGATGACCCGCCAATAATCAGATATTTATTCATACGCAATCTCTAACTGAACCATTCCCGGTCAATAACCACTTTATCTGTTTCAATCAATGGATATACAGCCGCTGCATCTAACATAATATCCACGATTCCCCACGATAATCCTATTCCGAATCCGCAAAGCATTAGATGAAGTTTCTCAGAAACGCTGTCTGAAAGACATACACTGATCGTCAAAGGTATCGATGCCGAAGAAGTATTTCCATAATCCATGCAGGACAAAAGAACCTTTTCCGAAGGGATTCCCACGCCCTGTGAGATTCCGTCAACGATCATTTTCTGAGCCTGATGAAATACATAATAATCAATTTCATCAAAACCGATATTGTTCATACGATGGTATTCTTTCACACGATCAACCACATCATTCAACCCGAACAGCAATACTGCATTTCCATCCATAAAACCGGGTTTGTTGAACGGTCTGTAGATTAAATTAGCCCGACTACCATCACTGAAATGAGCAAAACTGATATTATCAGCAGTTTCCTGATATTCGACTGCCATGGCGCTTGCGGCATCACCAACCAGAAGTGAAGAAGTGTTTATTTCCCCGGTTTCCATAGCATGACTCTCACCAACCAGCAAAAGTCCCCTGCCTTTTGTAACACCGAGAATAGATGCAATTGTTTCCAACCCGCCTATAAATCCTGAACAACCCATGTTGATATCGTAAACCAAACACTCTTTACCAACCTTCAATGTCTGCTGGATCAAAAATGCCGTGGCGGGGCGTGATAATTCCGGAGATTGTGTCACATATATCAGAACAGAGATTTCATTCCTGTCCCATCCCAATCTATCCAACAGATTATCTGCCGCTACTACGGCCAGATCAGTTGCCGTTTGAGGTTTAATGCACACTCTTCTGCGCTCAATCCCTGTCAATTCAATCTGTTTTCTGATTCGTCGGTTTTCCAGTTGCTGTATATACTCTGTATTCGATACAACATTTGACGGGACTGCACTGCAGATCCCCAGGATTTTCACATTATTGACTACTCCACGCATATTCACTCCTGTTCCGAAATCTCTTTTGAGTTCTCTATATAACTCCGCCAACGATTGGATACAATCCACCGGTTATATATTTAGCCTTCTCAGAAAGCAGATATTCAATAAAATATGCTATATATATCGGATCAATCAAGCCGAGTGGCTGAGCTGATTCCAAATGATCAGATGTAACATTTGGTGAATCCGCGGTCATTTCTGTATCGACATACCCGGGGCGTATCGCATTAACACGGATAGAGCGTTTGATAGCCTCCTTTGCGGAAATGATTACAGCAGACTCCAAGGCCGATTTTGAAGCAACATATGTGCACATTGCCATAGGATTTGCCATCACCGCACTTGAAGATATAGCAACAGCACTTGCGCCGTCATTTGAATACTTCGACTTCATGAAATACTTCATCAGTTCAACAAATGACATGTAATTAACGGTTGTCACTTCCTGCATCATGTCTATATCATTTGCACGGAATGCAATGTCACGATTGATGCCGGCAGCGTGAACAAGGCCATCAAGCTTAATATTATTCTGTGAAAGGAAATAAAAAATAGAATCTATATTATTTAGATCTTTCAGATCATATGCGAACGTTAATGTGTCTGGGCATAGAACAGCTTTCAGGTTTCCAAGTTTCTCTTCGTTGCGCCCAACCAAAACAAGAGAATAGCCCCGCTCGTGAAGGTATCTCGCGGTAGCCTCACCTATCCCTCCGGTTGCCCCTGTTATCAATACCCATTTTGACATCCCTGTTCACAAACCCGTACTCAAAGATAATCCACAGAAATATATTATATCCTGAGTCCGGTTACCTCCTGCAAGATTTGTGTGCAGATCTTATGAGAAAATTATACCACACACTTTTTTATATCGGCACGAAAGCGCCATAAGTTTATAGAGCTGATAAGAAAACAAAAAAAGGAGCCGCTTTCGCGACTCCTTTCTTTTTGGTAGGTTTTGCTCTGAACTTAATCAGATTAGCCAAGTAATGACAGAACACCCTGGTTGCTCTGGTTAGACTGTGCCAGCATTGACTGACCTGCCTGAGCCAGAATGTTGTTGTTCGAATACTTAACCATTTCTGTAGCCATATCAGTATCACGGATAAGGCTCTCAGCTGCTGTTGTATTCTCAGTGATGTTGTCAAGGTTCTTGATGGTGTGCTCAAGTCTGTTCTGTACTGCACCAAGAGCAGCTCTCTGGCTGTTCAGTGAAGAGATAGCGGACTTGATCGTAGAGATTGCTGATGCTGCACTTGTCTGGCTAGCTACACTTATAGATCCGCCAAGAAGCTGTGAAGCATACATGCTCTGGATAGAGATGTCGATATACTGGCCTGACTCTGCACCAACCTGAAGATGCTTGCTGGTAAAGGAACCGGTAAGCAGATTCTGCTGGTTGAATGTAGTAGTGGATGCTACACGGTCGATCTCACTTACGAGTGCCTGAACTTCCATGTTGATGTAAGCCTGGTCCTCTGTAGTGTTAGTATCGTTAGCAGCCTTGGTTGCCAGCTCGTTCATTCTCTGAAGCATATCGTGTACTTCGTTGAGTGCACCTTCTGCTGTCTGTACGCAAGAGATACCATCCTGAGCATTGGCTGAAGCCTGTGTAAGACCTCTGATCTGACGTCTCATCTTCTCGGAAATTGCAAGACCTGCTGCATCATCTGCTGCACGGTTTACTTTGTAACCTGAAGAGAGCTTCTCAGTACTCTTTGCAAGAGTGGACTGAGTCAGACCTAACATTCTGTTTGAGTTCATTGCTGTTAAATTGTGCTGTACTACCATAATATTTCCTCCTTGAAATGTTGTAAACGCTTTGCGTTTACCTGAATCTCCGCATCCTTGCGGCCCTTTGGTTTTTGGTGGTGATCCTCTGGTAAGAATTGTTCCGGCCGTACGCTCCGTTTGTTATTCTTATTTGATTCACACCGTTGTGTTTAATGCTTACACAACATATATCGTACCCCTTATGGGATTACTTAACCTCATTTTAGAAAAAATTTTATTTTTTTTCAAGTATTAATTTGTTACGTCAAATATGGAGTTATCCGCCGTGCTCCTATAACGGTCCATCCGGTAGTGATCGCTGAGAACCCTGGTCGTCCTTCTGGTCTCAGAAAGTTCGGTCTTTCTGCCGGCAAGAAATGTATCAACTATATCCCGTGATCTTAACTCAAGTTCGCGGACAGCTTCCGATTTGCCGTTTATCTCCGATAGCAGATTTCTGATCTTTATCTTTGATTCATCACGCACCGAACCCAGCATATTCTGATGTGAACTTACAAAGCCGTATATCTCATCAAATTCCAAGTCCAGGTCATCCAATTCATCCAGATAGGAATTCTGTTCCTCTAGATAATCGTCGTATGTCTCCGCTTTGGATCTGGCAGCCTGATCCGTATCAATTAGCCTTTTATTGGATTCGAAGATTTTCTCAAGCACTTCGATCTGATGCTTCAGATTATTCTCAAGACGATCGATATGACCGGTCATCAGCCTTCTCCCCTGGCAACTTTATCCATTACCTGTTTCCAGTTATCCCTTATGGAATGCAGATGCTCATTTACTTCATTAAGCATTGCAGGATCCTTGGACATATTGGCTTCCCTTAATCTGTATGCCAGATAACTGTATATGTTCTCGAAATCCTGGGCTACGGGATAACTCATATCCAGAGTCTGTCTCAGATAATCGATGATCCTCTCTACTTTAAGGATATTGTCATGAGCCTTCTGAATATCTTTCTCTTCTTCCGCAGCGATCGCGATATTGCAGAACTTGATAGCTCCTTCATACAGCATAAGTGTAAGTTCGGCCGGTTTCGCCGTAAGTATTCTTGAATTATTGTATTGTGCATATGCCGATGGCAGAGCCATATCTCATTCCTCCATAGCACAGTTGAGGAGATTCATCCCCTCAACTGTGGTATTCATTTTTATTTTCAGATCATTACGATTACTGACCGCCGCCGAATAATCCTGTCAGGGCACTGGTCTTGCTCTGAAGTTTGGCCATGGTTGCTTCCATCTTGGAGAACTTGGAATAAAGTTTGTCTTCGTACTCATTTACCTTGTCTTCCATCTCCGTGATCTTGGAAGTATAGTTGGTATAATCCGATTTCATGGTCTGATCTTCAAAGAATGATCCAAACGTCCTGCGTCCTGCTATACGGGATGAAAGCTTATCCATCTTCTGATACAGGTCGTTGCTCAGTTTTGTGAAGAAACTGCTGACCTGGTCAGGATCCGAAGCTATGAGGCCCTTTAAGATATCTGTCTTGCCGGATGTCTTCTCATCATCGGGATCTCCGTCTATATGGAACGCATGCGTCTCATTCTTCTCTGCTTCAAAATAGCCCACCGTATTGATACCGAAGCTGGAGAGATACATGGTCTTATCACCGATCTTATATCCCTGGCTCATGGCACCGGTAAGAGCATTCATTATAGAGCTTACAGTCTCATCGCCCTTGAACAGTCCGTCTTTGATCTTCTGTTCATACTTCTCGACCTCAGTATCGCTCAGTGCATCCTTCTCCTCATCGGTCAGAGGCGTAAACTTTGCTGAAGACTCGGCATTATAGATCTTATCAAGCTCATTGATGATCTTATTATATGTAGTAATGAAGTTCTTGATCTGATCGTATAACCCGCTTGTATCATTGGTCGTGGTCAGAGTGATCTTTTCATTGGTATCGGTTTCGGCAAGTGCAGTAATTGTCAGTCCGTTTACATCAAAGACATTGGATGAGCTCTCAAAAGTCGCATCATTCAATTTGATCATTGCGTTCTGTCCGGTAACTTTGGTAGCTTTGCCTGCCAGAGTGCCGTTCTCGATTGCGTCAAGCTGAGTATGTGCAAATGCAGCTCTCTGCTCAAACTCTGCGCGAACCTGATCTTGAAGTTCCTGCGTTGCTGCGACATTGTCTATTGATGTGATCCTGCCGTCATCATCATACCGGATATCTCCGCTCCATACCTGATCGCCCTGTGCCTCAGCAACCTGCGCTGTCAGGTCATCTACCTTGGTCTGTGCGGCTTCGATCTTGGCTTCAAGTGCTTCAACCGCTTCGGGATCCGCATCATCTGCCATCTCTGCACGCTGTGCCTGAAGATCCGCAAGTGATTTCTCGGCAGCCTTCATATTGTTGTACAGTGTCTTGAAAGCGTTTGCCCCGGACTCTGCACGATTAAGAGCCGCTTTTTCCACATCGGAATCAGTAAATGTCAGGCTTGATTTAAGGTTGGCAACAGTGGTCTTGTCATATGTGCTGATTCCCATCCTGTCAAGCAGGTCCTGACCTGCTGCATCATTGGCTGTGATACTGAAATCAGCATCTGCTCCCGTCGTCTTGGCGCTGATGAAGAATCTCTGGTTCTTCTCATCAAATGATGCATTAAGCCCCTGTTTCTTAAGTGCGGAAAGCACATCAGATATGCTGGAATCGGCTTTTAATGTAATCTCGGAAGTGGTTCCGTTGGAAGATACGTTGATCTTGGTCTCACCTTCAAAACCGAGAGCGCTCAGTTTGGAAAGAGCTGTGATCTTCTCGCCTGTAGCCTGTCCTTCTCCGTCCACAGCCTTAACAACACCGCCGGTAAGATATCCGGATTTAGCCAGCTGGGTGATCTCAAGGCTCTGAACACTGTCAACAGCTCCCGATCCTGTGATAACACTTGCTTTGGCCGAATTGGATACATTGGTGGTCTTCTTGTTCCATGCCGTACTCCAACGCAGGTTGGATGCCATGGTCCTTAAACTGGTAAGCTGTTTGTTTAAATCTTTCCAAGCTTCCTGTTTCCAGCTGAGCTTTGTCTGGTCGCCTTTTTTCTTGGTAACTTTAAGTCTCTTGGCGGATACAAGCTGAGAGACCAATGTGTCTGTATCAAGGCCCGATATCAGGCCGCTCATTCTCATAGGCATGATCAGTCTCTCCTTTCTTATCTCTTCTCGTCAACCATAATGCCTGCCATCTCCCAAACCTTGGCTATCATATCCAGGGTTTTCTCGGGCGGCAGTTCCTTAATGGTCTCTTTGGTCTTCTTGTCCACGATCTTGATGGTCACACGATTGGTTCCTTCGTGTATACCAAAGACAGCTTCGGAATTGGCTCCGGAGCTCTTGTTGAATCTGGCTACAGCCTCTTTGAGTCTCTCATTGTTGGCCGTGGCCTCTTCCTGATAATTCAGGCCCTGCTGATTACCCTGTCCCTCGTTGGCTCCTGCTGCTTCCGGTGCGCTTGAAACGATCTGTGCTGTTGACAGATCAGGTGCTGCATTGGGAGTAGAAGGATCTTTGGAACTGTATTCAGCAGACTTCTCTGCGCTCTCAACAGGCTTTACCTGAGGCATCTGCTGAGACTGCAATGTCATGATGCTGCTTACGGGTTCTATGTTCATGTCCTCACCTCCGTGTGATGTGAAACTGCGGGCTTCCTGCCCAAATTACATATCTCATCCTGAGACAATCTACTACGTCTGAGACTATTATCGGTCATATTAATGCAAAAGTTAATAGAAAAAATGAAAAAACACCCAAAAAGAAAAATGCATTCCCCTCTACAATGGTTCCTTATCTTCCATCGACGGTCCTATATATAGTCCCGTCTCATCATAGTATTCCCGATAGGAATGATCTGTATCAAATATCGCAACCTGATGTCCGCCATATGAAACCGGCTTCATATAATCATGATATCTCGCTTCAAGATACTCATGCCGGCACTTGGGAGCGGGGAATCTGTATCCTTCAAAATCAATGCTGACCGGCTCTCCATACCATTTCTTCGGATAGTTCGGTATGGTCCTGCGCAATTCAAACGACTTATAATTCACATATTCCGATTTGCCCGCAAAAGCCGTGAGCATGCTCTCGTATATACGGAATCTGTCCACAAAAGGCATCGTGAGCATCGTCATCAGCTGTTCTCTGGGGACCGCGGTCTTCCGGGACTCATCCTTAAGTGCCTCTGTAAGAGCATCTTCCGCAAATACCAGGCTGTACATCTCCCTCTGGATCTCGAGCATCTCGGCATTAAAGTCTGTGCCGTCCATTGCATCATCAAGGGGGAATACATCAATATATATCCCCTGGTTCATCGATGCGGGCGCGCCTGTCCTCTCAATTGCCGCTGTATCCGAATTCCTTATCTTGGCAAAGGGAAGAAACCTTAACGATCCGCCGTCTTCAGTTTTCGCATCCCTGACTATCGTATAAGTATCCTGCCAGACAAACGGCGGTCTCAGTTCCCTTTCAAATATCTCTTTGGCGCGTTCATAGTCAGATCTGAACATCTCAACATCAATGTCATCATCCCACGGGATAAATCCGTGATGTCTTACCGCGCCGAGAAGCGTTCCGCAGGCCAGATAATATGTCAGCCCGTTTTCACGGCATATCCTGTCGAACTCTAAGAGAATCTCAAGTTCCTTCGCCCAGACTTTCTTTCTCGCAGGGCTGACCGTGAAGTCGTATCTGATCTCTTCTTTATAGAATTCAGGATCATCTATGCGGTATCTGTCCCGGTCCATGGTTTTTACATCCCTCCGATCATGTTGTGCCAGTTTGAACAGAACTCATCAACGGGAGTATCTATTCCGGATTCCTTTAGAAGGTCGATGAACTTCTGTTCCTGTATCTTGTAAAAAGGATATTCGTGAAGTCCTGACATTGGTTTCGGTGTCATATAGTCAGCGCCGAACGTGGCTTTCAAAACCTTATCGTACTCTGCGGGAACAGGTATATCCATATACTCAAACGGCATTCGGATCCCTTCACCGAACCACTCTTCGCGATATTTGTTATAGCCCGTAAAGGCTTTGGAATCCCGCGGGGGATTCAGGTATATCACGTTTGCAATATTACCCGTTGAATTTGTTTTAACTGATGATGCTATCTCATTCGCTTTTGCCAGGATGTCATGCCGTGATTTAGTCTCGTCAACTCTGTCAAAATGAATTCCGAAATAAACATCATATCTGGCAAGACGATCTTCTATGCGTCCGTCTTCTTTCATCTCGTGCCAATGATTTGCCGTATATTGCAGGTCATTAATCTCATTGACTATCTTAAGCTGTTTCTCCGGATCGTCAGGCAGATGATCCAGAGGAAATACATCAACTCCGACTCTGGGATACGGAAACGCATGAAACCTGTTCATGTATTTGGGCATAGGGAAATATATATCATCAGCGATCACCCGTGCCTGAAGCTCCCCATTCAAGTCCCAAAGTCGCGGTTCGCTTCCGTATACTCCCGCGATTACAAATCCTTCGGGCAATATATCCGGTGCCATGCTCACAAACCGCTCATAATCGCGGCGGAGCATGCATATGTCTATATCGTCGTCCCACGGGATAAACCCTTTGTGGCGGACGGCCCCCAAAAGGGTTCCGAATCCTGCATAGTATCTTATACCGTTTGACATGCACACATCATCAATAACGGCAAGAACTTCCATTTCTGCCGCCCATGCACGCTTCATCATCTCCGAAACGACGAAACCTTCTCTATCCTCTTTTTCAAAGAATTCTTTGGGAAACTGCATACTTCACTTACTCAAATGACGGTTTATCATTCAAATTCCTTGGGAAAAGCAAGACCTTTAGCCTCATATTCATTTCTCAAGGTCCTCTCATAGTGTGCAAAATACGGATATTCATGAGTCGCAGGATACTGTTTGGGCGTCATGTATTCTTTGCCATATAAGACCCGAAGGACTTCATCATAACCTTTAGGAACAGGCAAAGAGGTATGTTCAAAGGGAATTCTGTCTATCTTGCGATAAGAATCAGAAGAATAAAAAACATTCGGATTTACATCATAATATGGTATCTTGGCCACACGTTTGGTTGGTACGTCATAGTACATGGCCGCTATATGATCCGCAAGATCAAGAAGCTGCGGTTTGATCGGAATACTGTGATCAAATGTCACACCACACACTTCCTCCAGTTGAGCGATCTCACCACGTACCAGATCATCGCAGTCTTTTGAAAGCTGTCCTATACCGGATTCCTTAAAAGCGTGAAATGCTATGGTGGACAGTTCTTTAAACGATGCCTCCTCTTCAGGATCGTCAGGAAGATTATCTATGACAAAGATATCAACACCTATGATATAAGGGCATCCATGGTATTTCTTGAGAAATGCCGGATCAGTACAGATTTTCGAAGTATTGTTAATCTGTAGTATTGCTTCGGATGGATTCTTATCTTTTCTTCCGTTTACCATCCTCCATCCCTTGGGCAATTCTTTTGGCGCATATTTCATGAATTTCTCATAGTCAACGCGAAGCATTGCGATGTCAACATCATCATCCCACGGAATAAAGCCATGTTCTCTTACGGCTCCCAACAGCGTGCCGGCTTCTGCAAACCACTTAAGATTGTATTTACGGCATATTCTGGATATCACCTCAAGAATATCCATTTCTACTGCCCAGGCACGTTTGACCATCGGCCTTATATAAAATCCGTTTCTTTCTTCTCCTTCAAAAAAGCTCTCATCAAAATGCATATCCAAATACCTCCGAATAATCCTTTGGGTGTTACAGGTTTATCGTCATCAATTATATCACGAAAGAAATACGCTATACGAACTCCAGCATTGTATCGACGCGTTTATCCATCGAATACTCTTTCTGCACCTTATCCCAGCCTGCCGCCGCGATATCTGCGCGTTCTTTCTCATGAGACAGGTAGTAGTCGATCTTCGCCATAAGTTCATCATAATTCGAATAATAATCATATTCCTCGCCTGCAGCAAATCCCAGATCAAGTTCAGTCTGATAGTTGCTTAAGAGAAATCCTCCGCTCGCCATGATATCAAGTGCGCGTAAGGGGATTCCGGTTAAGATACTCCGAAGCGTTATGTTTAGATTAATCCTCGCTGAGCGGAATACATCCGGCATCTCTTTATAGTATTCGACCGCACCGATATTCTTTACATTCTTAAACTTTACATTCGGATCATTGGTGAAGAGAAGTACTTTTTTGCCTGTAAAGATCTCTCCGATAAGAGTGAGTATCTCGCTTCGCTCCTCGCTCGTGACCTTGCGGGCCAGAACATATTGGGAATAGAACTCTGCGGCAGTCATTGTGACATCGGGTTCCGTTGCATAAGGAAACGACTTTCCGATCTCCCTGACTATATCATCTGTAAGGAGAGGCTCGATGATATCGGCCCCGTATATGTGTTTCTGAGAAGTTACGACCGCATCCAGATAGCCTCCCAGATATTCCGACGGATGTATCATATCCCAAAGACGATGGCGTGGTTCCGTGTAAAGAGATCCCACAAAAGATATATCGCTCTCCAGACTCAGCCGTCCCGTGGTTAAATCTATATGCCCGGGTTTCTTATGATCGGAGGGTGTCCCGCACTGCCTGTTATATCTCGCTGTGTTTACACCGAGCGGCAGGTGGTGGACCGTATCAATACCGCGCATTGTAAGAATCTGCGCCAGTCCGCCGTCAAAAAGGAATACACGGTTGACGGGATTTGAAACCGAGGTCGAATACAGATGCATATACGGGCTGTCATAAACCCAGGAGATGTACGGCGTATTCTTTTGCTGGCAGATGTCAGATATCGGCGGAAAGAAATTATAGGAAAAGACGTAGTCAGGCTTATGCGCATCTATCGCCTCGTTGAAGTCGGCAAACTGTTTAGACGTGACCTCATCAGGTTCACTCTCAACATACGGCGACTTGACGATGTCTATCCCTTTGGCCGCAAAAACTTCTTCTATATCCCTGTCTCCGAAACTGTCCCAGTCGGCTATGAGTATCTTCATCTGTTTATCCCCAATAACTGTTTAACCCGCTTTTTTCTGTTACAAATTCTTCAAATCTCGGTAATGCAAGATTGACATGTCCATATTGATCCGATGACAGGATTCCCTTTTTCATAAGTCTGTCACGATACACCGAGAACTCCGATGTGGAAAACCCTATACTTTCTCTTATGTCCGTAACTCGGGTTTTACGCGATGACGCCATCTCCCGGATTATTTCTTTATCTTTTCCGGACAGTTCGGACCAGATCTTATCATAAACATATTCTGCCAGATATTGATCATATTCAGGGAGTATATCCTGCAAAGCGGATATTCCTCTCTCCCAAACCAGATAACCCAGAACCTGGAACGCAAAAGAGTACCCCTTTGTAAGCCTTGCCATATCTTCAGCAGTACTGTCATCTGTATCAAATGCTTTCTTATAGTTTGCCTTCACGGCCGTGAAATTAAGTGGTTCAAGCATCAATTTAGGGGCTCTGTACAAGAAAGTCAGAGCTTTATCATTTTGAAGAGCGTTTATGTTTTCAAACAGCCCTGTCATGAGCAGATATATCGGGTAATTCTTCCTTATATAAATCTGATATGATGCTGCGAAAGCCTTAATATTGGGGTTATTGGTGACTTCATCGACAGTCACGAGCAGCTTCCTTCCAAGTTGGGCAATATTCTCAAGCATGTGTCTTATCGCAATATCCGTATCAATTATCGATATGCCGTTTTCTACCGACACTCCCAGCCCCAAAACGGAAAGATCAATCTTTGACTTCACCATCCTGTCTCGAACCGTAATATCTGAATATAAAGCCGCAGCCAAACTATGAAGCATATCAATCTCAGGATTTAGCTCAACTACCATCCATGACTCATCTTTAGCAATGGTCTCAGAGACTGTCGTCATCATTACGGTTTTGCCGCACCCTCTTACGCCGGTAAGAATATATACTTTTGTTGATGGGTTCTCTGATCGAAATGTATCAACTATCTGCGAACTCTGCGTAAGCCTGTTTATGTATCTGCTGGGTGTTTGACCAAATGAAATATTAAACGGGTTGTTCATCGTATTACCCTCTATCGTTTTATATCTTTGATGCTTCTTTTATATCTTTTTATATCTTGATTATGATTTTATATCTTTTTATATCTTCAGTCAACGTTTAACACTTCTACATCCTCAACTATTATATATTATTCACGTCTGCTATCATCATTCCCGGAGAAAATGATAGAATGTAACCATGAAAGTAATTCTGATCGATTGGAATGCATACGGAAATGCAGACATAGAAGAGACTTTTAAGAAGCGCGGTTACGATATCCGTAAATGCGCTTTTGATCAGCATGCTTCTTCCGATAAAAAGAAAATGCTGCTGGACGATCTGCGTGATGCGGTTACGTCATACCGCCCGGATTATGTTTTTTCTTATCACTACTTCCCTGACATATCGAATGTATGTGAAGCGGAAGACACGCCTTATATATCCTGGGTTTATGACTCACCCGTATTCGATCTCTACTCGCCTACGGTCCTTAACCGTGTGAACAGGATATTCATGTTCGACCGCGGCGTATGTGATGAATTCGAGGCAGGCGGGATACCCACCGTACACTATATGCCGCTTGGGGCAGTTATACGAAGCGCTGACGGGCATGCATCGTCAGACGCAGCCTCCGCCGGCACAGAAGCAAAATACAATTCCGACGTCACTTTCATCGGCTCTCTGTATTCGGAACCCAAACACCGGTTATACGATAAGTTCGCATCCGTCCCGCCATACGTTCACGGATATCTCGATGCGATCATAGAAGCGCAGAAGCATCTCTACGGTGTAAATATACTTGAGAAGTTCATTACACCCGAGATTGAAGCCGAGATGCAGAAAGCCTATCCGACAGATCCAAACTCTGCCAACATCATGTCTCCCGCAAAACTCTACTCGCAGTTCGTTTTATCCAGACAGGTAACGGCCATCGAGAGACGCGAGATCCTTGAAATGCTGGGAAGCCATAAGGCCGGGCATGTGAATCTGTATACCCACGACAAATCATTATCGATTCAGGGCATCCGTAACAACGGGCCTGTAAACTACGGTCCCGAAATGTACAGGATCTTTGCATCGTCCAGGATCAACTTAAACATCACTCTTCGCAGCATCTTAACAGGCATACCTCTGCGGGCACTCGATATCATGAGCTGCGGCGGATTTCTTTTATCAAATTATCAGGAAGAATTGTGTGAGTATTTCGTTCCGGGAGAAGATTTTGATTATTACGAAGATTACGAAGATCTGATGAAAAAGACCGAGTATTATCTTTCACATGATAAAGAGCGCCGTGACATGGCACTGTCCGCTCAGAACAAGATCCGCACGGATCACACCTTAAGCGCCCGGCTCGACGCGATGGAAACCTATCTTAACTGAAAAATCATGAGATCCGTTACAACAAAAGCCCCCGCCGAAGCGGGGGCTTAATTGATTCATATACTGCTCTGCAAGTCTAAATCTGCCGTATTACGACTGCTTAGCTGCGATGGCAGCCTGTGCTGCTGCAAGTCTTGCGATCGGAACCCTGAAAGGTGAGCATGATACATAATCAAGTCCGATCTCATTGCAGAACTCTACGGATGAGGGATCTCCGCCGTGCTCTCCGCAGATACCTACATGGAGGTTCGGATTGACGGGCTTGCCGAGATCCATGGACATCTTCATCAGCTTGCCGACACCGTTTCTGTCGAGTTTGGTGAAAGGATCGTTCTCGAAGATCTTCGCATCATAATATGCGTCGAGGAACTTGCCTGCATCGTCTCTTGAGAAGCCGTATGTCATCTGAGTCAGGTCGTTGGTACCGAAGCAGA
>JAEEGL014242973.1_pt1 | contig 15778 bp, 12 predicted proteins | sample 9134231 | NCBI WGS metagenome assembly JAEEGL01 (sample SAMN16246548, study PRJNA631951) | gut metagenome | biome: gut microbiome; feature: rumen; material: fiber-attached | host: Bos | place: Iran: Karaj | collected 2018-10
GAAAATTCTTATAACAGGCGGAAGTCATTCGGAAATACCTCTGATAGAGGCATTGAGAAGACTGGGTGATATCTATATCATTTCTACCGGGCGTGATGAAGGCGGACTGGGACACCAGAGAGTGGATAAGTATGTCAGGGGAGATTATTCCAACGGGGATTTTGTCCTGGAACTGGCGCGTAAAGAAGGCGTGGAAGGGATAGTTTCCGGCTGTAATGACTTTGCGTATCTTTCCACCGCGTATGCCTGTGAAGTGCTTGGCCTTCCCGGGCATGACAGCTATGAGACTGCAAAACGATTCCACCGCAAGGATGTTTTACGCGGGATCTGCAGGGAACTGGGTGTTAAAGTTCCACGTTTTCAGGTTATTTCTTCCGAAGCAGAACTGGGACAGTATGACTGGGAATATCCCATCATCATAAAACCTACGGATCTTACCGGAGGAAAAGGCGTACGTAAATGTAACAGCCTTTATGAAGCTAAGCAGGCATATCATATGGCGGTGGTTATGACCAGGCAGAATGTGGTACTGGCAGAGGAGTTTGTGGAAGGGACCAATAACGGAGCCTCCATGCTCTTAAAGGACGGAAAGGTGATATTTGCCTTCTTTGATAATGAGGAATATTATCTGAACAAGTATCTGGTATCCGGAGCCTATGCCCCTTCATATATTGATGAAAACACGCAAAGTGCGATAAAAGAAGGTGCGGAGAAGATAGCACAGAAAATGGGGCTTTGCAGCGGGCTGTTCCATTGTCAGTATATAGTGGATGCTAACGGCGAGCCTTATCTGATAGATCCCTGCAGAAGAACGCCGGGAGATATGTATGTTAAGCTGGTGGAGTATTCTACCGGCTGCCGTTATGCCGAAAATATCGTGAGGGCGGAGCTGGCAATGGATTATGACATACCGGATAAGCTTACGGATAAAGCCATAGCCAGGGAATGTCTGATGACGGACAGAAACGGGCTCTATCGGGGAATGGAGATCCCCGGGGAGTATAAGAAACGTATGATAGACAGCCTGATCTGGGCTGAGCCGGGCTTTATGGTGGATGATTATCTCAAATATAAACTGGGGATAGTCTTTTATGAGTTCGAAAACAGGGAAATGCAGGAATATCTGCTTAAGTACCAGTATTCAAATATCGTGATCCACATGGAAGATGTGGAAGGAAGGCCGGAGGAGGCAGAGGATTGAAAAAAGGAGTCGTATGCATAGGCATGGCGGGAGCCGGAAGGGCAACACAGCTGCACATGCACGCTTATGTCAGGGTCAGCCATGTTACCGTAAGATTTAAGACCATATTTGCACGCAGGAAAGAGCAGCTGGAGCCTGCGGCGGCGCTTTACGGTTTTGAAAAGATCACCTATGATTTCCAGGAGATGCTGGACGATGATGAGATAGATGTGATTGATATCTGCACACCGCCTTATCTGCATGAAGAAGAGATAATCAGGGCGCTGCGTGCCGGAAAGCATGTTATCTGTGAGAAGCCTCTTACCGGATATTTCGGAGAAGAGGATACGGATGAACTGGTGGGTAATACCACCAGCCGTGCGGACATGTATGCCTCATTGCTTAAGACGCTTGATAATATACGTCATGAGGTTGAAGTTTCCGGAAAGAAGTTTATGTATGCCGAGAACTTTGTATATGCGCCTGCTGTGGTCAAGGCGGCAGAGATAGTAGCTGCAAGAAAGAGCAGGATACTTTATATAAGGGGAGAGGAGAGCCTTAAGGGTTCCAGCTCGCCGGTGGCAGGGTATTGGAGTAAAAACGGCGGCGGAACGCTGATGAGGACCGGAAGCCATCCCATGTCTGCGGCCTTGTGGCTTAAGATGCAGGAAGCAAAGGCCCGGGGCGTTGAGATAAGGCCCGTAAGTGTTACTGCGGAAGTAGGTAACTTTACCAAGGGCCTGACTGCCGAAGAACATAAACATATCATGGCCGACCCTGTCGACGTGGAAGATAACGGAACGGCTATCGTTAATTTTTCCGATGATTCCAAAGCACTGATAATAGCAAATGACGCCTGCCTGGGCGGAAGCATGAATTATGTGGAGCTGTATTGCAATGATTCGCATATCAACTGCAAATTGACCATGAACGATGCCATGACCACCTACCTTCCCGATGAAAAGGGGATGGAGGATGTGTATCTTTCGGAGATGCTGCCTATCAAGACAGGATGGAATTTTCCGTTCATGTCTGATGAAAACCTGCGCGGTTATTATGATGAGATCCAGGATTTTTGTGAGGCAGTATGCTTCGACAGGGAGCCCAGGGCGGGTATCGAACTGGCATACGAGACAGTCAGGGTATTGTATGCCGCATACAGATCATCCGAAGAAGGGAAGCGTATAATGTTATGAAAGAGATCTCCATAGTAATACCATGTTATAAATCCGCTTCGTTTCTGGAAAACGTGGTAAATGAGATACTGGACAAGACTAAGGCGATAGCATTAAAGGAGCTCATCCTGGTGGATGACGGTTCGCCTGATGATGTCTGGAGCGTGATACAGAAGCTTTCAAAAGAACATGAGCTGATAAAGGGTATACATTTTGCAAGGAACTTCGGACAGCATGCAGCGTTGATGGCAGGCTACCGTAAGGCTTCCGGCGATTATATAATCACCATGGATGATGACGGGCAGTCCCTGCCGGAAGGAATAGAGAAGCTCATAGAGGAGCTTGATAAGGGAGTGGACGTGGTATATGCCATGTATCCCCATTATCAGAAAACGGTGTTCAGGGTTTTCGGCAGTTTCCTCAACAGAAAGATGTCGGAGGTACTGGTTGAGAAACCCAAGCATATTCAGGGAAACAGTTTCTTTGGGATGCAGGCCTTTGTGAAGGATGAGATAATCCGTTACGATCATTCTTATCCCTATATTGGCGGCCTGATCTTCCGCGCTACCCAGAATATCACCGAAGTGGAGATAGAGCAGAGGAAGAGAAAAGAGGGCAGATCCACTTATTCTCTTTCCAAGCTGATAAAACTGTGGCTGAACGGTTTTACGGCCTTTTCAATCCTGCCTCTTCGGATAGCTTCGGTCCTTGGTATTATGTGTGCGGCTTTTGGTTTTCTTCTGGGAGTATTCTTTATAGTCCGCAAGCTGTTGAATCCGGATATACTCCTGGGATATAGCTCCCTTATATCAGTGATCCTCTTTATCGGAGGAATGATAATGATGATGCTGGGAATGCTGGGAGAATACGTGGGACGCCTGTATATCAACAGTAACTGCTCGCCCCAGTATGTGATCAAATCCACCACAGATGACGAAAAATAAAGCATGTCATCCTGAGCGAAAATGCACCCGCATGTCATCCTGAGCGAAGCGAAGGATCTTGAATAAAGAAAGGTTATTATGAAACTACAGTTAGTTAACGATCTCCGTGAGACAAAAGTAAACGAAATAAAGGATCTCCTTTCAGATCCCTCTGCCCGTCTGTTTATCTGGGGGAAGGGTGTATATGCCCGTGTTATGGCCGGATATCTTAAGGATAAAGGTATTACGAAAGAACCTGTATGGGTTGTTGACGACGCATATTATAAGGGGACCGAAGGGGATGATACCATCTCTTTAAGCCGCCTGATTGAGAACTGTGGGGAAAAAGATGCGGTGGTATACGGCATCTATGACTATGCTGCTTTCCGCAGCATGAAGGAAAAGCACGCCGGCATACTTAAACATTTTTATGACCTGCATTTTGTTGTGGTAAATAACAGGATAGTGGACTGGAACAGGGATTATGTTGAAGCGCATTTAAGCCTTTATCAGAAGACGTACGAGCTGCTGGGGGATGAGCTTTCAAGGATCACGATGCGCAGCTATATCAATGCGGCTGTCGCAGGGAGCTTTGATGAGCTGTATGACGAATGCCATGAAGATACGGCGTATTTTAACGAACTGACGGAAGGCACAAAGGCCGGAACCCTGATCGACTGCGGGGCATATGACGGTGACTCGATACATGATTTTATATCCGTATTTCCCGGCTATGACAGCATAATCGCATTTGAGCCGGATAAAAAGAATGTTGCAAAGATACGTGAGCGTGAGGAAAGAGAGGGAATAAAGAACCTGACTGTATATGATAAGGGAGTTTATTCCGAAACAAAAACGCTTTTCTTTGAAGAAGAAGGAAAGTCTTCCTCACACCTTTCCGAGCAGGGCACAAGCCGTATAGATGTTATGAAGATCGATGACCTGGAGCTTTCTGCGGATAAAAGCCTGTTTATAAAGATGGATATAGAAGGCAGTGAACTAAATGCTTTAAAAGGGGCAGCAGAGACTATTAAAAAGTATCATCCCTGCCTGAGCATATGTGTCTACCATAAGCAGGAAGACCTGATAGAGATACCGCCCTTTATAAACAGTCTTGTGGGGGGCGGGGTATATGAATATTATCTGAGATATCACGGCACGGATCTGGCTGAGCTGGTATTCTATGCCATACCCGGAGGGAAAAGATGAAGGAAAACGGAGGCCTGAAAAAGAAAATACTGCCCTGCATACTGGTTGTATGCATAGCTTTGCTGATCGAGATATTTGTTTTCAATATAAGAAGCTATGAATCCCTGTTTTATGAAGAGAAGATGCTGGGAGAATTTGAGTCTTTTGTGGAAAATGATGAGCAGGCCGGGATATCAAGCCTTTATATAAACACCGGCGGAGAGAAGATACACAATATTTATCTTAATATGGGATATATGGATGCCGTGAGCGGAAAGCTGGAAGGAGGAAGTGTGTCCATAGCTGTAAAGGAAGCAGGTGCTTCATCCTTCTTTACTGTGGCGGATACGATGATTTCACCCGATCACACCGCATCCCAGTATGTGTTTTTTAATACTAAAGGGAGTGAAGAACAGATTCGTATAGTTTTCCCGCTAAGGGAAAAAAAGAGTATAAGACTGTATGAAGTTATGCTTAACGCCCACAGACCGTTGTTCTTTTCGTGGCTGCGTTTCATACTCCTGATTATTGCCGGGGGCTTGTGCTTTATCGCTGGCAAAGCTTTTGCGGTTAAGAAGGAGAAGGCTCAAAAGGCAGATGAACCAAGCAATTAGATATGGTAATTATAAGCGATTTTATTGGATCATTTGCAACGCTTGGGAGCAAATACAGTTGGTACCAGTAATTTGATGGGGAATTCATTTTTATGTTTTTTCTGTTTTGTTTGTTATCAATAGTCGGATACTATTTGTTTTATAAATACATATTTGCGCAGAATGTGTGTTTTTTTCCTATTATACTCATATCTTATTCAGTAGTGATGGTTTTCATATTTGGTTGTTTGGAAATGCTATCTATGGGATGTGTACTGTTTTTTTTGCTCGGATTTTTTTTGCTGATAGTTTGCATAGTTCTTCTGATAAAAAAAAGGATGATACTCGACTTGACCATTATATTTAATCCCATGATGTTATTTATGTTTATAGGAGGAATATGGTGTTGGGTTCTATCACGTAATATACTTCCTTCACATTATGATGATTTTTCTCATTGGTTCAGATTATGTAAGATGATACATGCTGATAATTCTTTTCCAAGGACGTTAGATTGCGATTATGCTTCTTATGTGCCGGGAACGGCTACTTGGATCTATTTGGTTACAAGAATAACGGGGTTTTCGCCGGCAAATTGCTATTTTTCGCAAATGGTGCTAAACCTTGCGTGCTGCTGCTGTCTTAACTCTGTTATTACTAAAAAAATGATTTGTTTACAATCATTGTTATGTATGTTGGCTACGGGTATATTATCTGTTTTTATCTGTGCGATGGATGTTACAACATATTCGTTACTTGTTGATGGAACGCTTGGGCTTGTATCTGCAGCCTTTCTGGTGCTTATGATCTTATCGCTGTCAAATAAAAATGATCCTAAAGGGTGGTTTTTGATGGTTTTACTCGCATCTTTTCTGGGCCTTGTCAAGTCTACCGGAGAGTTAATGATTTTGTTTGTTGTAATAGCATGGTTTATTATGGAGTATAAAGAGTGTGAGAGTTGTAGTATTTTTAAACGAATAATATTCGGAGGTTCTTTTGTTATCATACCATATATACTTCAAAGAATATATATATTCAGAGCGCGATCAGTGTATGGCGAAAGTTTTAGGGATGGTGCAAAAGGGACACTTAGTATGTATTTGAGTATTCTCAATGAAAATACGGAGCGTATGACCGGTATAATTAAAAGGTTCTTATATGAATGTTTATATATTCCGACAGCTATTCCGCAAATAAAGCTTTTATGGATAGTTTTGCCAATCTTGATCATATTGCACTTTTGGCTAAAAAAGAAAAAATGCAAAGATGGTGTAGGTATTATTATGATGTGTTATCTCCCTTGCGTGGTGATCGTATATCTTTTAGGAATGTTGATAACATATTTTACTTTTCACATAAGTGAAGCAAACGAGACTAAGTTGGCCAGTTTTTACAGATATACAGGAACTATCACTATATTTGTGGTATACATCAGTATTTATATCGGACTCCGTTATTATATGCAATATGATAGCTTGGGAGCAAAAAAAACAGCTGTTTTAGTATCTTCAGTGACGCTTTTTTCTGTTCTGTGTATCGTTTTAGGATTTGAACCATGGTATATTTATGGGTTTAATTGTTATAATGCTATGGAAAAATATACAACTGATGCATGGGAATTTCTGCAGAATAATTATGAAGAAAGATGGGATTATAACGAGGACAGATATTTAGTCCTGGTAGATGTTGAAAAAAAAGAATATGATAATTTTCATAAGTTGGAACATGTATATACTACATTTTTCAGGAGCAGATACTGTTGGGTATATGATATAAAAGAGTTGGAGCAATGCAGCATTCCATTAGATTTTTTGATAGATGAACATTACCATATATTTTATCAGACAGAACAAGGAACGGGGGATATATCAGAACTGATACATCGGGGCCTCTTTGAACTGGACGTTGGATGAGACAGCGAAATAATTATTTTATTAGTCATTATATTATTAAGTTATAAGGTTTCCGTTTTTGGGGATAGATTATCAGTGGAATATAACGGAGGGGATTAAAGATGGGCTTCTTGGTGATATTATTTGTACTATCTGTTGTAGGATATTATTTGATATATGAATACTTGTATGCAGAGCAGGAAGCTTTTTTCCCTCTGACATATATAGCTTTTGTGACGTTAATCGTTTATATTTTTGGCTGCTTTGAATTATTAACAATCGGCTATGTGTTGGTTATCCTGGGTGGATGTATGTGCCTTATTTTTGCGATTTTAATGAGCGTTAAGAAGAAATCTATAATCGCATTGAAGGAATTGGTTAACCCCATGCTTTTGTTAATGTGTATAGGTGGAATATGGTGCTGGTTTTTATCACGTGGAATAAAGCCTTCTCATTTTGATGATTTTTCACACTGGTTAAGAATTTGTAAGATGATGCATGCGGATCTGTCATATCCACGTTATATAGATTGCGATTTTGCGTCTTATGTTCCGGGGACTGCTACATGGATTTTTATCATAACACGTATTACAGGGTATTCTCCTGAAAACTGTTATTTTGCACAAATGCTTTTGAACTTAGCATGTATCTGCAGTTTGACACAGATTATCAAGCGATCGTTTTCTATCCGGAAAAAACTGGTTTTATATATTATAATATGTGTTACTTCTGTTTTTATCTGTGATTTGGATTTAACAACATATTCGCTTTTAGTAGACGGTGTTTTGGGACTGGTGGCATCGGCGCTGATAATATATATTATCAGTATTTTGCCACAGATAGAAAAGATTAAGAACTGGATTCCGATTGCACTTATTGCATGGCTGCTTTCTCTTATAAAGGGATCAGGAATTCTGTTTGTACTGTTTAGTGGTTTGGCAATATATCTTTTATATGCAATTGAAAAGACGAAGGAAAAACGAGTTATATGGTGTTATATCATGCCGGTAGCAATACTGCTATTGGGGTATTTACTTCAGAAAATGTACCTTTTCAGATCAAAGATGGTATATGGAGAAGGCGTTATAGAAAAGGCATACGGTACAGCCAGTCTATATAGCAGTATATTGGAGTTATGGGATCCGGAACGAATGAGTGGTGTGCTAAAACGTTTTTTGTATGAGTGTTTTAGACTTGATAAGGCATGTGGACAGATTAAAGTATTATGGATATGTCTTATTGTAACCGGAGTTTTATATGTGATAAAAAAAAGAAAAAAGAGTGAAGATAATTTGCTGAAATTTTTATTTATCTTTTTTCCTCTTGTTTCGGTCGTATATTTAGTGGGATTGCTGGCTACGTATTTTACCTTTGATCCTTCAGAAGCAAATGAAAATGTATTGGTATGTTTTTATAGATATTCGGGAACACTTACAATTGTAGTTGTTTTTGTTATGATATATTATCTGCTGACCAGATTGGAAATCTATGATTTTGATAAAGCAAAGGAATTCATTTATGGGGGCTTAGTTCTGGGTGCGGTATGTATAGTTTGTGTTTTTTCCGGTTTTTCACCTTTTTATATTTTTGGATTTGAGTATTATCACCCTGTCGAAGTTTATACAATGGATATGTGGAAGTACTTAGAGGCAAACTATGAAGAAAGATGGGACTATAATACAGATATATATATTATGTATGTAGATGTTGATAAAAAGAGTTATGATAATTATGGGAAGATAAGGCATGTTTTGGTAACGTATTTTAGGAGTTATTGTTGTGGCGGGGTAGATATTAAGGAAGAGAATGAAATTGTGGAAATACTACGTCTGATAGATGATTCGGGTGTGGAATCCAATATCCACTTTATAAATAATTATTAAGATTTTTGGATTTCTTGTCTTGGATGTAGAGAACAATAAGTAAAAAGAGACCAATACCGAAACAGATTTCTCCCCATCTGAGGCCTGAAGGAAAATAGTTGAGCCGGATGATATGGGTTCCCGGATCTAAAGCTACCGCGCTGAAAGCCGAGTCTATTACGGGAACTATGTTAACAGCTTTTCCGTCTGCGCTACAACTCCATCCTGTATCATAGGGTATGCTCATGAACAGAATGGGGTGTTCTGCTGTAACAGTGACCGTTGCGTTGATGTACATTTCATCCGATGAAGTGATATTCCAGCCGTTTGCGGATAGTTCATTATAGGCATCATTAAGAACCTCATCATCTTGATAATAAGTATATACATGATCAACTACTGTTTCGGTTGAGGGATATTTTCTGTTCATCAGCAGTATGTAGAAAAGATCATCTTCAACGTCCATTTCCATAACGCCCTTATTAATGTTTATACATTTTTCATCCCGCGCTCCGTTAGTATATCGGTCTCTTTCCGAATAGAGGCTTAACATATTTTCATCGGGAGACATCTTTCTCTCGGTTGGGGTGCGGTCAGCGTTTAGATTTGAGAACATGAAATAAGCATGTTCGTATCCGGCTTTCGGAACAGAGAAGGAAGCCATTCCGGGGGTGTCGTCATAAAAGCGCTGCATAAAGAGACCGCCGCCTTCAAGGTATGCGGCATCCATATCCTGGACAGCCAGTTCCGGGAGCGGCGTGGCTATATAGGCTTTTTGTTCTTTGCCCAATAATGAGGATAGTACGGCGTTCTGGTTTTCGAAGGGATTGATACCCAGGGCGGGAAGAGAAAGTATGTCTTCCGACGCGGCAAATCCCAGTGGAAGGGCATTTTCGTTTATTTCATAATAATACAGATCCTTACCGAAAGGATCGTCTTGAGAATCAAGTCTGACCTGATATCTGATCCCCAGGAGCATTTCAATAAAATCAGTCATTCCCTCCATTGTATATGTATAGCCGGAGATATTATCACCCATACGCAGCATGAACATCTGGAGAGCGGGGTATATAGCGGTAGAGAAGATACCGCTGCCGTTATATCCGTATTCGGATGCGAGATTATAGGCAAAAGCATTGCTTACCTGTGCACGGTACAGCTGGCCGTCGCTCTGGTCTTTTTTAATTCTTTTTACGGTTTCGGGCAGCTGGGAGATATAATAACGGTAATAAGCTCCCGGGGTATCATCGAGATAGCCGAAGGCTATGCCGCAGCCCATTTCTACGCATAGCAGGGCGATGGCGGATACTGCCGCAGCAGCCGGGATACGGTGTTTAAGGATTACGGACCAGATCACCCAAACTATGGGCAGTATAAGATTAACAACTATAACATAGACAGCGGCTTCCCTGCCAAATATAAGCAGAAATGCGCTTATACAGCAGTAGAGCGTAAGGAAGATGAGCTGTCCCGATTTTTCTTTAAAGATAGAAGGTTCAAAACGTGTGTATTGTCTGGCAGCGAGCATTACCATCAGGAAGATATATACATAAGCAAAGCGCATGGGGTAGCCTGTGGGGGGATTGAAAGCATGCAACGCCAGATAAAGCGAATCAAGATAATAAGCAGCTATAAGGGAAAGCAGAGCGCCCAGCATCACCAGCCGTTCCTTTTTTGAAAAACGCCTGTTAAAGAAATAAAGCAGAAGAAGCAGCAGTACCGGCGTTCCTGTATACAGAGCTGTATAATCTGAATAAAGTTCGTTATGCATGCCCCAGAAGAATCCTGAAAGAAGCGCCAGTGGGGATGCGGTCTTTAAAAAGCTTCCGTTAAATGATCCCGACATTGTCTTTATATAAAAGGTGAAAGCCGGGAGAAGCAGGAGCATACTGAGAGAAAGCGCGGCCAGCACCAGAACGGCGTAATTTAAAAGTAACCGGAGATCCTTCTTTATAAAGGTCCTTCCGTCACGAAGGAAAAGATATATAAACAATGCGATACAAGAGGAAATGCCTATGATGTATCCGGCATAGAAGTTTGAAACAAAGCAGAGAACGTAGCACAGGCAAAGCCCGGTTCTTTTCCCGCTTTTGATAAAACTGAGCAGCATCCACATAAGAAGGGGGAAGAGATAAACGCCCTCGGCAAAATTTGCACTGTTTAAGAAATATATATGGAAGGCACAGAGCCCGTAGCACAATGCAAAGAAGATGGTGGAACGGCTTTTGATCTCCATACCCTTGCGCAGGAATAATTCAAAAAACGCAGCCGCAAAGGCACATCTGAATACATAGGTTATGACCATTACGGTGTAGGTGTCAAAAGGAAGCAGATAGAAGAGGGTGAAGGGGCTGTAGCCATACATGGCATATACCAGGGAGGTGTTCTGGCCCAGAGATATCTCATGGCTGTAAAACATGCCGGCGCCGTCAAAGAGATGCCGCAGCAGCATGCGGGCAAATGCAGCGGACTGGGTAAAGGAATCGGCCAGATCAACCCAGTCCGATCCGGGCATTATCCCTGCAAAATAGAAGCTGATGGCAGCTACAACTGCGGCTGCCGCAAAAGCGATGAGATGCTGGTTTTTATATGAGACGTTTTTTTGGAGGGCTGACTGTTCCATCTGAATCCATCCTGTTGTTTTTTTATTAAAGAAAAGCAGCGTTTTCACGCTGCTCCTTCTTTTAATCGTTCCATACAGTATTGCCTATTTCCGTAAATTACTCCTGTTGACCAGAATTTCATCTATAGAAAACGCATAGCGGTAAGCAACTGATTAAAACTGTGGTATCTCCTGGATCAAAGCTTAACAACGTTAGCTGCCTGGGGACCCTTTGCACCATCAACGATGTCAAACTCAACTGCCTGACCTTCGTCTAAGGTCTTATAGCCTTCTACGTTCTGGATGGCTGAGAAGTGTACGAATACATCCTTGCCTTCTTCGGTAGAAAGGAAGCCATAGCCCTTCTGTGCATTAAACCACTTTACTTTACCCTGCATCTTTTTTTACCTCCAAAAAATTAGCTGTGTCAAAAAACGACAAAATGAATATATCACAGAAAGGCGTAAAAGTAAAGAAAATAATTGAAAAAATCCTCTTGACAAGGGATAACTCTTATCATAAAATCTTTGTTGTGTCTGTACAGACTGTCCGTGTCCGGCGCTGGCAGATGCAGGAGCTAATTTAATAGCATCAAAGTCAGGAGGTACAGGGACTTGGCAAATATCAAATCAGCAAAGAAGAGGATACTTGTCAGCAGGACCAGGGAAGAGAGAAACAAGGCTATCCGTTCCGGAGTTAAGACAGCTGTTAAGAAGGTTTATGCAGCTATCGAAGCCGGCGACAAGAAAGCCGCTCAGGAAGCACTGTTAAAGGCCACCAGCACCATAGATAAAGCTACGGGCAAGGGTGTATACCACAAGAATTATGCTTCCCGCAAGATCTCACGCCTTAATCTTGCCGTAAACAAGTTAGCATAAGTAAAGATAATATCAGATAACACTCCCGGGTACCGTCATGCCCGGGTTTTGTTGTATAATGGGGAAAAAAGGGGGAATGCAGGATGCGTAAAAGGGTAAAATCATATCTGGACTACATCGATAAGATCCTTGCACATGAGCTGCCGGTTACGGCGTCTTTTGATGCAGGCGGGGAATATGTTGAAAAGGCTGCAAAGGATGAGGCTCCCACGCGTAAGGATTATGAGAAACTCGTGGAGACTCACCTGGCCCAGATCTCATTCTTTCAGCATGAGAGGCTGGTTCATCTGCTGGTCACCATATTATTTGCCATATTGACATTTGCAACCTTTTTTCTGCTCTATATGCAGATAGGTTTTTCTGTCCTGGCTATGGAAGGACTGTCCTGGGGACTGCTGGCACTGTTTATGCTTCTGCTGGTGCTTCTGATCCCCTATATAATGCATTATTTTCTTCTGGAAAACAGCGTACAGAAAATGTACGCGCAGTACGACGAGATACTCAAACGCATTCGTCAATGATCTTTTCTATAAGAAGTTTCTTTACATAGACATCAAGAATGAGCATGCACAGGAAGGCGAAGAGCTGGAGAGAATCCTTTTCATCGCCTTCTTCTTTTTCAGAGAAGGTTTCTTTCGACTGGGCATATTTCTCCATTACGTCCTTCTTTATGGCTTCGACCTGGTCTTCCCCCAGTTTAAGGGCTTCGGTGTAGATCGAGGCTATATCCATATCTTCATCTTTTCCGTAATAATTCTCGACTATGGGCTTTAAAAGCCTCTGGATATCGTTGATGGAAAGAACGTTTTTAAAATAATATATGATGATCAGCAGCAGTACATGCTCTTTATTGTATTTTTTCTTTACCGGAGGCGGCAGCAGATCATTCTTTGCATAGTTATTGATCATGGTCTTGGTAAGGATGCGGTCCTTATCCTGAAAGCGGGCCGTGTTCTTAAGCTTGCTGTCAATGAAAGAGGTGACCTGGTCCATATAAAGGTCTATGCCGGGGATATCCCCGGGCTTGATAAAGCTTATACGCCCCAGGCTCTGCATTATGGAATTTATAAGGTCTCCGGTGTCGAGTGTCATAATGTAGTTCTCCTTAAAGATCCTTCGCTGCGCTCAGGATGACATGGCTTTTAGCCGTCGATGACCATAACGCTCATGGGATCTACGGTCTTTCCGTTCTGTAATATTGAATAGGTAAATTCGCTGTCATTTTCGGTGAAGAGCATTATCAGGTCTCCGCGTTTGACCTCCTTGCCGGCTTCACACAGAGCAGTGCCTTCACCTACATAACGGCTCTTGTATCCGTTGCCGTGATCGATCGTGATATTGACGAAGCCGTCGCCGTCATCGCTTAGTACTTCCACAAGACCGCTTCCTGTTGCCAGAACGGAAGCCCCGTCTTCCATGGAAAAGCGCATAAGGTTAACATCGGTATCTTCGCCGTCTGCGATATCGGTTATTACCGTAGCTATGCCCTTTACGGGATAGAGTATGGGAAGGGCGGATTCCTCTTCTTCCTTTTTCTGGGTCTCATTAAGCTCTGTGCGGGCATTTATCGCCGTGCTCATGGCATCCAGCTGCTTCTTCTGCTCGGCATTCTCTGCGGTGAGCTGCGCGATATTATCGCTGGCTGAGAGTATGGCGGCGCTGAGCTGTTCGTTTCGTTCGTTAGCTGCAGCCAGATCCCGGTCACCCTTAAGCTTCAGTAAGAATACGATTATGAGCAGTATAAAAAGGATAATAATATAAGCATAGCTTACAGCGGGTTTTAATATGTGTGAGTTGTCGGTATGATCGTTATGCTTTGCTGAAGATTTTCCGGTGTGCTGTTTTTCAACGGCTTTTTCTTTTCTGGTTGAAACTGCTTTTTCGGCTGTTTTTTCAGGAGCAGTCTGCGCTGCAGCCTCTTTTGTTTCTTCTTCCGCCGGATTTATTTGGGTTTTTGCCTCTTTGGTTTCTTCCGCTGCCACGGGAAGTGCAGAAGTCTGCTGTTTTTTATTATTTACCGCAGTGTTCTGCTTTTTTGCGGCAGAAGAGCGGTTTTTCTTTTTGTTTTTCTTAGACATTTTTCTCTCCGTTTTTCGTATATAGGGGGGATTATATCACAGTAATGAGCTGTGTTCAAATAAACATGTTCGGTCTATTGCATTTCCGGATCGTAAAAATCTACGATCATCAGCTCATTGCCGGCATAGACAGCCCGGGGCTCCTGATAATAGCCGCATTGGCGGCTGATATAATCTGCCATGAGCGGAACAAGATATTCTGCCTTCCAGCTCCGGACCAGATAATGGGAATGGGGATCCGTACCAAGCAAGGTCATGGGAGCGGTAACGCCCTGTTCCTTCATATAATGTGTGGAGAGCGGGGTTTCTGCCAGCCAGCCGCCGCTTAAACAGAAATGTTCGAAAAAGTCTGCGTATTCTGTGTGGGTCAGTGTACGCATATCCGTTATGCCCAGGCGTTCTCCCCACAGGATCATTGCATCGCAAAGATAGTATTCGCCTTCGATGCCTCTTAATTCGGATAAGACCATAGAGGTTTCCGTCTCTTTGGGACTTGCGGCATGGTCTAAAATGCGGATGCTGCCCGTGAACAACAATACGGCAAGAGGGGCAATGAGCAGCCGGGGGTTAAATGCTTTCGCATCGGCAGGGATATTCTTTTTATCTGCGGATATCAGAACGAAGAGGCTGTAAATTTCCATGGCCATACGCGGACCGATGGTAGCTCTTCTGGGAGTGTGGCCGACGGTGTATATTATTGCTAGCAGGTCAAAGACCATGCAGCCGATAAGAAGGCAGGGCCAGATAAGCTCTTTTGCCGCTATTCTCTTCTTTGTTATTAAGTATGCCGCATAAGCAAGCAGCAGGATATCAAAAAGGATATTCCAGCGGAGAAAGCGTTCCGCAGTATAGACCAGATAGTGGGCCTGACTGCCAAAGTATACATGATCGGGGACATCAGGAAAGAGATTATTCTCTTTAAATGAACTCAGAAGGGAGCCGAACATCTCATTTAAGCCGGATCCCTCCTTGGCAGCCTGAAGCTGTTTGAGCCTGTCGATGGAAAAATAGGAATAGTCGGCGTACTGGTATTCGTTTAAGAGCAGCAGATCGTTAAGTTCTATATCATAATCCTTTGTATCAAAGGAAAACCACCGGTTGGTATCACCGTCAAGTATGGGGGAAGTGCCGTTTAAATGGTAATCAAAGTAAGCGGCCCATTCATCACGTTCTCTGAAAAGCTTCTGATCTGCGATGTAAGCCCCGCCACAGGCTGCGAATGTAATGATAAGGGCAGCTGCGGCAAGCAGGCAGGAACGTTTATTCTTTATAAAACACCATAAAAGCAATAGCAGACCGAAAGGTGCCATGGGTACAAAGCATTCCATACGGACAAGGAAAGCCAGGAACAGAAAGATACCGCCGGCAGCAGCTGCACATTTGCGGTAAGAGGAGATCAGGCAGCTC
>JAEEGL013729970.1_pt1 | contig 15777 bp, 9 predicted proteins | sample 9134231 | NCBI WGS metagenome assembly JAEEGL01 (sample SAMN16246548, study PRJNA631951) | gut metagenome | biome: gut microbiome; feature: rumen; material: fiber-attached | host: Bos | place: Iran: Karaj | collected 2018-10
AAGACGCAGTTCAAGTCCCCCGTCAACCACGCCGAACCGACGCTTGGCGGTATGAAGAACGGCATCTACACCTGCAACGACGTCGTTGACGAGATGGAGATGATCCTTGAGTCGCAGAACATGAACCTCGGCCGGGACCTCGCCTCGATGGACGGCAAGACCCTCTTCAAGGGCCGTCCCATCGTCTATGCGCCGTACCTCGACAACGACAGCTCCGACCCGATCTACCTCATCGACTGGAGCTCGATGCAGTTCGGCATCATCAAGGGGTGGAAGGAGCGTGTCAGCGCCCCGCAGACCGTCCCCGGCAAGCACAACGTGCGCGCCGTGTTCCTGGACGCGTCCCTCAACCTCGTCTGCACCAACCTGCGCAAGCAGGCTGTGATCTACAAGGCCTAACCAGGAAAGGAGAACATCATGTCCCTTCAGCCCAACGCTTACAAAAAGGCACCCCGCGGCATCGTCGCCGTCTTCTTCTACGCCGGCGAAGACGCCATCGCGGAAGGTGAACCGCTCGTCCGCGACGCCGAAAACGGCTCGGCCTACGTCGCCCGTCCCAAGGACGACGACGACGAGTTCGTCGGCGTCGCCGCCCGTTCCTATCCCGCCGATTCCGGCGCGCGCCAGATCCAGGTGTACCTGCCCGGCAGCAAGAACATCAAGATCCGCGTGGCGCACTCCGGCATCTCGGCCGGCGCGGTCGTGGCCTTCGGCTACACCGCCAGCACGGGCGCCAAGGTCTTCAAGGCCGCAGGCTCGCCCCACGCCATGAGCGCGCTCGCCATCGGCGACGCCATCGTGCGCGAGGCCAATGCCACGGCCTCGTCCAGCGACCTGCTCACCGCCGACCTCGCCATGGGCCCGTACACCGCGGGCACCAGCGTTTAACCCTATATTCCCAGCCGCCGGCCCGTGCGCCATGTCACGCTCTCTTGACCGCTGACGCACGGGCCATTTTAGGATAGCCGCCATGCCGGAAGAAAAACCATTCGTCATAGACGAAACCGCCGCAGACACCTTCAAGATGCTCGGCTTCAAGGAACCCTTCAACAAGGTGCTTGTCGAGAACTACCGGCGTGTCAAGCAGGCGAAGGACAAGATACACCCCGGACGCATGAGCGTCGAGGTCCTCGTCCTCATCGCCGTCATGACTTGTCGGCCGCTCTCGTCCGTCAAGCCCGAGAAGACCACGGAGGAATGACGATGGCGGAACGGATGCTGTTCAGGTGTGGCACGGTCGAAGTCCCGGCGGAAGTCGAAGAGCTTGCCGTCGAGAACCTCGATCTCCCGTTTACGCCCGGCAGCGTCACCGTTTCGCTTCGCAAGCCCACGGCGGACAGCGACCTCATAACCGCCTTCGTCGTCGGCGAACCTTCGGAATCCGGCTTCCTCGTCCAGTTCTCGGCGCCGATTCCGTCCACGGGCTACATGCTTGATTGGACGGCCGCCGCCTCCGAGACAGTCAACACCGGCGAGGGACTCGCGCTTGGCTACGCGGACTTCTTCAAGGCCGTTCGCCGCTTTCTCGGCTACGGTTCCTCGCTGACGGAAGACCAGACGGACGAAATCAACGGCTACGTGCAGTCGGGCGTCCGCCAGTTCTACTACCCTCCCAGGTGCGAAGGCGTCGAAGAGGGCTACGAATGGTCGTTCCTGCGGCAGGTGGCGCAAGTCACCACGTCCGCCGGCGTTGGCGCAGTCGCCGTCCCGAACACGGTAGGCCGCGTCAAGGGGTCGCTCTTCTACGACGGGCCTTTCCTGCCCGTGGTACTCGTCGGCGAAGCGCATGTCCTCGCCGCCACGCACAGAACCCCGGCACGTCTCGGCAGGCCGACCTTGGCCTGCCTCCGTTCGAAGAGCGCATACGGCGTTTCCGGGCAGGTGCAGGAGCTTGTCTTCGCGCCCGTCCCAGACAAGGCCTATGTCCTGACCTTCTGCATCGAGCCGGACTGCAGCAGGCTTTCCGAGGAGAATCCGTTCCCGCTTGGCGGACCGAAGTATGGCGAACTCGTCCTTGAAAGCTGCCTGTCGGTGGCGGAGCAACGCGCCAACGACGAGGCGGGTCTACACACGGCGCAGTTCCAGCGCATGCTCGCGTCGGCGGTGGCGAACGACCGTCGCATGACGGCGGACTTCTTCGGGCCGATGTCCGGCCCCGAGGGCGGTTACGGGCGCATCCATCCATTTTCCCGCGGAGCGATCCGCATCACATACAAGGGCAAAGTGCTCTGAAAGGAGTCAACATGATCCACGACAATCCCAGAATCGCAGAAACCGTCCGCGTTTACCACGGCACGGTCAACCCCGCGCAGGGCAAGCTCCCGAAAGGCTCGCTCTTCATCAACATTTCGACGGGCAAGGTGTACATTGACGACGGCACGTCACTCTCCGAGATCGCCACGTCGGCCTCGACGGACACCACGGCCGAGACGAAGGCCGCCGCAGCCGTCGGCGCCATCTTCCTTGGCTCCGGAGATTCCGTCCCGTCGGGGAAGGGCGCCACGAAGGGGCAGCTCTTCATCCGCACCGGCGCCACAAGCCCCGGCCTCTACATGTGCACCGTCGGCGGCGAATCCACCTCAACCTGGACGGCCGTTGCCGCAGCAACCTGATAAACCATGCGCCCTGTCGCCAAGCTGCTGCATTTCCCGCTTGGCGGTGTCGCACGCAACTTATCCTACCGTGACACCAACCGACACCGTGAAGACGGGATGTACCCGACGCCGAATGCCCTTAACGTCTGGCCGTCGGGTCCCTTCGAATCGCGTCTGCGTGGCGGCTCCCGTGCCGGACTTGTGGCATTCGACGGGAGCCTCGGTGGTATCTGGTGCTGGCCGAACGGCGAACCCGTCTACTGGCCTGACGGCGAGTCCAATATCATCTACGGCGACGGCGTCGGCGGCGACTCCCGCACGGTCGACCCGCATCGCCTCCATCAGCCGTCTGCGACGATTGGCAACGCGCCGCAGAACATCACCTGCGCGGCCTTCCACCGGGCGCGACTGGCCGTTGCCGAGGGAAATGCCATCTATGTCTCAAGAGCTGGTAATATCCATGATTTTGATTATGGCGCTGATATGGACGATGTCGGGCGGGCCGCCGTCCTCTCACTCGTGGACGCCGACGTAGTTGGCGAGCCGATTACGGCGCTTGCGGGCGTAAACGACCGGCTCTTCTACGCGGCGACCGCAAATTCCCTTTGGCTCATCCGGGCCGATCTTGTGTCGGGCGAACGCTCATGCGTCTCCGGCGAAGTCGGTATTGCCGGTCCCAACGCCTGGTGCTGGGACGGCAGCAAGCTGATATTCCTCTCGCCTCGCGGCCTCTACACCGTTGACTCCGGCGAAGGCAAGCCGCTATGGCACGAGCAGGGCGTCAAGCCCGTCTCGCCCACGACCGTCCCCGAGGAGCTGCTAGGGCAGACAAACGCGATCCTCGCCTACGATCCGTATTGGCGCGGCGCCTTCATCTTCCTTCCGAGCGGCGATCACTGGTTCCTCGACGACGCGGCCGGCGGCCTTTGGCCGTTCCGCTTTGCGGACGGATTCGTGCCAACCTCCGTCCTCCGCGTCAAGAACGAGAATCGCGAGTACTGCGTCTTCGTCGGCGCGAACGGCTCCAAGCGCACGTTCTCCAAGTCCGCGACAAAGGACATGGGAACGGCGTTTGCCTCCTACGTGGACATCGGCCCGTTCTCGCTAAACCAGTCCACGGACTCCGGCGACGCCATGCTCGCGGAGGTCACGGCGACTCTCGCCGAGGATTCCTCCGCATCCACATTGACAATCCGCGCGGGAAGGGCCGCGGAATCCGCGTACAAGGCCTCTACGGCCCTCTTTTCCGCCGACCTTACCAAAGGCTGGCACCACGTCCTCCGCCCGCGTCTGCGCGGCGTGTGGTTCATTCTGCGCATTTATTCTGAATCCCAATGGGCCTACGAATCCCTTGAGGTTATAGGCCGGCAGCTAGGGAGGCTCCGCTAATGGCTAACACGACTATCGACTCCGCCGATCCAATTCTTACAATTGATGGCTCTGAAATGCTGCCGGCTTCAGTTGGCGGCACCCCGGCGAGGATTTCCGTTGACCAGATAAAAGATTTCGCCCGCTCCCAGTTGGCCGGCGCGACTGCCGCAACGGGGTTCGATCCTGAGACGGACAAGCTATTCATCATCAAGGATGGCGAGTTGAAGCCAGTTTCCCTTGACGACCTTCTAGGCGTCGAGTATTCCGATCAAGACATTGACGATGATGATGTTTCCGAAAGTGATAACAAAATCATCCTGTCAAATCTGAAAATCATCTCGCTTGGCAATTTGGCCGAATGGCTGTTTCATAACGGGCGTTTATTAAACAATCTCGAGGAAATAAATCTTGCCGATTACGATGCTGCCGCCACGCCTCTCGCGGATAGCGACCTCATTCTTGTCGGACGCGGCTCTGACGACAATTACGTCAATGGCAAGCTTACCCTCTCCGGCCTCAAGGACTACGTGCTGGGCAAGCTCGCCGCGCATGTCTCAAGCCGTACTGAGGTGTCCACGGCAAATTTAAATGACGTGGTTTACATTTTGCAAGGCGGTTCCGCCCGCAAATGCCCTATCTCCAAGATCGCCGCAGCCATTGGTGCGGGTAACGTTTTAGGCCCCTCTTCGACGACTGAAAACAAGATTCCCCAATGGGATTCCGTGTCAAATAAACTCAAGGATGGATTGGAACTGGTTTCTGTTATCAACACTTCAACCGCCTCGGGTTCGAAGGTTCCCACCGCAGGTGCCGTGAAGACGGCCATCGAAAGTGCTATAGGCGGCGCAGGCGGTAACGTCAAGACGAGTGGAAATCAGCAGATCGCCGGCGAAAAGACATTCGCCGTTTCGCCAATTGTTCCGACGCCCCATGACGCCAATGAAAACATTGACATTTCCGACAACTCGTATAAGGCGGCGTCCACCGAGTTTGTGCATGCCGTGGTTGGCGCCTTGACCCTCGTGGACATCCACCACTACCTTATCAAGGCCAAGTCCTTTTCCGACAATGCCGTAGCGCTGGACGACTGCTCTGTCAATGTGCTTTCAATCGCCGTTGGCGACACATGCACGGCCTACATGCCAGAAGCCGTCAGCGGACATTCGCGTTCCTTCATCCTCGTCCTGACCGTAACCGGCTCCGAGTCCGGAACGGCGACGCTCAATCTTTCCGGTGGCTCTTTCCTCGGGGAAGCCGCCGACACCTTTACGATCACCCCCGGCAAGACGCACATCATCCGCTTTATGGAAGTCGCGCCATCTGTAGCGAACAATGTCACGACACACAACTTCCGTGTATGGCGCCGCACATTTGAGACCACGGGTACAGCATTCACCGGGACAATCGCCTAGCAAGGAGGATGACGCATGGCCACCACCCTACTTCCCATTTCACCGCTTGAGTACATCACCGACCGCGACCCTGTGCCGGAAGAGGTTCTAAACGTCGCTCGCTGGTACAAGACGGAGACGATTGAGTTAACCTTTGGCGAATACGTAGGCCGGCCCAACGAATTCATCGACCTGCAAAAGTCTGATCTCATCTACTACCTCGGCAATGGCTGGCATGTTTCTGAAGTTTTAGCTCGCGATTCTGACGGGCAGTGGGTCACTTCCGCATCCGCGACGGCAAGGCAGGAGGGCGAGGCCGAATCGTCGAACGAGGCGAACTCCAAGTCCGAGGCGCTTTCCATCGTTGTCGCCCCTGGCAGATCCGTCACGTCCGAAACCGGCACGTACACGAATGGTACCGACTCCGACAATAATTATCTTTGGGCAAAGGGTGAGGCAAGCTCCTCCGCAAAGTCCGAGAATGAAGCGAAAAGCACCACGACCACCAAGCAGCAGGGCGGGCCATACTGGGCCGCGTGGTCAAAAGTGCGCCTCGTCCGCCGCCGGATGCAGAGTGAGGCCGTCCTTCAGGACATGATCGCCTCGTTCACGAAGGCGTACAACGAGGGGCGGCAGATAAATGACGAGCGGTACGATGAGCTTGTCGCGCTCTACGCCATCATGCTCTCACGGACGGAGAACGAGGCCAATGCTCTGTCCGTGTTTTCTCCCGAGGACTTCAAACCGCTCGCCAAAATGGTGACGGACGCCGTAAAAGACGCTCTCTCTAAATACGCCACCGAGGCTGAGAACATTCCCAAAGACTGGCTGAAGTCCCGCGAGGACGAAATTAACCGCAAGTTCGACAAGCTGCTTGAAGAGGCTCGTTCACGGCTCATTACCCAGGGGCTTTACAACGGCACCGTCTGGCCGACTACGAAAAGCGGCATAGAACGTGACAGGCAGATTGCCCTCAACGACCTCAAGGATTCGATGGTCACACTCAAGGTGGATGTCTACGGCAAGATCGCCGGTGCGACCGCCGACATTGGGCAGAAACTACTTGAGTGCGAAATCCGTGTCATCGAGGCGCAACAGAAGATGTTGCTTGGTCCGACCGAGGTGCGTAACACCGTATTCAAATGGATGCTTGACTTTATGGAAAGAAGAAACGACGACTATCCAGGCCTTGACCAGCTCGTTACCATTGCGGATAAGCTTGGATACGCCGATGGCGGTATGGCCGGTCCTACTTCATAGGAGGTGTAAATGGCAATAGGCGTCTCATATACAGGGCATGACGGGAGGCGCATGGATTTCACGACGGACGGCGACCCTGTCCCCGGCAGCGACCTTGACCGACTTGTAAGCGCACCAGACACGGGGCGCGCCGAGGCGTCAAGTGTATTGACGCCACTTGCGGATGCCATGCGCCGCGCAAAGCGCCCTACTACGCCAGATCCGCGGATTGACAAGGCAGCGGGAACCGTCAAGCTTAACCAGGCCGACCCTCGTCCGGGAACGTTGGAGGAGAAGCTTGCACCTGATGGCAGCATCAAGGCCGGCTTCGACGGCATGAAGCTCAAGGGCGAGGGTCCCGGTGTTGACGGTGTGTACTCCAAGAAGGGCGGCGATCCCGCTTACCGTACCCTGGACGAAATTGACGACCCGAAAATCAAGGGCGGAATTGTTGGCGCGCCAGACCCCGCGAGCCGCCTTGCCGAGTCGGACAAGGGGTCCGGCGACGGAGCGTTCGGTTCGCGAATCCAAAGCCGCACCGAGGCGGACATTGTCACCCAGCCGGGGATTATCACGCTCTACGAGTACACACGCCTGCTAGACGTGACCGAAGGCCGTCGTGTCGGTGAGCTCTCAGGCGAGACTAAGCGCAAGATAGTCAGTTTTAAGACTGGCGACCATGTGATTCATCCGTGGCAAGTCGAAGTCGTGACTGCCGCCGAAGACGGGGAAGGGGAGTCGATCGAGGGTACCGAGCCCATTCTGCGTGTGTATGCTGGAATTGCCGTCCTTGACGGTGAAGAGCTGGTCGGCGGCAATCCCGATGGCACGGATGAGGCGTCCGGGCATCCATGGTACGACATTGACCGCACGACCTTTGGCGGCACGTCCGGCTACCTTTGCGTTGTTTATGACGGCGAAGGGGGCTGGACGCTTGAACGCAAAACCTCTGCCATCGGCACCGGATATGCCGGGACTTGGCGAGCCATCGCGGAGATTACCTGGGCTGCCAACAAGCCACCCGTTGTCCGTCAGCTTGACCTTGGCGTCGTTGACTTCCCGACTCAGGCCGACGACGAAGGCTGCCACTGCCAGCGAGTTGTCCACCCTTGGCAGGTCGAATTGGCCTCCGATTCCCTGGAGGGCGATGAGGATATCGTCCTCGAAGAAGAGGAGGAAGAAGAGGAGGAAGAGGAGGAGGAAGAAGAGGAGGAAGACCCCGGCCCGTTCCTCCGCGTGTATGCAGGACTCGCCACCTATGACGGCTCCGCACTTGCAGGGCCGACGCCAAAGGGCGTTAACGCCCCGTCCCATCTGCCGTACCATGATGTGCCCGTTTCGCTCTTCTCGGCGGACGCGGGGTATCTATGCGTCATCGGGGACAAGAACGGCGGCACGTGGTCACTTGGGCGCAAGGGGGCTGCAATCGGGACTGAGGTGTCCGAGGGGGCAGGGGAGTACGCCGCATGGCGCGCAATCGCCTGGATAGAGGTCGGCGAGGACATCATTATTAAGCAGCTTGATCTCGGCGTCGTCGATCTCGGTGCGGGCGAAGACGGCGCGAACGGTATAGACGGAGACGACGGCAAGGATGCGGGGATCACCGTTTCCACGGCGGCGGCGGGGGCGTCTGCGGCGCATCCTAACGGCGGTACGACTGTTACGCTGCAGCCTACAAAGGACGGCGTCGCGGACGGTCAGCCCGAATCATTTACGGTATGGAACGGCAATGACAATGGCGGCGGTGGGCAGGGGGGCGGCTCGGCTGCGAGTCACTGGGGCGACCTTCCTTCGTCACAAACTCCCAATACCAGCTGGAGCGTAGGCCCTGACACGGTCAATCCCGCCGGGGCGACAATTGAAGTTTCTGGCGCCGAGGTCGTGGCAGGCTCTTCCGCCGCTGGCGCCACGGCTACGACCATAACACCCGTCAAGAGGATCTTCGTTATTGACTCAATGGGCAACGTCCGCGTAGTTTCCACGACGACTACCCCTGCCGTTGAAGTGAAGAATGGCGCAAATGGCAGTAATGGCATAAGCCCATCTGTTACAGTGGCGGAAATCACCGGCGGACATAATGTGACGATTACCGACGCGGAGCATCCGAGCGGACAGACATTTCCCGTTATGGACGGGGCAGACGGGGATGATGGTGACGATGGCGTTGGCATCACAGACGTCCAGGAACAGGGAGCCACGGTTTCCGGCAACAACACTATAACGACCGTCAAGGTCACATTTAGCGACGGCACGAGCAAGACGTTCAACGTCACCGCGCGCAATGGGACAAATGGCAGCACCGGTACGGAAGGCCGTGGTATAGCGTCTGTGAGCGTGGGGACGCCCACCGTCTCCGCTGAAACCACGACAACGCCTATAACCATTCAGTATACAAAAGGAACGCCCGCCAGACAGGCATTCAATATCGTGGTCCGCAATGGCGCAAATGGGGCAAGTGGCGCCGGGATTCAGTCCATCGTCACAGACGATCCGGTCATAGAGAACGGGGCTACCAAGACTCCAATAACCATTACCCTTACTAATGGCGTGGTCATCGGCCCCTTGTACATCGAAGCCCGTAATGGGGCTGATGGCTCAAGTGCAGAACACTGGGGGATTGCCCCGACTAACTCTGACTACTTTAATCTGCAGCCATCTGATCACACGAGTTCCGAGGGCACTCCTGATACTTTTAACTTCAACAGTAACGCAACTGGCGGCAAGGCCATTTGGTTCACAAAAACGCATGTTGTCCCGGTTGGCCCGGGCGATAGTTCCCCTGGGAATGATATTGCCCGCGTATACGAACAGGGTCTCAGACTCGGCGTTGACAGTAGGGGGAATGCTCGTTTCTTTGCTGGGACTTCCAGGGAGACGATTCACATTAAAGCTCCCCTAGGCGCTTCTCCGCGCGACTCGCTCAATAGCGCACCGAGTGCGAATCCGTCCAGTCTTGATTCCGAAACCGATCTCTCCTTGCCAAACTCCAGTAATGCGAGGCATCTGAATCTCACGCGCACGTGGCTTGACGATACCGGGCGGTACTGCCAGCAACGCATAATTCTCAGCGTTGACAGCAACGGCGGAATTAGAAGGATGCACGCGCTGCCAGCCACTAAGTCCGCGATAAACTTTTCGGCAACTGGCGGGATAAGCGGGGCTTTCATCGCGCTGAACACCCTATATATCCAAACAAGTGCGTACACACTGGTCGGCGGCAGGTATTTTGCCACGAAGCTTCAGGTTAGCATAACCGGGGACAGGTATACGGTCGAAAACGGACTTGTTAAGAGAAAAGACGCGAACTATGTCGCCAACACCGTGGAGTATCCACTTGCTACAACAAGCGCGCCCTCGGGGGGCTACCAGGGCGGCCATTTTGTATAGCGGCAAAGGAGAGTTTTTATGGCAATCAATGTAAAACACGAAGGAAACGTGACGAGCAGGCTTGTCGCGTCCGCGATTGGCGGCAAGGGCCGTCGCAATGCCGAGGATTCAAAGGCGCTGGCGCAGAAGGCCGCGCAGGAGAACATCGCCGCCAACAGGCAGTTGCAGGGCGCGCATGCAAGGCCGACGGCACCTCATGCGCCCGCCGCGCAGCTCGGCCATGCCGGGATGCAGCAAGCGTCGCCAGTGCGGCAAAGCGCTCTCGACTACAAACGGCAGCAGGAGCGCGATGAAAAGCAGAACGAGTTCGCCATGGATCGCGACCGCAACGCAATCCAGGCGCGGGGCACGGTGGAGGAGGCGTTGCTTGATCGCCGCCATAACTATGCAGTTGAGGACGCGGAGGCCGAAGCCGCACGTAGGCAGACGGAGTGGGAAAGCCGCTACTCCTTTGGCCAACGCGAACGCATCTCCGAAATCAACGAGGCGATTGACGCCGTCCAGAACGACGACTCTCTAAGCGAGGCGCAGAAGCAAGACGCCCTCAACCAGCTCAAGGGCAAGCTCTACGGTATCAAGCCGCTTGAGACTCCTCCTGAAGAGCCGCCGAAGATTCCCGAGCCGGTGTTCCACGGCGAAAACAACGAACTCATGTGGGACCCGGCTAAAGGAACATGGATCGCGAATCCGGCCGTTGCGGCGACGACAAAAGGCGGCGCGAACGTCGAAACGGGCGTGCCGTCATTCAAGGACATCGACGCGGCCGTAAAGGCGCTGACCATAACTGATCCCGACACAGGAGAAGTGACACGTCCGACAGACGAGCAGTTGGAAGAATACTTCAGACAGCGCATGAGACTTCAGGCGAAGTTTCGCAACGAGGCCAATCCGGCACAACCGGCTGTTCCAGAAACGCCGACGGAGCAACCGTCCGCAACGCCGGAGGAGAAGAAGAAACGCCAGGAAGAGGCCGAGAAGAAGGCGAAGAAATGGATTGTAAAGAAGAGCTAGGAGTGGCCCATGCGCGAGTTGGTTGAATTTCGCAACGCCGAATCCGGCGAAACCTTCTACAAGCCGTCCGACGAGGCGGAGCAGTTCGCCACGGAGAACAAGGGCGTCGAGCGGGTCCACCGCTTCCGCGACAAGTCGGGCAAGGACTTCGAGGTGCCGGACCGTGACCTGGCCGAGTTCCAGAAGGTCGCCGCCGACCTCGACGGGGTTGAGCCGCTGCACCGCTTCTCCATGTACGACGGGCGCAAGCGCAAGAAGCTCAAGGACGGCCCGGACGAGGTGGACTACGCGGACGAGGGGCAGACACAGCACTTCGACGTTCCCGAAAGCGAGCTTGGCGAGTTTGGCGAGACGATGAGGGACTTTCCGTTCTACGACGCAGACCACAAGGCGATGATGCAGATAGCCCAAAACCACGGCTACCAGCCGGAGAGTCCGTTCTGGAGCGGCGTCTGGCACGGCGTCAAGCAGACGGGCGTGACGCTGGGCCGTCTGGGCGGTGAGTTCGGAACCGGCGTGGTGCAGGGCGTCTCGAAAATCGGGGCGCTGGCGGGAACCGTAATCGATGCGGCCAACAAATTCAGGGGCATGGGCATTCCCGAAGAGGAAAGAAGCCGCATGGATCCGTTTAGCTTGAAGCTGTTTCCGAGTCTGAGTCTGGTTTCGGGCAAAAGCGCGGGTGAAACATTGCGCGGCCTTAACGACAAGGCCAACCAGCTACACGAGGCCATGGCGAACGCCATTCAGCCGGAGGAGGCAAGTAGCGAGACGGCGAACAAAATCCAGCAGATGGCGTTCGGTGCGACCAATTCCATTGGCCAGCAGATGGGTGCGCGGCTCGTCACCGGTGGATTCGGCGGGCCGACGGGCAAGGCTGCAGAGGCCATTCGCGGCGCGGTCGTGGCGGGGTCCTACGGCAACGAGCGCGGCATTGATATTTTCCGCGAAGCCAAGAAGGCCGGAAAGAGCGACGTTGCGGCCTACGGCCTCGCCGGGATGGGCGCGGCCTTTGAGACGGGGCTTGAGTACGTCGGACAGCTCTTCGGCGGCGGCAAGGCTGCGAAGGAGGCGGTTGAAGGGTTCCGCGACGTTGTCGGAAAAGAGATTCTGAAGCACGTCGGCAAGGAAATCGCGGAGGAGTCCGCCACGGAATTCGCCCAGGAGTACATAGGCCACGTCATCGACGCCATTGCAAGCAACAAGGGCGACTGGAAGGCGGTGCTCGCCGATGCGAAAGTCCACAAGGAGGCGCTTGAGGCCGGCGTGTCGGCCGCGGGGTCCGCCGCCATCTCCGTCGCGGGGATGCAGGCTGGCGGCGCGGTTGTGAACAGAGCCGTGGAGCATCGCGAGCGGGTCAAGTACAACAAGGAACTGGGCGAGGAGGTAAAGACCATCCTTAAGACCGACGAGGGCCTTGATTCGTGGATTCGCAACAACAACGAGGTCGCGCAGACGCTCTCGACCAAGGACAAGCTGTCGCGCACCGACATCGATGCCGCGAACCTCCCGCACATGAGCGAGGCGGAGCGCGCCGACTTCCTCGCCCGCCTCAAGGAGGGCATGAAGGGGCGCGACGCTGCGGGGAACAAGCCGGGGGAGTCCGAAACCCACGGCGACGGAAAGGACGCGAAAGCTGCGGCCAGCAACATCGACTCGCTGCCGGACGTTGGCGACGGCGACATGTCCGTCTTTGAGATCGGTAAAAAGCTCAACGCCTCGCTTGAGGGACTTTCCGAGGAGGAGAAGGCGGCGAAGAGGCTGGAATTCTACAAGTCGCATCCAAACTTTGCAAACCACGTTCTACTCAACCTCAATCAGGACTTGGCCGAAATTAACGACCGGCTGGCGAGGCCCGACCTTGACGAAAACACACGCAAGGGACTGGAAGAGCGGCGCGCGAAACTCGCGGAGCGCATCGGCGCCGTGCAGAAGCAGCTTGAGCCGGAGGAGGCGGGACAGGAAACGAAGCCCAAGGAAACCGCGCAGCCCGCAAAAACGGAGGAGGGCGACAAGCATGCAGAACCGCAGCCCGCCACGCCCCAGAAACCAAAGGCCGTATGGGACGAGGGGCGCGAAAACCTGACCGCGTCCCCGAACGCGAAAGTCGTAAAGAGCGGCAAGTCGCAAACCGACTCAATCGTCTACACCCCGACTGACGGGACAAAGCCCTTTCGCGTAAACCAGAAATCCGTCACGCACGGCATTCGCGGCGCGAATCCCGCCGACAATGAAACGGTGGGCCGTCACATAGGCGAAACCCTGGATGCGTCGCTTGCGCTGCCGGAGCACGACTCCTCCACCGGCTTCCACTACCGCATGGCGAAGGTTGAACTGGACGGCGAGGACGCATACGTCCTCTTCTCCATCGGGAGGAACAACACGGTAAGCTCCATCGACGTGTTGAAGGGCTTTAATGCAAAAAGAGCCGTTCCCGAAGGGTCCGCCGTGACACCAGCTGAAGGCCGGATGGGGGTAATGGGCTTCGGGACGGCAGAAGGAAGTATAGCCGAATTCGACAAGGTCTGGCAAGAACATTTTAAGCCCGGCATCGAGGAGCATAACAAGCGAAAGGGGCGCAAGACGACGTGGGAGCGGCCCGACAACGCGCCGGAGCTGCCCGTCAACACCGAGACGAACAACGGCCCGCTGACCGAGGGCAAGAAGCCCATTGGGACGCAGAAGCCGCAGAAAAACGCGAAGAAGACTCCCGAAAAGAAGCCCGTTGAACCTGGCGCCAAAACGCCCGTAGAGGACGCGAAGCCGGATGTCAAGTCGGACACGGCGCCTGCGGTCAACGCCACCATGCAGCAGGGCGGCGCGTTCACCACTTCGACGCCGAAGGGCAACAAGAAGTACCAAGGCAAGATGCGCATCGTCAGCGCCGACCAGGTAATCACCTCCGACGATCCGCGCTTCGCGCAGCTGGGCGGCATCCAGAACCGCCGGCGCTTCAACAACAAGCAGTCTGACGAGAATATCGACGACCGCGCCCGCAACTGGGACATGAACCAAGTGCGCGAGTCCCCGATTTCCAACACCGGCGCGCCCTTCGCGGTTCGTGTGACGGCTCTCGACGAGAACGGCGAGGAAAAGACCTACTACGTCGTGCAGTCCGGCAACGGGCGCATGATGAGCAGGCGCAAGGCGGCGGAGTATGGCACCGACAAGGAATACAACGCCATGCTTGACGAGTACGCCTCGAAGTACGGCGTCGAACGTGACAAGGGCGGCAACACTCTCATCCACGTCCTCGACGACCACTACACGCCTGCGGAGATCGCCGAGTTCGCGCGCCTGTCGAACGAGTCGAACGTGGAGGAAATGACTGCGGCCGAGAAGGCGCAGAACGATGTCGGCATCGTCCAGAAGCTTGTCCCCGTGATGAACGTGGACGCAACCGGCGACCTCTTCACGAAGGGCAACAAGGATTTCGTGGACGCGTTCCTTGCCGAGGCAAAGGATTCGTCGCTCCTCAATCCCGACGGCACGCCCAACAAGGACGAGTCCGAGCGACGCATCCGGCGCGCGCTCCTCGCGGCCATGATTGGCGACCGCAAGGCAAGCAGCGGCGAAACCACCGTGGCCGACCTCGCAATCAGCAATGGCGACACCTACGGCATCAAGCTCGTCAACCAGGGCGTGACCTCCGCGGCGCCGGCGCTCCTCACGATTGGCGACAAGAACTTCCAGCTCAACGGCGAGCTGGCGCAGGCGTACCACGCTTACATCAACTTCAAGGAATCCGGCGGCTCGAACTTCGCGGAGTTCCTTTCGCAGCCGGACATGTTCGAAGGCGAGTATCCCGCCGTGGTGCAGGGTATCGCAATGGAGCTTTTCGGCAACCGCAACCGCTCGTCCTCGCGGACGATGGCGCTCCTCAAGGAGTACGCCCGCCTCGCCGGCGAACAGGGCAACGCGACTGACGCCCTCTTCGAGATGGAGGCCAACACCAAGGAATCGCTCTGGGATCAGGCCGTCAGAAACATCCAGGAGAAGTTCGGCGAGACGGAAAGCCTCTTCGAGCAGGACCGCGAGCAGCGCGTACCGGACAAACTCCCGTCAAAGTGGACGAACGCGCAGAAGCGCCGCGTACAGGCGGCGGTGGATGCCGTCCGAAACGCGATTCCGGGCGTCAGCATCACGTTTGCGAAACGCGGCAGGAAGGGCGACGCAAAGGGCGTCGGGCATATCCGTTCCGCAAAGGGGAACGTCGTTGGAGAAATCAACCTCGATTCCGGCGCAATCACATTCTACCCCGGTGCGGAGGTCGATACCGTCACGCACGAACTGGGCTGGCACGCAACCTACGAATGGGCGAGGCGCAACGACAAGGAACTCTTCAAGCAGATGCGGGATTACGCCGAGAACGCACCCGAGGAAATCAAGGCGGCCGTTCGTGAGACGTACGGCACCGAACTCTCGCCGGAAGAACTCCTCGACGAGATAGGGGCGCACCGCTTCACCGCAGAGAACAACGCCGCGCTTGCGAAGGCCGTTGAGACGGCCGAGGGCAAGTCATGGCTGGGCAAGGTGTGGGACAGCATCAAACGTGCCTGGAATGGCCTTGTGGCGAAGATGGGCGGCAACCGCATCGACCTTGGGAAGATCAAGGCGATGTCGCCGGCCGAGGGCATGGCGGAATACGCGAAGCAGTTGGCTGCCGGCAAGACGCTCGGGAGGATGGACGAACGAAGCGGAAGTGGAGAAACAAGGCATAGTATCGCCAAAACATCAGATGGCGAGATGTTCGTACTTTTGGATAGGCCAAGTTCAATAAACTGGAA
>JAEEGL015007887.1_pt1 | contig 15777 bp, 11 predicted proteins | sample 9134231 | NCBI WGS metagenome assembly JAEEGL01 (sample SAMN16246548, study PRJNA631951) | gut metagenome | biome: gut microbiome; feature: rumen; material: fiber-attached | host: Bos | place: Iran: Karaj | collected 2018-10
ACGGACTCAACGCCCTTTAAGCAGCTGTCAAGCTTCGAATAGCCCTCGCCGGTAGCGATGATCTGGCCGTTCTTTGCCTTAAGTCTGAAGCGGAACTCACCCTTCTTGTCCTTGTAAACCTCGAACTTGGGATTGGACTCTGCCTTGAAACCGGTAACGGTCTGATTCTCAAGAGCAGCGATGGGTGCATTGGCTGCTACGCTGGCAACACCGTTCTTCGCGGTAGCCTTTGACTTGTAAACCTGGCTGGTAGCGATAACTTCGCCGTTGCCTGCAACGAGATTGAACTTAAAACCTGTCTTTGCCTCTGATAATACAAACTTACCCATGGGTAAAACCTCCTTCTTTTTATCCCCTTTTAGGATTATTTACGGCTTTTGCCGTCCTCATGTATGATATTATCAAATTTCGAAAAAAATGTATAGACAAATTGCGAAAAAAACGAAAAAAATCGATAATTCTCTGTCGCTTTAGCTTCTCGCAAGTTTCTTTGACATCTCATACAGATATGAGTCGGGCTGCTTCGTCATGCGGAGGGCCTTCTCCATGTCGAAATCAACAAATTCGCCGTTACAGTACGCTACGATGCGGTTCTTCGAGCCCGCGTTGATCGCCTCGACCGCCTTGCCGCCCATGGCCGACGCGTAAACCCTGTCCTGACAGGTAGGTCTTCCGCCGCCCTGGATCAGGCCGAGGATCGTGGCCCTGGTCTCAAGTCCCGTAGCAAATTCGATATTCTTTGCGAGCGATCCGGACTTTCCGACCGCCTCGGAATTGATGATAAGATGGAGGCGCTTTCCGAGCTTCTTCTTGCTGATGATCTCGCTGATGATGGCCTGCTGGTCGTTGTCATAGAACTCGGGTGTAAGGATCTCCTCCGCACCTGTAGCGATTCCTGCCCAGAGCGCGTTATGACCGGACCTGTAGCCGGCCACCTCAATGATGGAACAGCGTTCATGCGACGCCGAAGTGTCCCTGACCTTATCGATCGCGGACATCGCGGTATTGATCGCGGTATCGTAGCCGATCGTGTACTCGGTGCATGCCACGTCGTTATCTACCGTGGCGGGGATGCCGATCACGTTCACGCCGCGCTGGATCAGCTCCATTCCGCCGCGCATGGTGCCTGTGGCTCCGATCACCACGAGAGCGTCTATGCCGAGCTCCTTGATGGTCTCAACAGCCTTCGCAATGCCCTCTTCGGTCTTGAATTCGGGTGAATCCGCAGCAAGGAGCAGCGTGCCGCCCTTCTGAACGGTCTCGGACATCGTGCTGTTCGACATCTCTATGTAATCCTTCTCAATGAGTCCGTTAAAGCCTCTGTAGAAGCCTATTACCTTCATGTTGTAGCCGATCGCGGAACGTACGACCGCACGGATCGCCGCGTTCATGCCGGGTGCGTCTCCGCCGGAGGTCAGAATGCCGATGGTCTTGCGGCCCTTCGACTCGGTATTGACGGGAAGCATGCCCTCTCGCTGGAGTATCCTTCCTTCGCCCTTACGCGTAAGCTTCGAGAGCATGTCTACCAGGAACGGATCGAGCGATTTCTTCATCGCCAGCGCTTCTTCCATGTCGTAGTCCACGAACTGTCCGTGCTTGAATGCCACGACGCGCTGATTGCCGCCGTTATGCAGGATATCCACGGCCTTCGCGCCCATCGCCGAAGCGAATACCCTGTCCTTACATGTCGGGCTTCCGCCGCGCTGCATGTAACCGAGATTCGTGGCTGTCGTGGGCATGCCGGTCGCGTACTCGATACGCTTTGCCATACCCTCTGAGTCGCCGATACCCTCAGCGTTGACTATGATGTAATGCTTGCGTCCGGACTTGCGCTTCGTCTGGATATCGCCGATCAGCTTCTGCTCCTCGTAGTTGTACATCTCGGTCGAGAGCACTGCCTCGGCGCCGTTTGCGATACCGCACCAGAGTGCGATGAATCCGGCGTGACGTCCCATAACTTCGATGATCGAGCAGCGCTCCTGGGACGTGGAGGTGTCTCTGATATTGTCAATGGCTTCCATAGCGGTATTAACCGCAGTGTCGAAGCCGATGGTGTATTCTGTGCATGCGATGTCGAGGTCAATGGTTCCGGGCACTCCGATAACATTGATCCCGCGTGCGGCAAGACTCTGGGCTCCTCGATACGAGCCGTCTCCGCCGATGACGATCAGGCCTTCGATGCCGTGCTTGCGGCAGTTCTCAGCGGCCTTGTCCTGGCCTTCCTTCGTGAGCATCTCGGGGCAGCGCGCGGTATACAGGAAGGTTCCGCCCTTCTGGATGGTATCGGCCACACTCTTAGAGGTAAGCTCGACAAAATCCTCGTCGATCAGGCCCGAGAAGCCTCTTCTTACGCCCACGACCTCCATGCCGTACGCGATACCCGTGCGCACTACGGCTCTGATCGCAGCGTTCATGCCGGGCGCGTCTCCGCCCGAGGTCAGTACGCCGATGCGCTTGATAGCCTTCTTCGCACCGGTCTCCTTCTTTGCCGTTTCCTTCTTTACTGCCGTCTTTTTGGTACTTTCCTTAACAGTTTCTGTTTTTTTGGTTCCTGCCATACACGCCACCTTCACTTCGTTACGGCACTCGCAGTTACGCTTTTCGATTATAGGCTTTGCCTATAATATCGCTTCGCACAATTCTGCTTGCCTTCCCTTCAAGTATTTCCCTTCAGTTAAAGTATAACTCACAGCCCGCAAAAATCAAGCTTTCACGATCCTCTTCGACACCTTTATCCGCGCGTAGCGGAGCTTGTATTCAGCTTCGGAGATATCCTCGAGATAATTCCTGTTGAAATTCGTCCTGATACCTGCCGCTTCCAGGATGTCCGCAGCCTTGTTGTAGGCGATCGCGGCGTCCGTCAGCTCGCTGTAATGCCCCACGATCAGGTCGGACCTTACATGTATCCTCGTCGTAAATGTATCCCTCGCACGCACGGTCTCCTTTGTGACTCCGAAATACGGATTGACTATCACGACATTTCCCGAACGGAAATCGTAGCGGTCATTGTTCTTGAAATAATAATCCTTGCCGCAGACCGCGAAGTTCTTGATGCCGTACCTGGCGTAAATGTTCAGCTGCGAGCCGTAATCGGCCACGAACAGATGCCCGCCGCGCCGCTGTATCGTATGATGCGTGTAATAAAACAGCTCCGACGCGTCAAATCTGAGTATCGTGTCTTTGTCCAGATAATACTCGAAATACCTGTAACGCAGATAGATCGGGCCGCGGCAGTAAATGCCGTTGTCCCTTAAGTTTATCATCGCAACCCATTTTTCGAACGGGACCGGACCTTCCTCGTAATCATCTATCGTGATCTTCTTTTTGCCGGTTTCCCTGAGGATATCGTTCGCCGCCTTATAAGCGGCGTTCGCGGCTTTGGCTGTCTCGAAGCTTCCCAGACTTATATGCTTTGAGCGATAGGTAAGGGAAGCCCGGAAGTAAGGCGTTCCGTCCTTTTTCACGGCGGGATAGACGCCGGGAAGTCTTCTTTTTTTCTCCTTTTTTTCCATAGCGGTCACCCGTTCAATCCTGTGCGGTTACTCATTATCTTCCGCCGAAGGAGCCTTTTCCGCCCCACTTTACGGCTGCCTGCGTGATCTTGACCGCTTCCTCGCCGTATGCGGCTTTAAGCTTCTGAGTCAGTTCGTCGCAGATGCCCGTGGTCATCGACATCGGCAGCTCCTTCATGCTGTGCTCTGCCTCGCAGTAGATCACTACCGCATCGCACCCGTCGTAGGCGCCTATTGTCGCCAGCAGATCCTTTTCCGCGGCCTGATATGCCGGGATGTCGGGGAAGCGTACCCAGAGCTTTTTCGGAAGCTCGTTGAGGCTCACCATATCCATAAATATCAGCTTCGCGTCGCGGTCTTCCTCGGCGCTCACGCGGCCCCTGATCAGTACCTTCTCGCCTTCGACGAAGTCCGATCTTCGCTTCTCGTAATCCTTCGGGAATACGAGCACTTCTATGTTTCCGAACATGTCCTCCAAAGTCAGGAAGGCCATTACCGAATTCGATCTCGTGGTTTTTAAGGTCTTCGCCTCTATAATGCCGCCGACCACGGCTATCGAGCCGTCCTCCGCCGATACATTGCCCGTTTCGTCATCGATCATGAAATCGAGCGAAGTCGCGGTGGTATTCTTATCGAGAGCGTATTTGTACATATTGAGCGGATGTCCGCTGATATAGAGTCCGAGGACTTCCTTCTCAAAGTTCAGTATCTCTTCACTCGTATAATCGGGTATGTCAGGGAACGAAAGATCGGCCTTGAAGGTCTCCTCGTCCTCGCAGATATCGAACAGCGACATCTGTCCCGTAATGCTCTTCTTGCGCTCGTTCGCAGTATCGTCGATGATCCTCGCGTAGGTCATCATTTTCTGCCTGCGTGTTCCGGGCAGCGAATCGAACGCGCCCGCCTTGATCATGTTTTCAATAACGCGCTTATTGGCTTCCTTCGAGGTCATGCGGATGATGAAATCCTGCAGATCCTTGAACGGTCCGCCCTCGCGCCTGTCCTCAACGATGCCTTCCACTACGGCGTTACCAACGCCCTTGATGGCCGAGAGCGCATAGCGTATCGCGTCCTTGCCGTCCGCGGTCTTGACCGCGGTGAAAGCCACGTCTCCCTCGTTGATATCGGGGGCGATCAGCTCGATGCCCATCTGCTTGCAGGCGTAAATGTACGAAGCCACCTTGCCCGACTGGTCGAGCACCGAAGTCAGCAGCGCGGCCATGAACTCCGCGGGATAATAGCGCTTCAGATAAGCGGTCTGGTAAGCGACTACCGCGTAACAGGTCGCATGCGCCTTGTTGAACGCATACTTCGCGAAATCGGTCATCTCGTCGAATATCCTGTTGCCGACCTCTGCGGAAATACCCTTACCCGCGCATCCGGGCACGTTCTCGTCCGGATTGCCGTATACGAAGTTCCGGCGTTCCTTCGCCATTACCTCCGCCTTTTTCTTCGACATCGCACGTCTTACCAGGTCGCTCCGGCCGAAGCTGTAGCCCGCCAGATCGCGTACGATCTGCATAACCTGCTCCTGGTAAACGATACATCCGTGCGTGGGCTCAAGGATCGGACGCAGCTCCTCGCACTCGTAGTGTATGGAGTCCTTCTCCTGCTTGCCCTTGATGTATTTGGGAATAAAGTCCATCGGGCCCGGTCTGTACAGAGCGATGCCCGCTATGATATCTTCTATGTTCTCGGGCTTCAGTTCCTTCATGAACGCGGTCATGCCCGCGGATTCGAGCTGGAATATGCCCTCGGTGCGTCCCGACGCGATCAGGTCGTAGACCGATCTGTCGGAATAATCGATATTGTCAATGTCAAAACCGGGATCCTTGCCCGAATTCCTGATCGCTTTTGCCGCATCGTCAATGACCGTAAGGTTGCGCAGTCCGAGGAAGTCCATCTTTAACAGACCGAGCTCCTCGAGAGTGGTCATCGTGTACTGTGTGGTGATAACGTTATCCGAAGAACGCGAGAGCGGCACGAATTCATCGACCGGAGCCGGCGCGATTACCACGCCCGCAGCATGTATTCCTGTGTGCCTCGGAAGTCCCTCGAGTCTCATCGACATATCGATGAGCTTATGCGTCTCGGGTTCGCTGTCATATGCGGATTTAAACTCGGGATTCTGCGCGAGCGCCTTGCCGAGCGTGATGCCGAGCTCCTTCGGCACCATCTTTGCGATCCTGTCCACATCGGCGTAGCTCATGTCGAGCGCGCGTCCGACGTCACGCAGTACGGCCCTGGCCTGCAGGGTTCCGAAGGTCACGATCTGCACCACGTGATCCTTGCCGTACTTGCCCATTACATAATCGATGACCTCCTGCCTTCTCTCGGGGCAGAAGTCGATATCGATATCGGGCATCGTAACACGCTCGGGGTTCAGGAAACGCTCAAACACAAGATTGTAAGGCATCGGATCGATCTCGGTGATGTCGAGCACATAAGATACGATGCTTCCGGCCGCGCTTCCTCTTCCGGGTCCTACCGGTATGTCGTGAGTCTTCGCGAAATGTATGAAATCCCATACGATCAGGAAGTAATCGACAAAGCCCATGTTCCTGATCGTCGTAAGCTCGTAGCCCATGCGGCTCTTAAGCTCCTCGAATTCCTCCGCGCTCCTTTCCCCGTAGCGCTCTTTAAGGCCCTTCTCGCAGAGCATCGTAAGGTACGTCTCCGAATTATAGCCTTCGGGCACGTCAAAATGCGGCAGCTTGTAATGTCCGAATTCAAAATCGACATTGCATCGCTCCGCTATTTTCGCAGTATTGTCCAATGCTTCGGGGACATATCCGAACAGTGTGCGCATCTCCTCTTCGGATTTGAGATAGAACTGCCCGCCTTCGTAGCGCATGCGGTCCTCATCGGTGACCTTTTTCTGCGTCTGAATGCACAGAAGGATGTCGTGAGGCACGGCGTCGTCCGCGAATGTGTAGTGAACATCGTTCGTTGCCACCAGATCTATGCCGGTCTCCTCATGCATGCGAAGCAGCTGGGAATTGACCAGACCCTGTTCGGGGATGCCGTGATCCTGCAGTTCCAGGAAGAAATTGCCGTGACCGAAAATACGGTCATATTTGAGGGCCGAGGCCTTTGCGTCCTCGTATCTGCCCTTTACGATAAGATTCGGGATCTCGCCCGCCAGACATGCGGAAAGCGCTATTATCCCCTGATGATAGCGCTCCAGAATCTCATCGTCGACGCGGGGCTTGTAGTAGAAACCCTCGGTAAAGCCCCGTGAAACGATCTTTATTAAGTTTTGATAGCCTTCGTTGGTCTCTGCCAGAAGGATCATGTGGCGGTATCTCTCGTCGGATACCGAATTCTCCTTCTCAAAACGGGACGCGGGCGCAACATAGACCTCGCAGCCGATTATCGGTTTGATGCCCACTGCCTTGCATGCGCGGTAAAAATCTACGCAGCCGTACATTACGCCGTGATCGGTGATCGCGAGCGAATCCATACCGAGCTCTTTTGCCCTTGCTGTGATCTCCTTTATCTTTCCGGATCCGTCGAGCAGACTGTACTCAGTATGCACATGCAAGTGTGTAAATGCCATTGTTCGTCCCCTTTGCCAACTCCCTAAAACACCGTTCAACCGGTGTATTTATCATAAATCCAGTTTAGGTCTGGTCTTGTCGAACACGGATTCCACATCAAAGAAGGGCGTAAGCTTTTCGGGTGTCTTTACCATGCGTTCTCCGTCCGCATTGATACGTCCCTGTCTCAAATAACCGTCGCGTATCTGAACCCAGTACTGCGCCGAATCCACGTTGCAGAAATACCAGAAACCGTACTTTTTCATGATCTCGTACTTTTCGCCGCTGTAACCTCTCCAGTTGCAGATATCGGCTCCGTACGGATAAATGTAGATGTCCGTATATCCGAGAAGGATCTCGACCTCGTCCTGCCATCTCTGGCAGTCATATTCGAGCTTGCTGACCGAGATATCGGTCATGTTACTGTGCGTATAGCTGTGGCTCGCGAATTCCCATCCGTCGGCCTTCAGCGCCTCGACAACCTTAAGCACTTCTTCTCTCTGCGCCTCGATCTTCGCCATCTTGTCCGCTTCGGACATACCGTCGTAGATCTTCATGCTGAGGCCTGTGTCGTATCCCAAAGCGCCCTCAAATCCGGTAACTCCGAGGATTCCCTTTCTTCCCTTATATGAGAAATCGGGATGCTCCCTGACAAAACGGTCAATGATCGGAACCATGTCATATTCTCCGTAGAGATAATTACCGTCTTTGTCAATGTATTCGCAGGTAGGAAGGCCGTCGTCTCCGACCACTATCCTCTCGGCGAAACCGTTTTTCTGCATGTAAACGTAATAGTTAACGTCATCCTGTGAGAGAACGAAAGGTATCTTTCCTTCGGGAAGCCAGATCTCTTTCTGGACCAGCCTCTCTACTCCGTCGTCTCCGACCACGCGCTCGGCCATGTCATGAACACTGATCAACACATAGCCTTTCTCATACATCTGCTCGATCATCTTGTTGAATTCATCGATCGTGGTCATGTATCTGTTGTAGCCCACCGGCTGACTGCTGCCCTTGCCGAACGCACGGGAAGTGTCAACGATCAGCGAATGCACGAACAGGTGGCTGATCTGGGTATTGTCGGGCCATTTAACAAGCTTTGACTTCTGCTCCTCATAGGAAGCGATCGCGGCTGAAAGGCGTACAACGCTCTCGTAACCCTCGACGGCCTTCACCGTCTCTATCGCTTTGTCATAGTCATACATCTTCGCCATCAGGTCGGTCTGTTCAAGTATACCGTCGACCTCCGCCTCAAGCTTCTCACGTGCCAGACGCTCCTCTTCTTCGCGTGCAAGACGCTCAAGCTCTGCCTGCTCCTCGGGAGTAAGCGTGGGCGTGGGTGCTTCCGTAGGCGTAGCCTCAATGTCCTTCTTTACATTTGAAGACGTGGGAACCTTCGCGCCCTCGATATCCACCGTATCCGCCGCGACCTCAATATCGGCCGGACTGTAAGCCTTCGTCTTCTTGTCTTTTTTCAGCTCGTTAAAGCCTATGCAGACAAAAAGGATACCGATGATAATCAGCTCCGCCGCAATGACTATGGTTCTGTTTCTGCTGTTCTTCAAAGTGCTCCCCCCATTTTCTTAAAAAGGAACGGTCGCCCGTTCCAGTTTTTTACATTACGCGAAAAAAGCCTCGATGCTCTTCATGGCTTCTTCCTCATCGCTGCCGTTGACGATCACGTCGATCAGATCGTTGGCCGCGGTGGCTCTGTTCATAATGCTTATAAAGGTCATCATGCCCATGATACTCTTGGCGTTGACCTTTTTGTCCTTGTACTCGAAGTACACAGTACTCTCAAATTTGCTTGCTTCCTGTACCAGCTTGGCGATCGGCCTTCTGTCAAGATCTGCCGTAATGTCGATAGCCATCTTCTTCTGAACCATTTCCTTTTTCTCCTCCGTTTTCCAAAAAAACTAAAACAACTTTATCCCGGCTTCCCCGAACGCAGCCTTTCGGCCATGTCCGACAGCTTCTGCAGCCTGTGATTCACTCCCGATCTGCCCACGCGCCGATCATGCTTCTCCCCAAGCTCGGCGAGGGAGGCGTCCGGAAATTCCAGCCGCAGCAGAGCCGTAGTTCTCAGCTCATCGCTCAATGAATCGAGCCCAACAGTGTCATTGAGAAATTGTATATCCTCTATCTGCCTGGTCGCCGCAGCGATCGTTTTGCCGATATTGGCGGCCTCGCAGTTAACACGTCTGTTTATTGAATTGCGCATCTCCTTGACGATCCTGACGTTTTCCAGCTCCATAAGGCTTACATGGGCTCCCATGATGTTCAGGACGTCGACGATATGCTCCCCGTCTTTTAAGTATACTACATTATACTTTTTTCTGTTAACAATTTTTGCATCGATCCCGAACGAAATGATCAGTTCGGCCGTCAAAGCCGCTTTATCCGCGTCGTCCGTGACAAATTCAAGATGATAATCCTTCTCGGGATCCGTGATCGATCCGCCCGCAATGAAGGCTCCCTTCAAAAACGCCCGCTTGCAGCAGGTCTGCTGGACCACCACACGGTTCGGTACCAGTCCGTCCTGCATCTTCAGGAGTTTTAAGACTTCCTCCGTCTCATCCTGCGTGAGCGCCGTCACATACGTCGCTTTACGTCCTTTTTTCTCGGTAAGCGTCCCCTGTTCCGGGTCCTTTCCGAGAAGCTTTTTGATAAGCGTTGTAAAACAATCGTTAACCGCTTCGTTTTCGCTCGAGAGCTCTATCCTTCCGTCCCGCAAAACGGCTGACATCGCCGTGACCGCCGCGAGCTCCGCGATCCTGCAGTGGCGCGCGTTCGGAATGGACGAAACCAGTTCTTTTTTCACATTAAGCGAGAAAGACATGCCCTCACCCCTTTATATTTACATCAGTCAAAGCCGATCATACGGACCTCGGGTTCCAGCCTGACTCCCGAATTCCGGTACACCCTGTCCGAAACCTCCCGGATCAGTTTAATAATGTCCGATGATGTGGCGCGGCCTTTATTGATGACGAATCCGCAATGCTTTTCGGAAACGCAGGCGTCGCCGACCGAATAGCCTTTGAGTCCCGCTTCCTCTATAAGTTTGCCCGCAAAATATCCTTCGGGGCGCTTAAAAGTGCTGCCCGCGCTCGGATATTCGAGCGGCTGCTTTTCTCTTCTCTTTGCGTTCAGTTCTGAGATCTGCGCGAGTATCGCATCTGTATCTCCGCGTTTCAGCGCAAATACTGCCTCGAGAACGACAAGACCTTTATCTCCGACGGCGCTGTGCCTGTACGACAGGTCAAGTCCGTCCCGGTCCATGTCGAAAATATTTCCTTCAGCGTCCATCACACGTGCGCTCACGATCACATCTTTGATCTCTCCGCCGTATGCTCCGGCGTTCATGAACACCGCTCCGCCGACCGATCCGGGAATGCCCGCCGCAAACTCAAAGCCTGCCAGCCCGCGTCTCGCCGCATCGTACGCAACCTTGGTCAGAGGCGCTCCGGCATGAGCCTTAACGAGTACCTCTCCGTCCCGTTCTTCGTAGGAAATATCGGCCTTTCCTTCTTTTATCACGACCACGATCCCACGGAATCCGTCGTCAGAAACAAGAAGGTTAGTTCCGTTGCCAATGATATAATAAGGAATTTCATTTGCTTTTGCAAGTAAAATAATATTCCTTAATTCTGCCTCGTCGGAGGGGACGGCGACAAAGTCCGCGGGCCCTCCCGTCCTGAAGGAAGTGAAGTCCGAAAGCGGCGCGCCGGTCAGTATCCTGCCCTTCGGGGCCGCCTCTTTCAGCATTAAAAACAGATCTTTTTCCAAAGCGATCATTCTCCCAATGCAAGATATGCAGCTCCGTACATTCCGGCGTCGTTGCCGAGAGTCGCGAGCCTGAACTCGCGGCCGCGGAGTACATTGAGATTGTTCCCGTCGAAATATTTCTTAACCGTATCGGTAATGATGCTGCCCGCGCGCGCCACGCCGCCGCCGATGACATAAGCCTCGGGATCAACGGTTGCGCCTACGCCCGAAAGCGCCTGCGCAAGATATCTGCACATGGTATCCACCGCCTCCGACGCCATCTTGTCGCCTGCCTTGGCAGCGTCGAATACATCCTTCGCGGTAAAGCCTTCCTTATCTCTCAAAACGCCGGGCTCAGAAGTCTCGGCGATCGCCTTCTTTACAAGTCTTACAACGCCGGTAGCCGAAGCGTACTGCTCGAGATGTCCCCTGCAGCCGCATCCGCACAGATCGGTCTCGTCAGGATTAACTACAATGTGGCCGATCTCTCCGCCGCCGCCGTGGATACCGTGAACGACCTTTCCATCTATTACGATACCGCCGCCCACTCCGGTTCCGAGCGTGATGAATACAATGTTCCTGCAGCCCTGAGCGCCGCCCTTCCAGAGCTCGCCGAGCGCCGCAACGTTCGCGTCGTTTGCCGCGATGCACTTAAGACCGGTAAGAGAGCTCATCTTCTCGTTAACATTGAAGATATCCCACTTGAGGTTTGCGCACTTCATGACCGTTCCGTCGGGAGTAATGGGTCCGGGAACTCCGAGTCCTACTCCGAGCACGTCTGCCTTATCTATTCCTCTCTCCGAAAGCTTCGAAAGGATCGCGTCCGCGATATCGGTCGGAACGTTCACTCCGTGATTCTCGGTCCTCGAAGGGATCTCCCACTTCTCGAGAATGCTTCCGTCCTCGGTAAAAAGTCCGAGCTTAACGGTTGTTCCGCCTATGTCCACACCAAAACAATACTTCATATCCTGCTGTCACTCCTGTGATTTATTTATATTTGCCATCGCCCTGTCATAGAGCGCCTTTGCCGCATTGTAGCCCATCTTCTTCTGTCTGCAGTTGACCGCCGCGGACTCGCAGATGATGGCAAGGTTACGTCCGGGACGGATCGGGATGTTGTGGCATACGATGTTGTTGCCCAGATAATTCACGTAATGCTCTTCAAGTCCCATTCTGTCGTACTCGCGGTCCCTGTCCCATTCCTCGAGATTGATAACGAGGTCGATCTGCTGTGTATTTTTAACGCTTTCAATACCGAACAGCGTCTTTACATCTATGATCCCGATACCGCGAAGCTCGATGAAGTGCCTGGTCATCTCGGGGCTCATGCCGATCAGCGTATCGTCGCTGACCTTTCTGATCTCAACTACGTCGTCGCTTACGAGACGGTGGCCTCTCTTGATCAGCTCGAGCGCAGCCTCCGACTTACCGATGCCGCTCTCGCCCGTGATCAGCAGTCCTTCGCCGTATACATCGACGAGCACCCCGTGGATGGTCATCGCGGGAGCGAGCTGAACGTTCATCCATCTGATGACCTCGGCCATGAACGAAGATGTGGTCTTCGACGTGCGGAGCAGCGCTACCTGCGCTTCGGTGGCCGCCGCGATGATCTCGTCCTCAACCTCGATGTTGCGGCAGAATACCACGCAGGGAATGCCGGTCTTCAGAAAGTTCTTCATTCTCTCGACGCCGTCTTCCTGCGCCTTCAGATAGGAATGCTCAACGTTTCCGATGATCTGGATACGGTTGCGGTCAAAGTCTTTCATGAAGCCCGCAAGCTGAAGCGCGGGTCTGTTGATATCGGGCATGGTCAGCTCGATCTTGTTGATGTCCACATCCGGAGTAAGATTCTCCAGGTTCATCTTCTCAATGAGATTCTGAAGCGGGACATTACTGATATCGCCGTTTAACATTTATCTGCCTCCTGTTATTTCACCGATGACGGCCATCAGACCTCCGATCACGATAAGCACGTCCGCGATATTAAATACGATCTTGTCAAATACCGACACATTGATAAAGTCTGTTACCCTGCCCTTTACGAGACGGTCGTAAACATTCCCCGCGGCTCCCGCGAACAGAAGCGAGAATCCCGGCCTTACGGCGCGGTATCCGTCACCTGCGATCACCGGAATGTAAAACACCAGCAGCACCGCGAATACCGCGGCCGAAACAGTGACGACAGCCTTGCGGTTCGATTCAAGCTTATTCATCGCGAAGCCTTTGTTCTCGCGCAGCATCAGCTTTACTTTGCCGCCGAACAGTTCTTTATCCTTACCCGCAAGTTTCCTGCGGGCCAAATCTTTTGATACCTCATCCCCCGCAAATCCCAGCAGGGAGACAACTAATGCAGCCAGTCCGCTCAATCTCAGCACCTCTCCACTATGTCGGCGAACGGGGCGAGTTCCGTGAGCCTCTTGCCCGATGCCGCGCGTCTCATCGAAGGATAATGCACGCAGCCCTTCTCATTCGCTCCGATGTTCGAAAGCCGCTGCTCGATAAGCGTCCTTTCGGGATCGTACACAAGTCCGAAGCGGCGGTTCTCGAGGAGCATTCCGTCTCCGAACGCCGCATAGAGCTTCAGTATATTGATATCACTTTCAAATACGGTAACCTTCGCGAATCTGTCAAGTTCGAGCAGCTCGGCGATATGATAGCCCATGCCGAGGCCGAACACGATGTAGCTGTCGATGCCCTCGCTCCTGAAATCGTCGGCGAGAAGGAAGCTCTCGCGAAGGATATTGCCGTTCGTATGCAGATAGATCGGCGCTCCGGTAGCCGAAGGAACCCTCACCGTCATCAGGCCGCTCGACGAAAATTCAACGCTGTAGCCTTTCTCAAGCAACTCCTCGGGAGAAAGCGGCGCCTCAAGCTCCGCGTTCCTGTTGACCCTGAGCCTCTCGCGCTCGTCATCGTCGACCGAGCCCTGTGTGAGAGAGTCGATACCGGCCGTGAGCTTCTGCTCCATCAGGCGGATCCTGCGGTTATAGGTGCTTGCGTCAAAGCCGTAGATATCCTCCGCGGTCATGATCAGCTCCTGCACATTGCACACAAATGCGGAAAGCTGCATCTCGTACAGATCGGCGAGCAGCACGTAGTCTCTGTTCTTCTTTGCGGCGATCACCGCCTCGAGCATCTCACCCACAAAATCCGAGGGAATGCTCTTGAAAAAGCTTCTGTCGGCCAGCACCGCGTCGCAGACTTTATTGATGCCTTCGGCGCTGTCGGCGACCATTCCGAGCGCCTCGTCATAGCGTCCTCGCCTGAACAGAAGGATAGCCTTCTCGGTAAACCCGAGCAGTCTTATATTGTTTTCAAACAGTTCGCGTATATTCAAAATACACACCTCCGTAAGGAAGTTATTTTGCCTATTGCCCCAATCATAAAATATCGTAGCACAGTTGACTCCATCTCGCAAGCATCTCAAAATACATAGGGGTCATCTCGCGTACACAGTCCGCTCGATGACCGCTGGCTCGGCACTCAGCCCGCGCTTCGCGCTCCTGCCGTCCGTAAAGGCCCGATCACAAGCCTTCGGCTTGCATCGGGCCTTCATCGCCCGGCACGGCTCCGCCGGCTGAGTGCTCTCGCAAAAAAACAAAAAGAGACATGAGTGTATGCGAAACATGTCTCTTTCTGCCTTCGCAGTTTTTTTGATGCTGAAAAAACTGCGTGAAATACATTTTAAAGCCGGATGACTTTTACGTCAAGCAAAAGTTCAGTTCTTCTTAAGAAACTGGATGTACTCCGGACTGGGTACGGGGCGCGAGAAAAGATAGCCCTGGAAGTAATCGCAGCCCATATCGCGTACCATTGCGAGAGTCTCCTCATTCTCGACGCCCTCGGCCACACACTTGTACTTAAGGCACTTGAGCATCTTAAGGAGGCTTCCGAGGATTATCCTCGAGTTCTCATCCGCGAGCGCGTTGTCGATCAGCGACTTGTCGAACTTGATCAGGCTGACCGGAAGGCTCGCGAGATTGTCGATATTCGAGAAGCCTGTGCCGAAATCGTCGAGCGAGAAGGTCACGCCGCGGTTCAGCAGCGTCCTGATATTGCGCTGCATGACGTGCTTGTCGCGGCTCTGTGCGGTCTCGGTGATCTCGAGATTGATATGCTCGGGACCGATTCCGTATCTGCGCATGATATTCTGCAGACGCAGCGTCAGATCCTGCTGCACGCACTGTACGGGCGAAAGATTAACCTCTATATACTCTACGCCGAGCTTTTCGAGCTTGCTCTCGGTGTAGAACTTACATACGCTTTCAAAAACGATCTCACCGATCTGGACGATCAGTCCGTTCCTCTCAGCCAGCGGAATGAATACCGACGGCGGGATGAAGCCTCCGTTGCCGTTCAGATTGTCCCTGAGGCGGATGAGCGCCTCGGCCGAAACGAATTTGCCGGAGCGGTCCTCGTAGATGGGCTGGTACCAGATCTCAAACCCGTCGGTCTTGATCGCATGTCTTACACACTGAAGGATCCTCTGCTCGTTGTCCCTCATCTCCAGGGATTCCTTCGTCATCTCGTTTATGCGCTGTCCGTCTCCCTCAAGATGCTGCTGGATAACGGTCTCAACAATATGCCTCACGTCGGAGGACGAACTGAAGTGCGCCGGATTGAGCTCCGTAACCTTAAGAGATGCGGCAACCTTCGTATCGTCGACGCTTAAGTATCCTCCGAAGGACTGTATCGCTTCGGATGCCGCGTCGGTCCACTCTCTCGATACCACTGCGGCGTAAATGTCGTTGCTCAGGCAGAAAGTATTGTATCTGCCGTAGATCTTCCTGAAGAAGGTTCCGAGCTCATCGCCGAGCTGCCTGATATGCACCTCGTCGAGCATATGGCTCACATACTCATAACCCTCTATCCTGAAAATGACGATCCTGTCTCTCTTGCTCTTAATGCTCTTTCCGACTGCGATGTAAAAAGCTTTGTCGTTATAGCACTTGGAATTGTTG
>JAEEGL016197759.1_pt1 | contig 15777 bp, 12 predicted proteins | sample 9134231 | NCBI WGS metagenome assembly JAEEGL01 (sample SAMN16246548, study PRJNA631951) | gut metagenome | biome: gut microbiome; feature: rumen; material: fiber-attached | host: Bos | place: Iran: Karaj | collected 2018-10
CATGTATCTTAAAGAAGAAGAGCTTTTGGGCAAACATGTAATCATTGCTGCAAACCTTGCTCCTCGTACAATGCGCGGAATTGAAAGCCGCGGTATGCTTTTAGCCGGAGACTACAAGGACGAAAACGGTAAGGAATGTGTAGAAGTTCTTGATGCAGGCTGGGCTCAACCTGGAACAAAAGTAATCCTCCAGGGAGCTGACCCTGCTGCAACTAAAAAACAGGAAATCAACATTGACGAATTCTTCAGTGTTCAGATTAAAGCTATAGACGGAAAAGTCCAGATTGCAGGAAAGAATTTACTTGCAAATGGCAAAGAAGTTGTTACAATTAAAGCATTGAACAGTGACATTGGATAATGACTAGAGATATCTTAAATGCCGCAAACGTTTGTCTTGACGGCTACAGTATATTAATTTCTCTGATAATTGTAATTTCAATTTTTTGCATTAAAAGAATTGATGATTCAACAAAATGGTTTGCCTTTACAAACATAGCCGCAATAATATATGGAATTACTGACCTTGTAATGTGGGTTAGTGAAGGCACAGATGCCGCCTGGAAGCTTATTGTTCTTCCTGTGTCTACCTTCCTCTTTTATTTTTCAGGTGTTTTCATCTTCCTGTTTTATATACGCTACATAATTATTTATTTCAGTTATTATGAAAAGGTAAATAAAAAGTGGTGGTATTTCTGTCTTGGAATGACAGTTTTATATATTATCTTTACAATTATTTCTCCATTCACAGGCTTTTATTATACAATTTCAGACGACAATGTTTATCACCGCGGTAAGTTCTTCAATGTCCTGGTTGGAATGGAAGTTATACTTTATATAGAAGCCCTTCTGCTTGTATTGAAATATCATAAAAAGGTTTCAAATTCCGAAAGTATTGGTTTTGCTTCCTTTATTTTCTGTCCTTTTATTGCTCAGATTATTCAGATTGCAAATTACGGTATTGCCCTCAACAACCTTGGTCTTACAATTTCATTCTTTATTATTTATATAAACATGAACCTGCAGCTTAAGACCAAGCTTAATAAAACAGAAAAGCAGCTGAATGTTATTGATAATAAAAAGACTCATCTGCTCAACAATACAATCATTAATCTGGCAGACCTCATTGAGAATGTAGAATCTGGTAATAATCACGCAAAAAGAATTACCCTGTATTCAAGACTCATTGCCCAGAGCTGCAGAAAGAATGGTTTGTATACTGATATCATTGATGAAAACTTTATAAGAATCCTTCATAAAACTTCGGCACTTCATGATATTGGAGATATTGTAATACCTCATCAAATTCTAAGAAAGCCTTCTAAGGTTACACCTGAAGAATATGAGCAGATTAAAACTCATGCAGAAACTGGAAGCAAGATGGTAAACGATGTTCTTGCTGTTGGTTTTGAACCTGAATTTATAAAAATGGCCGTCGATATCTGTAAGTATCATCATGAAAAATGGGATGGCACTGGTTATCCTCAGAAAATTAAAGGAAAGGCAATTCCATTGAGCGCAAGAATTGTTGCCCTTGCCGATGTTTATGACGCCCTTGTTACTCCAAGATGTTATAAAGATACAGTTTCCTTTGAAGAAGCCTTCCACATCATTGATAATGAAAGTGGAAAGCGTTTTGATCCGGAACTTGTAATGGAATTCCTTAAAATAAAAAATAAACTTATAGAAATTACGAATACTTATTCAGACAGTTCTATTGAGGACTAACAATGTTCAAGATTACAGTAAATAAAATAGACTCAACAATACATACAAACGACGGCAGTTTTTTGCAGACTCCCTTCTGGTGCCAGTTTAAAGCAAGACACGGCTGGACTTACAGACGCTTTTCCTTGCAGATAGAATACGAAGGTGTGCAGAATGATTATGAAGTTTCTGTATTAAATAGAGCTTTTGCGCGCGGAAAATTTTCAATTGCATATATTCCTTTATTTCCTGCCTTGCCCTTTGATACAGCAGAGGTTAGTGCAAATGATCAGACAATTGAGTTTGCTGCTTTTTTACATGATATAGCACTTGCTCTTAAACCTGAGCTCCCATCAAATACCATAGCAATCCGTTTTGATCCTGATGTTGCCTTTGAAGATTTGTACGAATGCTATGCCTATAATAAAGGACTTAAGATTGTCAGTTTTGCCGATAAGCTTGGATTACGAAAAAATAGAGTTGATATTCAGCCGCCAGATACAAGTCTTGTAGATTTAACCGGGACTGAAGATGAAATTATGGAACGCATGCATTCCAAGTGGCGTTACAATATTCGTCTTAGTGCAAAGAAGGGTGTAGAAGTAAAAAAATACACTGGAAAAAGTCTTAACTTGTCTGAAAAAATTGACAAATTCTATGAACTGACAAAAGAAACAAATGCCCGAGATGGAAACGCAAGCCATGCAAAAGAATATTATCTGGATTTAATTTCTTCAAGCGCCAGTGAAATTGACCAGGGAAAAGATGTTCCTCTTATTTCACTTTACATAGCAGAACACGAAGGCGACGAAATTGCAGCAATTATGACCTTGTTCAGTCATGACCAGGCAATTTACTTGTACGGTGCAAGCAGCAATCATAAAAGAAATCTTATGCCAAACCATCTTTTACAATGGACTGCCATGAAAGATGCTAAGGCCTACGGTTCAAAATATTACGACCTTTACGGAATGCCTCCAGAAGGAGAAGACCAAAACCATCCTATGCACGGCCTTTATATGTTCAAGGCAAACTTTGGTGGCCGCATAATTCACAGAATAGGCAGCTGGGATATGCCTTTAAAACCAATCTATAAGTTTTACATTGCTGCCGAAAATCTCCGCGCTTTCTGGTATAAAAAGGTAATTAAAAAACTCAAGGGAAGATAATGACAAACAAGGTCTGAGCCAGGGGACTTTAAAGATCCTTTAATTTCTGCATTAGTTCAGACTGTGGAAACTGTTCTTTAAGCCTTGAAACAGTATTCTGCAAAACTGATTTTTCCTTACAGCAGATTATACATTCACAAAAACCTTTTTCGCGTTCCTGTTTAGCGGCAAGGTCGTTAGTCTGATTTAACAAGGTAACTCCATCAAGCTCAAGAATTTCTTTCATCTGATTTTGGGACATAAGAGGAAGTTTAAGGCTCATAACAAAAGGTAAAGGCTGGGGGAGGGCTTCTTTAGTAATGCAGGCCCTGTATATCATTTCAAAAACAGAAAGACCGCAGGCAGAAGCATAAGTATAAGACATGCCGCTAAGACGTGGATTAATTTCAATTATGTGCCAGGCATTTGACTCGTCCAAAATTAAATCAACCTGAGCTACCCCCTTAAACTTCATTTTTTCTGCAAGTTCAAGCATCATTTTTTTAAGGTCTTCAGGCAGTGGACAAGGACCGTACTTAAAGCTGAGCTTTGGACTTGTAATTCCATACTGGTTTACTGTGAATTCAAATGGAGGTAAAATCTGATATGCTCCTGGAACTCCATAAATCTCAAGACCAAACTGACGGCCTGTAATAAATTCTTCAATCAATCTGTTTGAATTATTTCGTTTGGAATTAAGGTAGCCTGCAACTTCGCCATAAGTATTTGCAACAGTCATGCCGTATGAACTGAGTCCGGTCGTATCTTTAATAATCAAAGGCAGTTTAAGTTTCTGAACTTGAGCAAGAAGGCTTTCTTTATAAACATTACGCAAAACTTCTTTGTTGCTTCCGGCACAGAAATATAAATCGTGATCACAAAAAACAGCTGGGGCAACATCAAAACCAAGACGTGCAAGCTCATTATGAGTGCGCCATTTATCAAAACAGATTAGTCCGCATTCAAGACTGTTGCATAAGGTTTTAATGCCAAGACTTTCAAGTTTTTGGGCAATAAGGGCATCGCTTACAGTAAGCCAGTCATAGGGTTCAATCCAGAAGGTCATTGCAATTGCCAGGTCTGGTTTTAGTCCGGCAACTTCATTTACAAAAGAATCTGTATCTGTTGGTTGAGGCAGGTAAATTACATTTTCAAGTCCTGCATTTTCCTGGGGCAAAAACATTGCTGGCTTTTGGGTTAGGCAAAAAAAATCATGCTCTGGGTGAGCGCTACAAAATTGAGTGAAGGTTTGTGCGTGTCCAGGCATTACAGTTATAAGAAATGTCTTGTCATTAAACACATTTGAATTGCTGCTGTAAAAAACTATGCGCATTAAAGTTCCTCTTCTTTTATAGCAGCCTGAACAGCCTTGTGGAATTGATCTTCTTCATCTTTAGTAAGGCATTCTTTAGCATAAAGGGCCTGTTCAAAAAGCTTTCCTGAAGCCTGCGCAGAAGCATTTTTTAACATAGCAGTATATTCAGCCGGCGCAAGATTTTTTGTATAAGGAATTCCATGCTTTTCACCAAAGTCAATTATTAAAACAAATTGTTTTGTAAGTCTGTCGAGCTCAGCCTTTTTTTCTTTTGATTTTTTGGCATTCTTAAGATATTCAGAAATATCATTTTTAAATCTCTGTGCATTCTGGCTTGAAAAATTATTTGTCTTTATCTGCAGATGGAAAAGCTTTTTAAATATCAGCTTGAGGTTTCTAAAGAAGTTTTTTAATACATTCTTAAGATCTGCATTTTTGAGCGCCTTAGAGAAAACTTTTGTAATAAAGGGTTTAAGGAAAAACCATGCTATAACGGCAAGAGCAACAATTCCAATTATTATAGATAAAATGTTGTTTGATGAAGTTTCTTCCTCTTCGACAAAGGTATTCTTCAAGGCCTTTAATTCTTCAAAATGATCTTCTGTAATATCAATTTGAGGCTGATCAGCAGCTTGAGGTGTAAAAGGCTTCTTATTCTTAAAAAGATTAAAAATCCAGTAAAACTTAAAAGGAGAATGATTTGAAGAAACTAAAAGACTTATTAAAAAACATATAGAAAAAATCAAAACAGAAGTAAAGAATATTTTAAGTCTGTAATCAAAAACATTAACAAATCCGTTTGAAGCAAAGGTTGCTTCGCGTATATAATGTGAATATAAAAAGAAATTACTGTAGGCACATATAAAATAAACAAACAAAAGAATGATTGTAAAAATAGAAAATCTGATATTTGCAGCAAAGGAAATACCTGTTGTGATTACCAGAATTATTCCAAGAATAAAAAGCATGGCTCTGTTTTGTTTATAGCCCTGGGCTGCTTCAGAAAGATATATATTGTAATCATAAAGCTCTTTCTGTAATTTAATATTATTTTTTTCCTGGCACTGAAGCTCAAAACAGTCATGAGAGAAAAATGCTTCAAGAATCTTTTTGTATAAAATAGTCTGGGCAATAGAGCAGATTACAACTACGATTGCCGAAAAATCAAAGAAGCGTCTAAGCAAGAATGTCAGGCCGCCCACGAATAAAGTGTAAAAGAAAAGGACTCTTATAAAAGTTGCAGTCGAAGTTTTGTCATTAAAGAAAATCAGATAAATTGAATAAATAATTACAGAAGAAACAAAAACCGCAGCAATTGTGATAAAGTTAATAATATAGTGGTCTGTTGAATCGCAGATATCTTTAAGTATAAAAAGCAGGCACAAAAAGAAAGATGATATTGTTGTAAAAATGAGAAAGCGTTCTGTGAATTTATGAAAAATGGAAATGTTCATATTTTGTTTCATTTGCGTACATCCTTCATAATTCCAAGAGTCTGTGTTGTTATGCCGAATTGTCTGGCGCTGATTTTATCGTTATACAAATCTACCTGTTCAGGGCCTACAATAAAAAGCAGGGTGCCTGAGGAAAGTTCAGGCTTGAGTTTTTTCTCCGGGTCATATTGGAGTTTGCCTTCTTCCATTTGGATAAGGGCAAGAATATCAAGAATACAGTCGGCCTGATTTTCACCTGGTTTTATAAAAGGAAAACCCGAGCCGTATGCTGCAAAGCCACAGCGTTGTTTAAGACGTGCTGCAGTATTTACTATGCTTGCTGCAATTTCAATTGCCTTTTCTCCTTTTTCACTTCGCATATTAAGGCTGTAATCTTCTTTTGCAAGATTAAGGAATACAAAGAAGGGAGCATCAAAAGTATTTTCGTATTCATTTGTAAAAAGTCCGTCAAACCTTGCAGATGCCCTCCAGTTAATTCGTTTTAATTCATCTCCATTTTTATATTCACGGATACTGCGGCGCATTGTAATATCTTCGTAAACCGGATTATTGATTTTAATGTTTCCCTGAGGAAGTCCCGGATGAGCAATTGTCTTAAGCTGTATTATGGCAGGTCGTACAAGAATTTTCTGAGTACATTCAAATTCAAGTTCAATTGTAAAAAGTCCAAGGGGATCAAAGGTTCTGATTTTTACAGGTCCTGCGGTATAAAGCCCACGGTTCAATGCGTTTGCATGGTAAAAGAAAGTTCTTTTTTCATATCCGTGAAGGGTGATCAGTCTTTCATTTTCTTTATCAAAAACATGAAGAAAAGGAATGTTATCAAGAATGTAACACATGTAAGCCGGAACTCTTGATTTGTTTATGATTGTAAAAGATATTGTAAGCTTTTCAAAAGATACTGTTCTGATCTGTGCTTCATTGCGTTCGACAACAATATTTTTTGCAAGTATTTTAGCCCATAAATAACTTACAAGAATTATGAGGATTATGCTTATGGCTGCTGCCTGTAAATATTTATAGGGAAAAAATAAAATTATAAGAACTGACAGTGTGAATGCTGTTTTTATAAATGAAGCAGGTTTGATCATATCGGGTTTGTTTTCCTATCAGACATGTGCCTTAAAATCTGGAACAGGAACTGCTTCTAAAATCTGGCGGATAAGACTTTCTGCAGTGAGTCCTCTGATAATTGCATCGCCTGTAAGAATAAGACGCTTACGGAAAGCAGGGAAAGCCAGAAGCTTTACATCTTCGGGAGTAACATAGTTGCGTCCTCTTACTGCTGCAAGACTTTGTGCTGCCTTGTATAAAGCAATAGAACCGCGAGGAGAAACTCCTGCTGCAAGATTTTCATTACTGCGGGTTGCTTCAATTAAACTCAAAAGATATTCCATTACAGCTTCGTCTACATGAACATTGACTGCTTCTTCCATACAACTGAGGATTTCTTCTTTTGAAGTAACAGCTGAAATTGCTTCTACAGGATGAACAAGTGAACGCTGTGCTGTTATAATTTCGATTTCTTCATTTTTTGAAGGATAACCTATTGATATGCAGAACATAAAACGGTCTTTCTGGGCTTCAGGAAGAGGGAAGGTTCCTTCACTTTCAACAGGATTTTCGGTTGCAATTACAAAAAAGGGTTTATCAAGGTCATGCTTTTTGCCGTCTGCGCTGACCTGTCCTTCTGCCATTGCTTCCAGTAAAGCCGATTGAGTTCTTGGAGTTGCACGGTTTAATTCATCTACAAGAAGGATGCTGGACATTACAGGACCGGCCCTGAATTCAAATTCTGATTTTGCAGGCAGCCAGACTGAACTTCCGGTTACATCAGAAGGCATAAGGTCTGGTGTACACTGAATACGACTGAAGGCCAGCCCGGTTGATTTTGCTATTGCCTTGGCCAGAACGGTTTTACCTGTTCCGGGAACATCTTCCAAAAGAACATGACCTCCTGCAAAAAGAGCAGCCAGAATCATGTCTACAATTTCTTCATTTCCTTTAAAAACTTTTCCGACACTAGCTTTAATCTTGTCGGATACTTCTTTAATTGTTGCCATAATGATATTTTAACATAATCAAGTTGAATTTACCATACAGAAAAAGTATTATAAAAGCATGACCAAAGACGATATTTACTTTTACACGCAAGCAAAAAAAGAACTGGAGTTCCAATACCGTGGCAATACCTATGTCCTAAACTACGACAAAGACGCAGACGGCAAAGAATATATTGTTTTTGGCCCAATTTATGAAACAAAGAAATATGATTCCTTCGGTGATCTTATGAATAATGCACGCGTAGAATCACACTATTTTAAAGAATTCATTCAAAGCTTATAGTATGTATCTCTCTTATAACAATACATTTACTTTATTCTTTATAAAATTTTTGATATTATAGGATTCATGAACATGGAAGCTTTCATTCTTGGGTGTGGCGGTATGATGCCCTTGCCATATAGACATTTGACATCAGTTCTTTTACGTCGTGAAGGTGATTTATTTCTTTTTGACTGCGGAGAAGGCACTCAGGTTAGCCTGAGACGGTTGAACCTAAAATGGAAAAAAAATGATGCCATTTTTATTTCTCACACTCATGCTGACCATGTTACAGGCCTGCCGGGAATACTTATGCTCAATGCTCAGGTAGCCAGAACAGAACCTCTTTATATTTACGGGCCTCCAAAAATCAAAGAATATGTAGAAACCAGCCGTCGTGTCCTTGATATGTACATAAATTATCCTATTGTTGTAAAGGAAATTGAAGCTCCCTGCGTAGTTCATTCCGGAAAAGATTTTTATATCCGTGCTTTTCCACTTGATCATACAAAGGTTTGCGTAGGTTATACCCTGGAAGAGCTTGACAGACCGGGTGAATTTAATCCGGATAAAGCCAGGGAGTTGGGAGTTCCGGTTGGGCCTCTTTGGGCTCAGCTTCAGCAGGGCTTTGAAGTTCAGGCAGCAGACGGAACAAAGGTAAAGCCTGAACAGGTGCTTGGAGAAAAACGCAGCGGCCGTAAATTCAGCTTTGTAACTGATACTCTTTATAAAAAAACTATTGCAGACGAAGTTCGTGGTTCTGATTTACTTGTATGCGAAGGAATGTTTGAAGCCCAGCTTATTGATCAGGCAAAAGAAAAAAAGCATATGACTGCAGTTCAGGCAGCCACAATCGCACGTGATGCAGAAGTCCGCCGTATGTGCATGATTCATTACAGCCCGCGCTATACAGACAGAGAGCTTGAAAAGCTTTTGACAGAAGCTAAGGAAGTGTGGCCAAAAGCAGAGCTAAGCCACGACAGAATGCAGATAGATATTCCTTATGTTGATTAATTTCAGGAAGCCAAATTGATAGAAGTTCTGAACTTTTGTAAAGAATATAAATCACGCCGTAAACAGACTTTTAAGGTAGAAGACATTTCTTTTACAGTAGAAAAGGGCTCCATTACCGGTCTGGTTGGTCCTAACGGCTCGGGAAAATCAACTGTTATTAAGGCTATCTGCGGCTTTCATTATCCTACAAGCGGTCATATTAAAATGTTTGGCTATGATGACAAAGAAGCTCCTGTAGACATCACAGAAGAAAACCAGAAGGCAATGGAGCTTTGCGGCTATGTCCCTGAAATTACTCAGCTGCCTCCGGATATGAAGGTTATAGACTTTTTGAATTATGCAGCAAGATGTCATGGTCTTACAAAAGAGCAGGTTAAGGAAAGCCTTGAAAAACAGATAAAAGCCTTTAATCTGTCTGATTTTCTGAACAATAAGATAAAAATTCTATCTAAAGGGCAGCAGCAGAGAGTTTCCTTTGCCCAGGCTTTAATTGCTGATCCTCCAAACCTTGTTCTTGATGAACCCATAAATGGTCTGGACCCTTCACAGATAATTGCTTTCCGTGACTATATTAAAAAACTGAGCAAAACAAAAGCAATACTCATTTCAACTCATATCTTAAGCGAAGTAAATAATCTGTGTTCTAAGGCCTACATAATGCAACAGGGCAAGATCTATCCGGTAAAAAATCTTGCTCAGATAGAAAAAGAATTTATTGACCTGACAACAAAAGAGTCTGTTCAGACCGTGGAGGATAAATAATGACTTTATTCTCCGCTATTCTTTTTTCTGTTTTTACAGGCGCTATGTTTTTTATAAAAGGCCAGTTTTTTGCAGGCAGTGGAACTTCTGACCTCTTAAATTATTTTTCAAATGTTCCCTATATCTGTATTCTGGTTATACCTTCGCTCTGCTATAAAAAATCAATAAGTATTTATGATGACTTTATTCCGCTTTCACGCGCTAAAAAGCTTTTACAGAATTTCCTCCGCATATTCATTAATTTTGCAATAATCATTGTCTTTATGCTTCCGGTATGCCTGCTTGTAAATCTTTTTGGAAGCGTAGACCCGGGACAGGTTTTTACAGGACTTTTCTGTCTTCTTTTTTATGGTGCCAGTCTTATAGCCCTCTGTCTTTTTATAAACGAAGTTTTTTCAAACAGTATTGTAAGCTTTGTAATAAGTGCCCTGCTGCTGGCTGTCTTTAATTCAATTCATCTTGTACCACTTTATGTAAATACAAATTCATTTTTTACTTTTATCTGTAAGCTCTTCAGCTTTGCCTGGCATTTTGACGCAGCATCTAAAGGAATAATAGATACCCGCGATTTCCTATGGCTTTTATTATCAGCAGGCCTCTTTTTATATGCTGCCTGGCTGCTTATTATGTTCAAAAAGGGCAGAGTTTTTAATCGTAAACAAAAGTTCTTTTATTCAGAAATCTTAATTATTTTACTTCTTCTTTTATTCAATACTTCAAGCTACTATAAACGCTTTGATTTTTCCAAAACAAAATCATATTCAGTAAGCACTTATACTAAACGTCTTGCTGATAATCTGGAAGACAACTTAAAAATTACGTATTATCGTTCAGGAACACTATCAAAATTATATCCTCAGATCCGCGATGTTAGTGATTTTCTGACTTCCTATACCCAGCTGAACAAAAAAATCAGCTATACAATAAAAGATCCGGATAAAGATGAAGAAATCCGCAATATGCTGGATAATTACGGCATTACAAGCCAGCAGATTCAGAATGTAGGAGCAACCACTACCCAATATACAAGTGTATATTCTGCAATTGTCCTGGAATACCGGGGAATGATTCAGATTATTCCTTTTTTAATGTCATCACAGACTCTTGAATATGACATGGGAACCAGAATTAAAAATCTTCTTCAGGCTAAAAATCTAATTGTAAATATTGTAATTGGTAACGGAATGAGCCTGGACCAGGATTACAGTTTTATAATTCCATGGCTTAATTCCCAGGGCATTCTGGCTAATCCTCTATATCTTGAAGATCCTGCCTTTGCAACAAATCTTTCACTTGCTTCGGGACCACTTCTTGTAATTGGTGACAGTCAGATAAATATAGATAATGCAATTGCAATTGAAAAATATATTCTTGAAGAAAAGGGAAATGCTCTTTTTGCAGTAAGTCCTTACAGCTGTACGATTGACCAGGACTGGAGTCTTTCTGCAAATTACAGGACCAACATAGTTGAAATGCTCGAAAACTGGGGTGTAACCTTTACAGATAAAATTGCTGCAGATATTTCCTGTGCAAGAATTACCATGTATTCAGATGACGGTCAGGCAGATAATCCTTTTGAAGCTTCAAGCACTGTAACAGAAGTTTTGAATTATCCTTTATGGATAAGTCTTTTGCCTCAGGAATACTGCCAGCTTGGAATGACCCTTTTCTGGCCTGTAAGTCTTGAGCTTTCACAGAATGCCATGCCTTATCTTGTTTCAAGCTCTATGGCCTATACTTATAAAACAGACAGGGCCAGTCCAAAACGCCTTATAGAAACTAATCCTTTTTATGTACAGCCAGAAAGTGCTTCAGACAAGGAAAAGGGAAGTCAGATTTTAGGTGCACAGATAACAGGCCCATTAAAAGGTCTATACAATCTTTCCAGCTGCAAGGATTCAAATATCATTGTTATTTCTGATCAGTATTTTTTAAATACACTTATGACCGGCTACATAGGCGGGGACTTTGGAGACTACAGAAACTTTGAATTTGTTTCTAACTGTCTTTTGAATCTTGCAGGAGAAAAGGAACTTGCCCAGCTGCAGTCAAAAATTACAAGAGACACAAGCCTTTATAAAATTACGGACCAGCTGCAATTCTTAAAGCTTCGTCTTTTAGTATTCATTATGATTTTTGCAGTAATCCCTCTGCTGCAGCTGCTAGTATTCTTATTAATTAATAAGTTTATGCCCCTGTGGTCTCTGTGGTCTCTGAGTCTGTCGAAGGGGCCGAACCGACAAAGTCATACCATTTTTGACAAACTAAATGACCGCAAAAATACTCTTCATATAATATTTATTTCTCTGATTGTTATTCTTGTAATAACCGAACTTTTATATCTTACAGTCCTTTCTAAAAGAGGAGAAAAAAAGCGGCATCAGCAGGAAATACAGCTGCTCCACGAGGCAGATATTTCTCAGATAGACGGAATAATAATCCAGGGCGACAGCCAGGGCCTTATATTTACAAGAAAGGATGACATGTGGCTTTTAACAGATATGTCTAAACCAGGCTTTGCCATTCCTGCAGATACCCAGCGTCTTTCACAGCTTTTTGTAAATCTTGTTTCAAAACATAAAATGACAAAAGCCGGTAAAAAAGACAGCAGTATTATTAATACCTACGGACTTGATGAAAGTAATGGAACAGTAATAAGTATTTTTAAAGACGGCACAGAATATCAGCGTTTTTATTTTGGTTCAACGGATTTTTCACAGTCACAAAGGTATTTTACCAGTCTAGAACTTAATTCAGTATTTTTATTTGATTCTTCTTTTGAAAATTTTCTTTCAACTTCCGTTACACTCTGGAGTGACCCTTATATAATTTCAAGACAGCTTAAGGATAATGTTTTTAATATGGGACAGCCCCAGGGCAACTATGATTTTGATAAGCTCTTTGAACTTCGTCATGGAGGAATTGCAGACATAATACCTTCAGGAGAAGCCCAGCTTTCATTTACAATTCAAATGGGCGATAAATCTACAATCAGTCTTGAAATATTCCCAATTTATACTTCACAGGAAGCTGCTATGGAATATGCAGTTAAAACTACCTTTGATTCTCCAAGAATGGAAAAAACATTTTCATATACAACAAAAATCAGCTCATGGACTTACGATAAAATTGCAGAAATAATGTTATAAAGAAAATGAATTAATACACAGTTCCAGATAAGGCCATAACTTTTATAAAACCAGCGGAAGAAAATATGGGCCATAAAAGCATTTAATACCGAAAACCATCCCATATAAAAATGTGCAAAGGCAAAAACAAGGGCTCCTGCCAATTCTCCAAGAAAAACTAAAAATTTTGAATCCTTCTTAAGGGTTAAAAATCTTATTGTTTCTCCAGGAAAATAAGCACGATAAATGATTTCTTCATAAATTGCACTGAACAAAAAAGTAAGGATGAAGTTTATGATTTGCTTCCAGCCTCTAGGCCCCGGCACTGAAACATTTATAGTTGAATAATGTCTGATAAGCAGATGCACAATTATTATTACAAGAATAAAAAACTTAAAATATCTGTGAAATGGAAAAACATATTTCATCCGTCTTGCAGCAAAATATTTCTCAAAAATAAAATACAAAACCAGCGCAAACAAACAAAATCCCATCTGCCTGACCGGAAAAACCTCCCAATCAAACATCCCACCAGCATCCCTGACACTTTCAGCGAAGAAGGGTGGCACAATTAGAAATACTAATATAAGAGAATAAGCTAATATTTCGAGAACTATGGATTTATTTTTCATAATATTCATTTGTGGTTGGGCCCGGAGTAGAAAATAACCGAGGGCAAGTTTCTCAGTTGCCCCCGGTTATTTTCTACGGGAGGGCTCAACCACTTTATGTATGCATAATATCACATAAATACATATTTAATGACAAATGGAACTTTTTATGTTATATTAGTATATATAATAAAGAGGATTTTGTGTACATTTTAATCGGAATTATTATAGCTATATCTATACTTCTCGCGCTTGCAGGTTTATATTCAGTCTTCAAGCAGCGGATTGAGTTTTACATTACAGGCTTAGACCAGAAGTTTACATTTTCAGACTTAAATCTTTTGTGGAGTGTTGCCCAGATGTGTGACCTTGATTATCCAAAGGCCCTTTTCTGGTCCATGCCGTCTCTCACAAAATGTATGTCTCATATCACAAGCCAGGCAGCCATTAACGGCACCGAAAATGACCCTAAAACCCAGGCCCTCATTACAAAGCTTTTTAATTACAGAACAAAGCTTCAGAATCAGACCGACGATAAAAAGGGTGTAGAGTCTACAATGTATCTTGATAAAGATCAGAAGCTCAGAATTATTCTTCCCGGCAAGGGAGTTTTTTCTTCTAAAATACTTAATAACGGAAAAGAATTAATTATTTCAGTACCAAGACAAAAGGACATGATTCCGCTCACTGCAGAAGAATGGGTAGGTAAGTTTGTAAGCGTTTACCTTTGGAGAAAGGGCGACGCCCGCTATGTATTCGATTCAACTGTAACTGGTCATGGTCTTTTTGTTGGTGAATCATCTATTTCGCTCAAGCATTCAAGCAATCTTATCCGTACCCAGAAAAGAAAGGCTGTGCGTGCTAAATGTGAAATTAAAGCAAATCTTTATATCATCAAATCTGAAAACATTGATTACAATGCAGTAGAAACCCAGAACGGTTATAAGTGTCTTATCGAAGATATTTCGGAATCCGGGGCACTTATAAGAATTGGCGGAAAAGGTGTTTCTAATGTTCAGATAAAATTACAGTTCAATATCCAGAACATGCTTATTATCATGTTTGGAGTTGTAAGAACTGTTGAATACAACGAAGCTTCAAATCAATCTCTGCTTCATTTTGAATGTATACATCTTGATCAGACTATGAAGAATGAAGTATTGGGTTTTGTTTATAATATGCTCCCTGACCGTGAAAAGGAAGTATACGAAGCACTTCAGCTTACCGATGATGATGAAATTGAAGCCGGAGATCAGGGCCTGGAAAATGTAACTGATGGGCCGGAAAATGCTTTAACTAATGAAGAAGCTGCAGATAATAAAGAAGAGCCAAAGGAAGCAGAAGCAGTAAATCTGCCTCCAATGCCTGAATCTGTAGTAGAGGGTGATTTCCCAAGTATTGAAGATTAATAGGGTAATAATATGAAAAAACAAATACTTTTGCTTTTAGTCACTATACTTTCTCTAAGCTCTGTTTTTGCACAGGAATATAAAAAACTCTTTATAAAAGGAAATATTTCAGATAAAACTACAGCTGTAAGGGAAGCATCAGGACAGGAAGGCATCTGGCTTTCGCAAAAGGCAATTGATTTTGTTTTGGAAAATCAGGAAATTACCGGAACAGACAGAGAAATGGACGGTCTTGCAGTAGCAGCAGTTCTTTCTTTGCCAAATGATTATGTTTCATCTTTAACCGAAAGTGAAAAAAATCAGGTCATGAGCAAATTCATTCAGCTTTTTGAAAAGTTCTCAAAGAGCAATACTGTTCAAATTGCAGTTCAGTCAAAGGTTCTTGCTTTAAAGGATCACATAAATACAAGTCCTTTTACTGATGTTTTGAATAGATTCTTACAAAGCTCATCTGTTCTTTCATCTGATTCAAGTCTTTTGAAATCAGTAATTAACTCCCTTGGTTTTATAGGCAACAACATCTCATTTTCTATACTTTATAATAATCTTAATGACAAAAGGTATTCTGCATATTATTCTGAAATTGAAGCAACAATTAAAAAACTCATTCCTGTTTCAATGAATGAAGTTCTTCAGATTGTACACAGCAAGGATCCTGCAAATACCCAGCGCATTTTTAATCTTGTTAAACAGGCAGATATATCAACTAACAATCTTTGTGAAATTGCAGAAAATGTTTTAAACGATTCTCCGCTTATTTCACTTAAGTTCGAAGCCCTGGACATTCTGAACAAAAATAAATGGACCAGAGCTTCTAACAGTGTTCTGACTTTCTTCTCAAATTCTCAGAAGGATTTCCAGAACGGACTTGTTGAAGAAGGTCAATTTGTCAGTTTAATTAATTCAC
>JAEEGL011812002.1_pt1 | contig 15776 bp, 31 predicted proteins | sample 9134231 | NCBI WGS metagenome assembly JAEEGL01 (sample SAMN16246548, study PRJNA631951) | gut metagenome | biome: gut microbiome; feature: rumen; material: fiber-attached | host: Bos | place: Iran: Karaj | collected 2018-10
CGATGTGTGGCTCGGTCAACAACAGCAGGAGTTATGATGTATGTATCTGATGTCGCACACTGCGATACTATGGACTGCCCGCGTCGGGATGAATGCTACCGTGCATGGCTGACGGAAGAGGGCAAGCGTCGGGGTGATGAACACTGTGTTCATATTTCGCCATATTGGGATAAGTGTGAAATGTTTGTTGATAAAAACGAAATGAAATGATGGGAACATTGGGAATATTATATTTAGTTTTCGGCATCCTGTATCTGCTGGCTTGCATAGCAGACGGACATGATGTAAAGCCGATTTGGAAACGGTGGCTCGGCGGTAAGCTGGAGCGATATGCTGACAGGTTGAAGCCTATCGACTACTGCAACCGTTTCTGCTGTATGTATTATCAAGAAGCTAATTCAAGACGGAACACGGTTATGATGCCGCGTAATTCTGTTCGTATTGAAAGCCATGTGCTTATCGGTGAAAGCGAAGTATTCGACGCACATATACGTGAAGAAAGGATGCGTCGGAATGGACGTGCAGACTTAATCCCTGCTATTGGTGGCATCAATGAACTGGTAGAAAGAGCCAAAAAGTCATGCGTAAGGGAAATCCTGCATGAAATAGAAAAGAACAACCTGATAGACATCAGGGTTAATACGGAAAGCCGATTCCCTGAGATAACGGTTGATGGGTATGTGTATGTAGGACAAAATGAAAACTATTGAAATATGGAAAAGTTAGAACAGGCAATTAAGGCTGCTGCTGATGCGGCCAAAAGTGAGAACAAAAACATCCTTATCATGTGTGGGGATGACAAAGGGTTTATAAACGTCGGCAGCATTGATTCTGAGTCGCTTGCTGGAATGTTAGGCCAGTGTATCTATGATGCGACACAGAAAGACGCGCAGGATTTTGACAAGCTGATTCTTCGCAGTACCACTATGGCCGTTGCTACGGTGGCGGCGCAGTGCAAGAAATACAGAACTATACTGGAAGGTTCTATCAAGGAGTGCATGAGAAACAGAAAGAAATAGTATATGCGTATAATAAGGTTCAGGGGCAAATGCACAGACGATGGAATGTGGCGATACGGTGACTTGCTGCATGACAACGGCCTCGTTTGGATTAACGATGACGGCTTGCATTGCACCGTCGATGAAAAGACCGTCGGCCAGTTTACAGGCTTGCATGACAAGAATGACACGCCAATCTATGAGGGCGATGTCATCCAATCCCCGCTTGGAAACGTCGTTGTCGTAGAGTATGGCTACAAAGAGCACAATATAAGGCACGGCAGGCCAGCGGTAACGGATTGTTTCGCTGCCTATGGCTGGATTGTTCGGAATGTCAAGAATGGCATTACTGACTTCTTGGATTATGAGTTTCTGAAAGGCTGGGTAATCGGCAATGTCTATGATAATCCCGAATTTTGCAATGGAAAGGATAATAAAGTTCAGAGGTAAGCACATCAGCACTGGTGAATGGCTTTTTGGCAGTCACTATGATGATTGCGGCGAGGAATACATCCTGCCTAATATCGTTGGTTCTGCCATCGACTATGAGGATTATCAGGTTGACCCGAATACGGTTGGCCAGTTTACGGGTGCGAAAGATAAAAATGGTAATGATATATTTGAAGGTGACATCGTTCACTGGAAAAGTCCTTACAGGCATTCTTTCACAAAGGCCGTTGGGCATGATGATGCTTATGGAAGGTTCACGCCTATGGATATATTTATGGGATATGACTGCGAGGTGCTTGGTAACATCTACGACAATCCCGAAATGCTTGATTACAAGCCTGAATCTGAATGGCCTAAGAATGGTTTGCTGGAGGGCGAGTTTCGCATTCGTGCCTTGTATGAAAATGGTTGTATGGCAAGAGAAGGTCATATCTATGTGGCGCAGTATGTTGGAAAAGGACGTAAAAAGAAAATCCGCGTGTGGGGCGAATCGTCTAAAATTGACGAGTCAGAACTCAGAAGATACGGAACATGTTGCGATATGGACTTGAGCATCTTGGGTGATGGCAGGGTCGAGCCTATTTATGAAATCGTAAACGAAAATCAGGAATAATCATGGGAAAAGAAACTTTCAAAATACGGCTGCAAGCCGAGGCGACTATCCAACCGAATGATAGGTTGAAGAAGTTCATCGAGGAACATGAAGGTGAGACGGTAGAACTTGATGATGACACGAAGGAGAATTTCTTTGAAATGATGCGTAAGACGAAGGTAGAACTAACTTTTGGAAAGGAGGTATTATGAACGAGTTCTTTGTGGCTGTTGAATCACATCCGATGACGGCAATTCTATGTTGGCTTGGCCTTGTGATAATAGCACAGGCAATAAGGCCGACGATAAACTATTATACAGGTAGTAATAATAAAGATGATTGATATGGAAAGTTATCTCTTATACATCAAAGGTAAGGGCATTGACGATTGCGCCAACAAACATTGCAAGGATGACGATGCAGCACTCGATTTGGCCAAAAAGATAGTGCGCCGTGCTCCTTTGGGAACAACCATCAAAGTTTATCATTTAGATGAAGCTGATGGCCGTACAAAAACTTATGTAGGTATGGTAAAACATTGAAGATTATGGAAATACTGTTTAGGGCAAAGGCCGAACATGATGGCCAGTGGGTAGAAGGTGACTTGATTCACTACAACCGCCCACGGTGCGAGAAAGTGACCATCAAGGAAAGTAGCGGGCTGGAGTCTGATGTGGCCGAAGAAACCATAGGCCAGTATATCGGATTGAAGGATAAGAACGGCAAGCGAATCTTTGACGGTGACATTATCGCTATCGGGCTGGAATATCCGAAGCTGGTAGCATTCAAGGATAACCGTGCCGCTTTCTGTACCGCGAACATTCAGGATTTGAAAAGTGAATGGCTGTACCCTTGGGGCGTTCCTGCTGATGACTGGTGGCGTGACTTTGGCAAGAAGTTTGAAGTTGTCGGCAATAAGTATGACAATCCCGAAATGCTGGAGCCTCAGTGGTGGAAGGAGCAGAAATGCAAGAAGTCATATTCAAATTTGGCGCAGCTGGTTCTGTCTGCTGGAGTAAGATATTGGGAAGATGGAAAGCTGAATGGTGTAAGGGATGACAACGAACATCCGAAAATGCCATGTGCCATATCTGACGGCAAAGACGGCTATATTTGGAAGCCCGTAATCGACATCAAGACTGGCGAGGTCAAGAATTGGGAGTTGGGCATTACTGCCGACATCCATTATAAGGTGTGCGATGAATGCGGAATATCGGTGCTTGATAATGACGGTCATTGTGTCAAGGAGTATTGCGGGTATGTACCCGAAATCCTGTGCTGTGGCTGTGAGAACGATGGCGACTACATCATCATGCACATTGACGCTTTCGGTAAGATTGACGGCTGGAAGCACGACGATTATCTGTTACATGAAATAATGAAGCATGAAGGGTAGAACGAAGAAAGAACGGCGGGCTATCGGAAAGTTAGTCCGCTGGATTCGTAAAGCGAAGAAACGCGGCTGTGACAGATTCGACTACAATGAAGGTATGAAGAGGGTCATTGCCTATAAGTCTGCTGATTTGCGGGTTGGTGAACTGTTATATAAAGAAGCCGTAGCGAAGGAAGCGGAAAAGCGCATTGAGGTGATGAAACAGAATGCCTATGCGCTGCCTGTTATCCTGAATCCCGAACATTTATTTATAATGCCTGTCTATGGAAATAAAGTATAAGACGGTCAGAGACATGGTTCTGCTGGATTATGTTGACCAAGGGGAATATGTAGGCATCAACACAAGAATGCTGCCAAAGCATGATGACTGGCTGCTGACACCGCTTGATGAATCTGTTTGGAAAACGGAAGAGGAAATCGAGCAACATGAATGGTTGAATAGCGATAGCACAACCTGTACGGATAAGACAATAGAAGAAATCCTGCTGGATGAGGTCTCGGAACAGGTACACAACTATTACCGTGGCCTGCTGTGTGTCTTTGAGCACCTGAAAGAGGTGCGTGTCCTGCATCTGTCATTGAAAGCAGAATGGTACAGGATGATAGAGGCTGGAATCAAACAGGAAGAATATAGGGAAATCAACGCCTTTTGGAATAAGCGGCTGGTCAATTACATGTATTTGCCGCGAGGAATGGAATTTGCGCCTATGGCCTTTATGATACCATATACGCATGTCGAGTTTTCGCTGGGCTATCCCAAACGTGATGACTGGTCACGCAGAATGCAGTTTGAGGTGTTCAATATATCTTTGGGCAAGGGTAATCCGAAATGGGGTGCGCCTGATAAGGATGTGTTCAAGATAGCATTAGGACAAAGGGTAAAATAGGGAGTGTGCGGAAGTATTGCTCCCTATTTCTCTGATACTGCCTTGATGGAAGCGTCGTTGTCTTTGACAAGGCGCAGGCGTTCATTGCAGTTAGGGCAGAACACGACGCTTGCATCGCGCTCCCTGTAATCATCAAACAATTCGGCCATCGTCACGCCGAGGGCATCTGCAATCTCCTTGAGTTTGTCAAGTGATACACTGCCACGTTCACTGACGATACCGTTGATGTACTGAGGTGTTACTGGCTCGCCTTTTTCATTCTTGATGAGTGCGGCAAGTTGTACTCCAGTGATACCTTTCTCCTTCAAAATTTCTTTCAGTCGTAGCATAATTCTATTTCCGTTTTGTAATTCGAGTGCAAAGATACACATTATTCTATAAATAAAGCAACTTAATTTATTAAATAATCTTAAAACAAGCGTTTTGATTGAAAATACTCACGAAAAAGTTTGGTAGTTCTGAAAATAATCACTATCTTTGCAACAGAAATAAGAACAAAACCATTTAGAACAGAAGAGCCGACTGATGACAAACAGGCACAGACAATATGGATAAGCAGCAAGTTAAGGCAATAGCCAACGAAATGATGAAGCAGTTAGGTGGTAGCACTTTTCGCTACATGGTAGGCGTTAAGATGGCCGTTTATGACTGCAAAGGTGGTAACGTCATTCTTTCTATGAATATAGGTAGAAACAAGACATCTGCCAATTTCTTCAAGATGATTTATGATTCTGCAATGGATTCGTATGTCATGCAGCTGATTCGCAAGACCACAAGCCGCAAGACATACGAAACGACTGAGAAGATTGTCGCTGAAACAAAGGGCGTTTATTGCGACATGGTGCAGGCCACTTTCACCGAAATGACTGGTTTATATACCCACCTCTAAAATTCAAGGTTTATGAGTGGATTTGAAAATATGCAAAAAGCCCTTTATGGCCATTACGTCAAAGAATGCGAAGAAAACGGCACAAAAGCATTGTCTTATGAGGCATTCTTCGATGAAATAAAGGCATATAAGGAACGTGATGACAAATACCTCGTCTATGTCGGCTACAGTCGCAAGGATAAAGACTGCAAAAAGATTATCTATGTCGGCACAACGATTCAGTACCCTTTGAGCCGCTGGTTCTATCACAAGCAGCATGGCAAGAATCTCGTTTTCAAGGAGTATTGCAGATTTGACAATGAGAATGATATGCTGGATATGGAATATGAACTGATTCAGAAATATCATCCCAGCTGTAACAAAATCACGAAGCGCAGACAGAATTATAATGTGGTGCTGACTCCTGAAATACTGGAAAGTAGAAAGGGTAATCCCGAATGGTGTCAGTGTTGTTTGAGGCGGCATGTTAATAAAGGATATAAGTATTGCTATTATTGCCAAACATTAAGATAGAGGATATGGAACTACAGGAAATAATAAAAAGAAGCCAGTCTGAACGGTACGAATACCCCGACATCTTCACTGATGACTGCGGTTTGGATTTGACAGGCTATGACGGCAAGTATAAGGCCATGCAGTCATGGGGTCATCGCAAGTCGAACACCCTGCGACGGATAACACTGGAAATAACGACCTATAGGGGCATTTGCGGTAATGCCATACATTTCTATGGCAAACTGATAGTGCAGGGTGTCGAAATGATGCGAGACCCGAATGCGAAAGACTACGATATTCACAAGTCATCGGAATGGAAAAATGAAAATCCGCTGTCTGCATATCAGTATTGGTTGAAGCTGACGCGACCAGTGACACAGGCAGAACTCGATGCAGACAAGAATGCCCGCTACCCTGCCGACGTTCGCTTTGAATGGGCAGACGTTGGCGACCTTACGGAGCGTTGGAACAGCACCGAGGAACTGATAGATTTTGCCACGCAGGTAGTCAAGGCACGTTTCAAAGGGAAATGGGCATTCTATGTAAAACGGGCTTGGCAGACGAAATTAGAACGTATCAAACTATAATATTTTGAGAATATGGATAAGAAAAAGACTTATTACATGGTCACATCGAATGTGGCAGTTGGAAATGGTGTCTGTAACAGCACACAGTTCTATGACAAAGTGCCGACCTATGAGGAGATTCAGAAAAATACCTATCAGACGGCCATCAATGGAGGATTTGAACCCCGTGGAAGCGTTGTCATCTTCGTTTACCAGCGCATCAGCAAGGAGGAGTATCTCGACCTGCTGCCAAAGCCAGTAGAAACCAAAGAAGAAAATGCCGAATCTGCTGAATAGTATGGAAACGAAAGAGTTCAAAGAAAGGCTGGCAACCCTGCTGAATCTGTTCGGATGGGATAACGAGTGCAACATGCCCGACCATATCATTGCCGATTCGGTTGTGAGCCATCTTGAAAGCCTTGCAGAGACCAGCAAGGCAAACATGGAATGGCACGGCTGGAAGGGCGTAGGCGAAAGCGGGTGGAATCTTGCCGCGAAGGTTCGCCCTGAAGATAAGGTTGTGCTGGCAAGGGTTATGCCGAAGAATGAGGCTCGTGTGGTGAATGTCGTTGACGGTAAGTTTATCGTTGACGGCTGTGAAACGGTGACGCATTGGATGAACATACCAAAGATTTAGGCATGAAACGGAATATCTATAAATGCGAGGTCATCACGAACGATGACGGCACAATCAAAGTTACCAGCTATGCCAACAGGTTATTGAATTACGGTGTGCTGGCAAAGCTGAATAAGGCGGTGCATGAAGCAGCCGACGAAATAAACGGAAAAGCACCGTGGCGAAAGAAGTACATCAGGTTTACGCATGAAGGCAAGACCTACCAGCAGACGGAAAGCAAGAGTAAACATTGCTGTGAGGGGTGTTGCTTTAGAAAGAAAAACGACTGCAAGCATCCTTACTATGGCGTTGGTACTGACTACACCAAGGGCAGCTGCGACGGAATGATATACAGGAGGGTCAAGTGATGAAGAGAATCTATATATCGGGTAAGATTGCAGGTCTGCCGCCCATGTATTCGCAAATGCTTTTTGAACGTGCTGAGAAGTATTTGGCCAAGCAGGGATATGAGCCTGTGAATCCGTGGAAGTTTGACAAGGCCGACTGCAAGGAGTTTGACGATTACTTGATGGTTGACCTTGAGGAACTGCGGAAGTGCGACGGCATCTATATGCTGGCGAACTGGCTGAAAAGCAACGGCGCACATGTCGAATACTATTTTGCGAATGGTATGCAGGATGGTGGCAGGGAAATGGAAATCCTGTTTGAGCCGTCGTGTGAAAACTGTCTGCATCGTGCTGGGAAGAAATGCACTTTGCGTAAATTCATCGGCATTGAAAAGACTGATAGCTGTGAAGGTCATCAAAGTAAACAAAAATCGGAACAGTGAAGACAATAATGAAATATCCGCTACAGGCGCAGAGTAACGTCGTGCAGAAGGTGACGATGCCGAAGGGGTACAGGATTCTGACGGTTGAAAACCTTTTGCCGACTGTCTGCCTGTTTGCGGAGATAGACTTGGGTAATGATGACTTTGAGGATGTTCAGGTCATCATGTATGAGGAACGTCAGATGTTGCGCGGCAAGCTGGAGTATATCGGTACGGTGCGTACACTGGATAACAGGTGGTATCATGTATATCATAAATTGGATTAAAATGAAAAATGTAGTAACAAATAATCACGGAAACGGTGTCGTTGTGTGGATGTATATCCTTCACAATGAGTTTGGCGGCTATCTTGGCCGTGTAATGCTGACTGCCGACGGCTATTTCTTCGCTGTCACAGATTGGGGCAATTTCAATTTCTGCTGGGGCAGCACAGGCAGGGATGATTTTCGCGAGTTCATTCTTAATATCGGTGTTGACTATTTCGGTGACAAGATGTATAACGGAATATCATACACGGCAACAGGCCGAAAGGTCGAGGCATCGTGCAAGCGGTTTGCCGAGAAGATTCTGCCGCCATTGCAGGAGGCCATCAGGATTGAACTTCACAACGAGAAAACGCTTGGGAAGCGACTTGAAAGAATCGAGCCCGTCTTTGTGGAGCATTTGCCGCATCAGCTGGAATACGGGAAACTGTATATCAGCGAAAAGTTTGAAACGACATCCCATCTGTGCGCCTGTGGATGTGGCGAGTTGGTGGTCATGCCGTTCAAGGCTGGCGGCTGGAGTCTGACAAAGAACGATGACGGAACGGTAACGATGCGCCCGTCTGTAGGGAACTTTGAATTTCCCTGCAAGTCACACTACTATATCACAAACAATAAAATCGAATGGTTATGAATGTAAGAAAGATGGCCGAGTTCAAGGAACTGGATTTGCATAAGATGGGATTTGGCAACCATGACAATGCCGCCCGTGAATGCGGATTCTTCAACGAATGGCGACCTGAAAAGGCAGAGGAGGAACCGAAATGAGTAAGATTAGCAAATTGATGGCCGCTACGCTGATGATGGCAGCGGTTGCGGGTGCTGGTGCTGGCGATAGGTCTATCTATGATACTGGCACACGTAGAAGATATAGAGGAACTGGAGGCCGTGAACTTACCGAAGAGGAAAAGGCACGGAATCATCAGATGTATGGTGTGAACATGCAGGAGCATGAGTTTATAATCCACGGCGAGAAAATCATGGCACGGAACAAAAAGACGGCCATGAAAATCTATGCCAACAGACGTAAGAAATAGATTGTATGAAAAAAATTTGGTATTACAGAAAATATTATTGGAAGACAGCGTTTCAGAAAAACATTGCTTTTTCTGCGCGTATTCAGTCTTTCTTGCAAGTGTTTGGAATCGCCATACATAACCCTTGGCGTGATGAATGCTGTTGTGACTTTGAATGTTGTAGCCCGTCAAAGGAGCATCGGTGCTGGTTGCATATCAATTCAAAGTCTCTCCTATTGCGGAGAGTCGTTTGGTATGAAGAAACAGCACCGAAGGGAACTGCTGGAAGGGATTTTATAAAAAAGACAAAGTTAGTGTTTCAGAATCCATTTAAGAAATAATAGAATATGTGTGATTGTGTAGCTAAGATTAAGGCTGAACTGTGTAAGCAGTACGGTGTGGGAGGCGTGGAACATGTATCGCCTGATGGTCGGATATATGTTACTGGATGGTTCAAGCCAATGACCAAAAGCGGGAATTATTCAAAGCACCATCGCTATATTGGTTTGGATGATAAGGTGAAGTTTTGCCCGTTCTGCGGCAAACCCTATGACGAAAAAATGAAATAGTATGGAAAGGCCGATTAACGATGTGTTCACCTGTGACGGTGTTCATCTGAAAGTGCAGGAGTCTGAATCGTTCTGCCGTGGATGCTACTTTCATGGAAGGGTAGTCAGGAAGCAGAAGCATTGCGATGTCGATTCTGTGCGGGCGCAGATTGGCAAGTGCAGGGCGCGTACTGACGGTAAGTTTGTGGTTTTCAAGAAGGATATATCTAAGTTTTGGTAATATGGGAAAAATAGTGTATCAGCCGAAAGGCAAAGCCCGTGAATACGCTCCTTGGGCGGCAAACATCTTTGTCGGGTGTTCAAACGACTGTGAATATTGCTACTGCAAGAAAGGCGTGTTAGGTCACGGAATGGGTCAGAAAATCCCGCAACTTAAAAAGGAGTTTCAGCTGACGGCAAAGGATGTCAAGTTCAAGAATGATTGCAATGCTTCAAGGAAACTCGCATTCATCGTAGGATGCAGCAAGGCCGTACAGGTGTATGAGAAGGAACTGGATAGGTACAGGGATAGAATCATGGCCGCTGGCCGTGGCATCTTTTTTACGTTCAGCAGTGACCCGTGCCTACAGCAGCCAGTCGATACCTTTTATACATTCATGCGGTGTGTCTATATCGCATTGGGATGTGATGAGGACGGAAGCAGAAGAAACGATTTGCCTCCAGTGCCAGTTACCATGCTGACGAAACGCTCGGAGTGGGTGTACGGAATCGGTGGGCATCGTCTGTTGGTCAATGGCGGTAAGAACCTGTGCATTGGTTTCACGCTGACAGGCAGGGATGACCTTGAGCCGAATGCGTCAACGAACATGCAGCGGGTGGAAGCGATGGCGAAGGTCAAAGAATACGGCGTTCATACCTTTGCCAGCATCGAGCCTGTGATAGACTTGGATGATTCGCTGGAGATGATAAAGGCCACATTGGGATTCTGCGATGTCTATAAGATAGGGCTGGAAAGCGGTAAGAAGCACAACAGGAAGCCCATCACGACTGACGGCATCGTGCAGTTCGTCAATGACGTGCAGGAGATTGTGGCAGCGAAAGCCCCGAAGTCGAGGATATACTGGAAGGATAGCATCAGAAGAAAGGTGGATGGCCGTGTTCAGTACTCCGAGCAGGTCGTTGATGCCAGTCATAACATCTTTGCGGAAAGGTAAAATAAATTTATTTGCTTTATTTTTCTGCAAAAAAGTTTGGTAGTTTCAATATTATTTCGTACCTTTGCAAAGACAAAACCGTTTAGACCTGCTGCCGACAGGATAAAGAAAGGCGAATAATATGTACTACGTCATACAGAAAGAAATGCGCCCGTTGGGTGAAATATAAAGCAAAATGGTTGAATAGATGGAAGTGAAATAGCTGCAAAATACCGCGATTCTTTCACTAATATAAATTGGTGAAACATAATGTAGGTATAGATACGCATGACAATAGTAATATGTGTAACTTTGCCGAAAATCGCGGGATGGAGCAGTTGGTAGCTTAACAGTCTGACTTACTGGAGGTCGCAGGTTCGAGTCCTGCTCCCGCAACAAAATTATAGTAACAATTAAATCGGAAATGAAATGAATTTAGAAGGATTAGAGGTACTGACGCTACAAATCAAGCGCGACAGTTTCAAGAAAATCTTGAAGGGTGAGCAGAAGGTAGAGCACCGCTTTGTTTACCCGCGTAACGCCAAGCAGTATTTGGTGGAGAAGGACAACGGCGACGGTACAAGCGATGTCGAGGTTGTGGGCTACGATGCCTTGCAGCTTATCAATGGCCGTCAGAAGAATGCCCCCCGCCTGCTGGTACAGGTCGTTGGAATTAAGGTCGTTCAGATGGATGACGAAAAGACAGGTGAGCCGCTTACCTTCGTGGATAACGGCGAGACCTACTACGTTACGCAGATGCAGTATGAACTCGGCGAAGTCTTGCAGACTGAGAACTGTGAAATCTTCGACGGGGAACAGGATGCCCATTCAGACAACTAACATAATGTCAAACCCTTTAATTTGAATGCTGAGTCAGAAACAGAATCAATCGAATCACTGGTGTCACGTCAAACGTGAACGGTGCAGGTAGTCGCCGACTGGCAAATGGTGGCCGCTATGCGGAAGGCCGTGCTGGTTGGGGAAACCGTGAACAGCGTCGTCAAGACCTTCGTGTGGCATTCGCTCGACAAGCACGTCAGAACGTGGCCGCTATGCGTGCGCGTGGTGTTCGTGGTGCAGCCTTGCGCTCTGCCGCCCTTCGTGCTGCCGCAGGCTCTGAGGGCTAAAGGTTGCCTTGAGCCGACCTCATGGCCATCGCCGTCAGCAAAATGATGGTGGTGGCCATTCTGATTTAATGGAAGAGTTAAATAAAGTAATATGCAACAAAAAATAACGAAAAATATTTGGTAAATCAATTTATTTGCTTTATCTTTGCACTATTAATTGAACAACAATGAAGCATACGAAAGAACAGATTGCTGAATATCGCCAGCGTCTTTTTGAGGAGCTCTGCAAAATCAAGGAGAACGGTAAGCCTTACCTGACAGAGGATGAGGCAAGGGAACTGGCAGACAGCCCCAGCGATGATTCGTTGGATAGTGACATGGATTATAGCAGCCCTGAATTGATGGCTGATATTTTGACAATGTAATCGGAACGGCTGAGTCAGATACATAAGCGATATTGAAAAAGCAAACAAGCGCGTCGAGAATGCCCTGACAAGAAAGGGTATTCGTCATTCTCATGTAGAATTTGAACGTGCAACGCCAAAGGCTTTCAAGAATGCCATCAACTATGCCAAGAAGAAAAACAGGCACGGCTGGATGGTTGACACCCATACAAAGAAACAGTTCAGGAATAACCGTAACAGTGGCACGGCTTATTACCTTTCTAAAGACCACAAGACAGGACTCGCCATAACAAGCGACGGCAATGTAGAGGCCGTATTCAGCAGGACACGCGGAAGGATGCCCAACATCATGGCATTCGCTTCTGCAAGGGGTGGCCGAAAGCTGGATTGCTATGGCGGTGGATTGCAGAACATGTACGCCAAATATGGTGCAAAGGCCATCGGAAAAGTCGAATGGGATGACAGTTTAGCACCGTCTGATTGGGATGGCAGAACACGCCTCCCTGTTGTCGCCATGACCCTGCCGAAAGGATTGTCTGCAATGATGCGCAACTATAACCCCAGCAAGGAAATCAACCTTGACAGGGTGAAGACATACGATGATTGGGATAAGATGATGAGTGACCGCGAAAGGGTATTGCGCCGTGGAAGCGGGAACACGATAGCAGCTGCCTTGCGTACAGCTTTGGGCGGCTCAAACTAAAAAAATTACATAAACGGAACTATGAGCAAGTATTCAGAGACAATGGCCATCATCAAGGGCATCCGCGAAAAGACCGACACAGCCGTACTATTCTATTCGGCTGGCGGCAAAGACGGCATCGCCCTGCTGGAGATGCTGGCAACGACATTCCCGAAGGTCATCTGCTATTACATGTACCTTGTGAACAACTGCGACCATGTGCAGCCTTACATTGATTGGGCTGAGAAGCACTACAGGAACGTGGAGGTACGGAAAATCCTGCATTTTCAGCATGACGCATTCAAGGCTGGAGGATTCTTCTGCGACCCCGACCCCCGCTATCTGCTGCCGAAGAAAGACCCGAACCACCTGCGTATGCGCTCCATCGGCGAAATCGAGGAACAGGTAAGGCAGGAAACGGGCGTACCCTATGCCTTTAGCGGCATGAAGGGTGTGGACGGCTACATGAAGCGTATGCGCCTGCTGATGTTCAAGAAGCAGAACGGCACATACATGACCAAGAAGGGCATGGTTTACCCGCTGGCCGTGTGGACTAACGGTGAGGTGTTGCAGTACATCAAGGCGAAGTCTCTGATTAGGCCGCTGGAATACGTGAAGGGCAATGTGTCGCAGGGTTTGGCTATAGACCTCGACCATCTGCTGTTTCTTAGAAAGAACTACCCGCGTGACTATCAAAGGTGCTTGCAGGAGTTCCCATATTGCGAAAAATTGATTTTCGACTACGAGCACGGCATTACCACCAAGACTGAAATGCCCGAAAACTTGCAGTCGGATGACATAGAACTGGAGGAGGAGTAAGTTATGGCAGTGAAGAAAAGCAAAATCGCACAAGCGGAATGCAGGGTAATACTGCGCAGTCAGATAAACTTTGCATCATACAATCCCCGCAAAATCTCAGAAGAAGCCCGAAAGCAGCTAAAGGCCAACTTGAAGCGGCTGGGGCTTATGGGCGGCATTGTGTGGAATGAGGAAAGCGGAAATCTCGTCGGCGGTCATCAGAAGGTATCAATCATCGACGAGGTGAACAAATACAATGCCGAGACACATGAAAACGACTATGAAATCCGCGTGGAGGTGGTTCATCTGTCAGAAAAGGAGGAGATGGAACAGAACATGTTCTTGAACAACAAGGCCGTACAGGGCGACTTCGACGATGACCTGTTACGTGACGTGCTGGCAAAGATAGACCACAAGGCCGCTGGCTTCAATGACTTCGATTTGGATATGCTGGGCATAACGCCCATTGACGATGACGAGTTCAGGAACATCACAGACATACCCGAAGAGACAGACCCCGCTAACGACTGGCGAAAGGGTAATCTGACACAGGATAGCGAGCATCTTGCACAGGTGGATGCGAACACCCACGGAAGCGAGGAGAACACGAAACTTGACCGCAGCGTAGATTTCATGGCCGACAGTGCCGAGAATCAGATTGCGCGTCACAACGAAGTGCAGAAAATCAAAGACCGCATAAACAAGAAGTCCGACACCAACAACGACGGCGGCATGTTGTCGTATTTCATCGTATCGTTCCCCAACCCCCAAGAGACACAAGGCGCACTCATTCAGCTGGGATTCGACCCAAACAGCAAATTCGTGGACGGGCGCGAACTCATGGATAAAATTGACATACTGGAGTAAAGCATCATGGCAGAAAGGAAGAAAAAGACCGAAGCAGCAGCCAAGCCGAAAAAGAAAACGGTGAAAAAGGCCGCTACAAAGCGACGCAAGACATCTGCGCCGCTCGTCAAGGTTCCCGACTCCAAAGCCAAATACGACTACGACGACCCCGAAGGAATCTTTTTCAAGAAGATTGACCAGCTTGCAGGACAGGGGATGACAGACACCGAGATTGCGGCACAACTCGACATTTCACGCGAGGTGTTCAGCCACATGAAAAACGGAAGCTACAACAGGTGGACAGCATCAGAAAACGCCGTGCGCTCCGCTCACATCGCTCACGTCTTAGCCCGTGCGCGGGAAAAGGCCATCGGTGTTGCAAGGGCTGCATACTACCGTGCGGCCATCGGTGGAAGGAAGATTAAGTCGGTCACAACAAGGTATGTGCAGGCGCGTTGCATCTGTAACGGAAACGATAAGGACTGCCCTATGTGTGGCGGTACTGGCATCACGGTACTGACGGATAAGGCCGTAGTTCAAGAGACGGAATCGGAACTTGCACCGAACATTCAGGCTCTATCGACGTTTCTGTTTCACCATGACCCGAACTGGCGAAAAATCCAGCGTGGAATCGAGGATGAAGAAGAATTGCCGCAGAACGTCAAGCAGGGCATACCTGTATCTCACTGGATAGATGCGGAAATGACGGATGACTGGAAGAATGTAGAATCAGACATACAGACAGAAGAATGACAGGAGCGACAGATAGACGGAAGGTTTTACGTGGGCAGGTGCGCAAGGGTATCAAAGTGCAGCCTGTTTATCATCCTCTCTATCTGAACAACGGCAGGAAGATGATTGTGCTTGTCACTGGAGGCCGTGGCAGCGGTAAGTCTTTCAATGTCGAAACATTCTTGGAACGCCTGACGTTTGAAGCTGTGCCAAGCCCGCGTGATGAAGCCAAGTTGCTTGCGCATCAGATTCTTTGCGCCCGCTATACGATGGTGTCAGCCGATATTTCTGTCATTCCCGAATTTTTGGAAAAGATAGAGATGGAGGGTACGCAGAAGTATTTCCGTGCTACCAAGAAGGATGTAATCAACCGTCAGACTGGCTCACATATCATGTTCCGAGGCATCAAGACCTCATCGGGCAATCAGACGGCAAAGCTGAAATCAATCCACGGCCTGACGGTGTTTGTCTGTGATGAAGCGGAGGAGTGGACTTCGTTTGATGACTTTGAGAAAATCATGCTTTCCATCCGTACCTTGGGCATTCAGAACCTCATCATCATCGTGATGAACCCGACGGACAGCGGACAC
>JAEEGL012021369.1_pt1 | contig 15776 bp, 17 predicted proteins | sample 9134231 | NCBI WGS metagenome assembly JAEEGL01 (sample SAMN16246548, study PRJNA631951) | gut metagenome | biome: gut microbiome; feature: rumen; material: fiber-attached | host: Bos | place: Iran: Karaj | collected 2018-10
ATAGGGTCTGGGGCATAGCCCCATTAAAGATGTGGCGACACCTACTCATTCCTAAACCCTATACCCTATCGGGGGGTATGGGGCACAGCCCCATTAAGATGTGGCGACAGCCACTCCTTCACTAAACCCTATACCCTAAACCCTAAACCCTAAATAATACAAGAACCCGGACAGCAATGCTGTCCGGGAACATGTAACATTATCCGAAAAATCAGGACTTGCGCTTGCGTGCAGCCTCAGACTTCTTCTTACGCTTTACCGAGGGCTTCTCATAATGCTCTCTCTTGCGTACTTCAGCTATAACGCCATCTCTTGCACAGTCTCTCTTGAAACGCTTGAGAGCTGCATCCAAGGACTCGTTGTTTCTAACTCTAACTTCTGCCATCTATGTTCCCTCCCTTTGCTGCTTTAAGGAGCAGAGGATCAGCTGTCCCCTGACAGCTGCCGGAAGGAACGAACCCGTAAGGAATGATCCCCCCGTATCGCAACACGCTATAAACGTGATACAACTCATTTATTATATAATTTTTTATGTCTTTTGTCAAGTACGGTATATATATTTTATTACAGAATTTTTTGTCATATTTTTGTTGAAATAGCATAAATCATTCTTCTGTATTTTCACCGTCCGCATCATCATGCGAAGTATCGGCATCGACCTCTTCCACGGGCTCTAAGGGCTCTTCTTCCCTGAGCGTGGTGGTCTCTATGCTCTCCTCAGAAGACTTGTCGGATTTCTTGTCATCCGTCTTCTCATCGGCCTTGCCGGTCTTCTTGCTGTCGGCCTCCTCCTTCTGCTTGCGCTTCTCATTGAGGCCGTCGAGCTTGGACTTGACATTCTCTATCGTGGTGAACAGCGGATAGTCTATGGAGAAATATGTATAGTTCCATCCCCTGTCGGCTATGTCGTAAACTGCGACGCCGTTCTGCTCGCCTATATAGTCGAGCTCGTCGAAGTACTCCTCGCCGTTTATTATCATCTTGGTGCCGCTCCACTCGCAGTCATACTCAACAGGGTTCGACTGCTGCTTCACCAGCTTCTTGATGGTGGTATCGAGTTTGAGGAAGCCCTTGTCCACATCGAGGGTATTGGGCTGGATATATACGCACTTCTTGCCCGTGGACTTGTTCGCCACGTCGAGCACATAGTAGCGGAACGCGCCCGAGGGCGATACGCCGCTCTCTATGACGGTATCCACCGTAGTCACTCTGAACACGTTCATAATGAGGAAGAACGCTATGCCGCCGAGTATATACATCAGCAGGAATATCGTACCGAATATGGTCTTCGCCGTCTCGTTCATATGACAGCAGAAGAAGCCGAACAGCACTACCAGGAACCCGGGCACGAGAAGCGGCCAGTTGCCCCAGTCGAGCAGCAGCAGCGGCAGATACGCCACCATATTTATCATCGCAAGTATGCAGGTGATCGGCGAATGCCTTGTATAGACGTCAAGCAGGCATATGAGCACGGAGAATACCGATGTGACTACTGCAAATGTCTTCTTGTCGCTGTACTCGATATTGTAGAAGAACACGATGTAGTCGAAATACAGCAGCATCGCGGTATAGACCACGCCGATAAGACTTACCAGCAGCTTGAACCATTTATTGGTGAGGACCTTCGTCACCTTTTCCATATATCATGATCCTTTCCCGTGAAATAGGTATACATGAGATATTCAAAGCGCTGCTTTCAAGAAAGCAGCGGCCAGCATATGCTTGCCGTTATCCGGGCAGGGTGCAAAGCCTGCTCGGATAACAAGATGGAGCCCGCCGACTCAGCGGCGGGTGACATCGCTGTCTTGATTATACAACAATTCCTCCGGGAAATCAACTACAATTCGGTTTCAATACAGATACAAGTGACCCAAAGTGCCCTTACACGTCTATATCAACGTAATACATAGTGGGGTCGCTCTGATCCACGAACACCCTTACGTTCTGACCGGGCACGAGCGGAGTCTTGTTCGGGTGGAATGAACGGCTGTCGAACTGGAGCGTCTTGTAGCCGTTGTCGTAGTATGCCCTGATGCAGTGGTAACGAACATTGTTCACCCTGACGTTGCCGGGGATCTCCTCCCACCTGTCGCACCACACATAGCAGTCGCGGGCGATGAGGTCGTTTACCTTGATGCGCTTTCTGATATCGCCGACAAGGCAGACTCCTCCCACGCCGCCGAACACCAGACCGAATGCAAGGAATATGATATATACGATCTTGCTCTCGCTCTTGAAGTTGCCGGGATGCTGAGGATCGACATATATCTGCACGGTGTCACCCTCATGCATTCCCGCCACATAGTAGCCGAGCGTGTCGTCGTAGATCCTGCCGCCGTATTCATACTCGATATACACAGTATGATCCGTGCTGTTGCTCCTGCCGTGATGCGTGCGGTATCTCTCGATATCGGTTATGGTCGCGGCAGCGGGCACTGCGGTCTTCTTGAATTTCTCGAAATCCGCCTTCATGAAGACCATCGCGCCCAGCATTATCACGCCTATCGCAAAGAATATTATCCATAGGAAGGCGGCGGCATCCGACTTGTACTTAGTCATACCGGCCTCCGGTTATGCAGTGAGCACGGTGGAGATCGTATACAGTGCAGGGATAGCGAACATGATCATGTCGCCCGCCGAGAAATGATGTCCGACGAGAGCTGCGATCATGGATATGAGCGTTGCAGCAGTCATTATGATGCCTGCAATAAGGCCGTTCCTGCGTGAAAGGATATCATCCTTGATGCCGCAGTATGCCATATAACCGAAGCATCCCACTGCGAATATGATGCCGATTATGCTGCCCATCACGCCCATGAAGCCTTCTCTGCGGAACATACTGAACATCATCCATGAGATGCCCCATGAACGTCCGGTAAGTATCCTTGTTCCCATGAACAGTGAAAGAAGTGCGATAAGTCCGCAAAGTCCTGTGCTGATCTTATATACAGTTTTCATAATGCCCCTCCTGTTGTGCAGTTTTCAGCCCCTTCGGCTGATGTATATATTGTAGCAGAAACCGCTACCGATTGCAATTAAAATAAGATTAGAATTGCATTAATCCGGTTGGCAAAGCCGACTGTTATTTCAGAATGAATTTGGACAAGACTTTTCTTACTATCCTTGAAAAACCAGATAGCACAAGGGTCAGTGCTGACGGGTGAATTTGTCCGTTTCAACGGTAGCCTGTTGTCGGGACATATGCGATAGTGCGAAGGTCAAAGGGGATGAAACGCCGGCAAACGAAAACAAATAAATTCTGTTGGATTAATTTGAGTACGTTCGCCTCAGTTTCTCCCCTGAATATTATTTCTGAACACAGTGAAGAAATATTATTTTGTCCCCTTTTCCCCGCCATATATTAATTTGCTCTCAAAACGGGCACCGCTTATAACCCACCTTGCTCAAACAATTAGGCTACTGATTTACTTTTTTGATACTCTTCAATAGAACTTCTATTAACAGGTTTAGCTGCCTTACCCCGCTCATAAGCCACCTTGAACAAATAGCACAAGATACAACAGCACAAGAGGTCGAGCGAATCCTGCATTATGCCTTATGCATTCTGCATTCACACCCTCATGTCTTTTGCGAAAGATAGTACTGCTCTATCAGCGGGCGGGCGCTGACATAGAACGGCTCTATCCATTTGTCGAAGTGCTTGCCCATGTCTCCCATGATTATCCTGTCCGCCTCCTCAAAGGAGAGGCCTTCCTTGTATACCCTCTTGCTCACCAGGGTGTCATACACATCCGCCACCGCCATGATGCGTGCCTCAAGGGGTATCTGCTCCCCTGCGAGCCCTTCGGGGTAGCCCGTGCCGTCCCATCTCTCGTGATGATAGTGTGCCACATTCTCGGCTATATGGCGGAAGTAGTCGTCGTCCGTGCCCTTGAGTATCTCATGTACTATGCGCGCTCCCTCAGCGGCATGGCTCTTCATCTTCTCGTACTCCTCGTCGGTGAGCTTGCCGGGCTTGCGCAGTATCGCATCATCTACGGCTATCTTTCCGAGGTCGTGCATGGGGGCTGCCTTTATCACGGCATTGCAGAACTTCTGATCCACACGGGGCACATCCTGCTTCATCATCTCGGCGCACAGGAATTTCACCACGTCGCTGGTGCGCATGATATGGCCGCCCGTAGAATTGTCGCGGCTTTCTATCATGGCCGCCATGCCGAGTATCAGCTTGTCGTGCATCTGCGCGATATGGGCGGTCTTCTCCTCCACCTCTGCAGCAAGATCCTCGTTATACTTGTTGATGAGCTCGATGTACTTCTGATTGGCGGTATCATCGGTGATATTGAGCTGATAGCCCCTCTTGCGCCTGCCGTTGTATATATGGCTTATCTTCACGAGATACACCATGTCGTCCCTGTGGAAGTATACGGTATCGCGGCTGTTGTCAAGCACAAAGTCGCGCAGCCATATGAGCACGCTGTCCTTGAGGGGAGTCATGTCCACAGGGGTATCAACCGCAAGCCCCGCAAGCTCGGGCAGCATCTTCTCCGCCGTCTCGTTGCAGCCGAGATATACATACTCATTGTCAAAGGACACAAGCCCCGTAGAGCCCGTGCGCACGAGAGAATCTATACATGAATCGGCGATATCGTACATGCACATCTCGCGCACTATCAGCAGGTACATCACCTGACCGAAGCAATAGGCGGCGGGGAGCGTCTCCATGCCTGCGTTCAGTATGCGGTCGGCGGCAAAGCATGCCACCGATGCCGCCTCCGGCAGGAACATCAGCAGTATAATACGGTTGGGCACGTCGGGCTTCTTTATGCGGCAGTATATCAGCACTCCCACAGTCGCCGCGAAGTACATCGCAAGCACGGCGAGGAATACATCATGCATCACGCCGAATTTGGTCACATTGAGATGCCTGTGCGGCGTATACTCTATCGTATCGTAGAACAGCTTCAGGTGGCCTATGCTCAGCACCGACAGGTATATGGCGGATGTGAACAGTATCAGCAGCGCCTTGAGCAGCCGTCCCAGCTTTATGCGGCACATCTGCGTTATCGCGAGGAAGGCGAACAGCAGCTGATAGCAGCCGCCGAGATATATTATCTTCTGCGCGATGATCGCCGTGCCGATATTGTCCGCATCTATGAGCAGGACATAACCCATATTCACGATGGGGATGAATGTGAACACGAGGGTGAAGAACACATCGAACCTCTTGCGCCACATCACAGCATAGATACCCGTGAATACCAGCGACAGCAGGAAGAGCACGAGATAATATATATACATTGCACATCACCGATTTCTATGACACATACCGACTTTTTTACAGCAAAAAACGGCTATAATTTGAGGGCTTTATTTGTTGACAAACGAATGTTTGTGTGATATAATTCTATGAAAGACTTATGAACTGCGAGGGTGATCTTATGAGGATATATTTCACGAGACACGGCGAGACCGAATGGAACAGGGACGACCGCATCTGCGGCGTGACCGACCTTTCACTCACCGAGGTGGGCTATGAGCAGGCCGAGAAGCTGGCTCTCGAAGTGCCCGACACGGTACAGCATATCATATGCTCGCCGATGAAGCGTGCAAGGCAGACAGCCGTGCCCGTATCACGCAGGCTCGACATCGTCCCCACCATAGACAGAAGGCTCACCGAATGGAACTACGGCACATTCGAGGGGCTTGACCGCAACACCGAGGGCTTCCACGAGGCCAAACTCGAATTCGGCGTAAGGATGCCGCAGGGCGAATCCGCATTTGATGTGGCGGCAAGGCTCTATCCCCTGCTCAGGCACATACCCAAGCGCTACAAGGATGATGTGCTCATAATCACTCACGGCGGCATATGCCGCATGATAGAGCTGTTCGCAAGGGGCATGACCCGTGAGCAGTTCGGCAGCTTCTATATGGACAACTGCCAGATACTCAGCTACGATCCCGCAGACATCCCCGCGGAATGATATGCAAAATCAGCGCACCGGCATCACCGGTGCGCTTTAGTTATGTAGCGGTGATCCTCACTAAGGATGTGCCGTTTAGAATTTTATGCTCTCAAACAGACCGGATATATCCTCTGCATTGCCGTTGAACAGATCCTTGGAGAGCGAGGGAGACAGATGCAGGCATATGGTATATACTTCTCCGTCATCAGTGTAATCGCCCATGATGACAGCAGTTCTGTTCTTCTTGTAGACGTATACCGTACCCTGGTCTACCTTCTCCTTCATAACGAGGGTATATCCCGAATTCTTGAAGGACTTGGACTGTGAAGCGGTGGTGTTGCCGGGCTTCATAGTGCCGTACATCTGGAGGGATTCCTTTTCGTCGAAGAGGTAGATGGAAGCATCCATATCATCCATATCGCCGTTCATAACGATGATAGCACTGCCGAGGTTGAGATAGTTGAGACCTTCGAGCTTAGCCTCTACATCCTGGATGGACTCGCCCCATGAAACGGTGGTCTTGCCCTTGGAGGATGTGCTCTTCTTGGTGGACTTGGTCTTGGAAGAGGAGGAAGAGCCGTTCGAGAGCTTGCCGTCCTTGCCGAAGGTATAGGACTTGCCGCCGATAGTTACCTTGCCGGTGGTCATTGCGCCGTCAGAACCGAAATAGTAGGTATCGCCGGAGATCTTGATCCAGCCTGTGCGCATAACGCCATCAGAGCCGAAATAGTAGGTCTTCTTGCCGATGGTCGCGAAGCCTGTGACAGCCTTGCCGTCCTTGGCGGAGTTGAAATAGTAGGTCTCGCCGCCTATCTTCTTCCAGCCTGTAACAGCCTTGCCGTCCTTGCCATAGTAGTATTTGCCGCCGTCTATGGTCTGCCAGCCTGTGAGCTTGGCTGCGATGGTGGTGAGCACGGGCTCGGTCTGAGCATATACGCCCGTAGAAAGAGCGGACATGCCGCTGGTTGCGATAAGTGCAGAGACAGCAATAGCTGCGATCCTTTTCTTCATAATTACCTCTTTTCTGCGGAGTAGCCGCGTTGTGATCCATACGATATTCATATTCTACCATATGAATTCTTAAATGTCAACAAATTCTCGATTAAAATATGGTTAGATTTTGCTAAAAAGCGCTTATCAAAAAGAAAAATGCGGGATGGATACCGATCATATCATAGTATCAGCAGAACTATATATGCCGCAACGGAGGCAGACATCGCAACCGCTATGAGGGGCAGCTCAAAGAATGCCAGCACCACCGCAACGGCCGTGCCGATGCCTGCGGATATGGTGTTGCCCGTGCTTTCGAGGATCGCGGGCCATGTCATCGCAGACAGCACCGCATAGGGCAGATAGCCCAGCACGCGGCGTATATATGCGGACTTTATCTTTTTGCGGAACACCGTGAAGGGTATCATCCTGATAAGGTATGTGACACCCGCCATCACCGCGATATATGCGAACATCATTCCTCATCGCCCTCCCTGAATATGGCTGCAGCCGCAAACGACACTGCCACGGCGCATATTATCACGGACATACCCGCGGATATGCCGGGTATATGCCTTACGAACATATTGAGAAAAGCCGCCAGCACCGCAGCAAACAGTACTCCCCTGCTCTTCTTTGCGGCGGGGACTACTATGGCGGTGAACATACCGTAGAGGAGTATGCCAAGTGCGGCGGATATATCAGCGGGAAGTATCTCTCCCAGAAGTGCGCCCAGGAACGTGCCGCCCACCCAGCCCACGGCGGCTATGAGTATCACGCCGTACATATACGCGGGGACGACCTTGTCCGGGGAGGCATAGCACACTGCGAATATCTCGTCGGTGATGCCGAAGGAAGCCGCTATCCGGTGCGGCAAAGTAAAGCTCTCGTCGGTCTTCTGCGACAAGGATATCGCCATGAGGGAATAGCGTATATTTATGACCAGCTGCATTATCGCCATCTGTATGAGCGTACCATGGGTGGATATCACATCCACGCCTGCCACCTGCCCTGCGGAGGTGAGATTGGTGAGGGATATCATGACGGACTGGAATATAGTCAGTCCCGAGTGCACGGCAAGTATGCCGAAGCCGAATGATACGGAAAGATAGCCCAGTGCGATGGGTATGCCGTCGTACAGCCCTTTCAGGAATTTATTCATAGACAGACCCTTTCTGTTGTATATGCATGGTAGTATTATAACATATCATGACGGTAAATACAATAGGGAATTGTGTACAAGAGGGTATAGGGAAGAAGTGAGCTTCGCTCACATCCTCAATGGGGGCATAGCCCCCATACCCCCGCACCGCACGGCTGCGTGCTGTACAATATACAGGGCCTTTAGCACAGAAAGCCCTTTCATACTGTCCAGTATGAAAGGGCGGACAAATCAGTGATCCTGATACTAATTATCTATTATCTGCTGCAGCACTACGCATATGCCTGTGATGACCGTGCCTGCGATGAGCACTTCTTCGCTGCCCGAAAGCAGACATAGTATGATGATAAGGAACGGCGCTTTCTTCATCTCTTTTCCTCCCTGCGAAGCCTTATCTGTATGAGCATCGCCGCACATATACATAACTGTGCCCACCACAGCTTAGCTACGATATCCATCATATTGAGTACAAGAAGTATTATCCCTGCTGCAACGAGTACAGCTGCTATTATTATAAGTGCCTTTTTCATTGTTATTCCCCTCTCATTCTTCTGAAAAGTGCGAGCTTTGCTTCCCTGAGCCTGTATGCGTTGACATTGGTGAAGATGCTTCCCATTATCATCGAGCCTGCGTTTATCCCCAGGAGCATCCCCTGTATGAAGTCAAATGCATTGTCCGATATAAACTGAGGTATGAACTGCATGGTAAAGTACAGTGTGATGGATACCGCTCCCACCGTGAACAGCCTCTTGCTGATGGTGTTGAGCTGTTGCTTTTCATTTGTGCTGACCTCCGCGGCCTTCATAAGATTCCTGTCCATATGTTCTCCTTCCGTGGCACTTTCGTGCTGCCTTCATCCGGGGCTCACCGCCCTTTCGTTGTACCCATCATAACATGGAACGGCTCGGGAGTAAAGGACATGCTCCGTCTCAAAACGGCGAAATGATGCGATGGGACACACCATGTCACATAAAAAATCAGTATTTTTGAGTGGAAGGAGAAGACAGCACACGATTCACAATGCAGAATGCGGAATGTTTCTCAACATCCCGTGCAAGCGGAAATGTTCTGTGGGCATGAGACAGGATGTGTCACATAAAAAAGGGAGCCGTTTCCGACTCCCAGATGAATATTAACTTGATACAGAACGCATGATCCGCAGCCAAAACGAAAGGGCTGCCTGATCCTTCATTATGCATTCTTATTCTCTTGCCTGAGTGAGCCTGTTACTGTTCATCAAGCAGATTTTTCACGACCTTTGTGATGACAGCCCTGTTTGTGTGATGATCCCATGAGAACAGCACATCGCTGCCCTTTACGGGCTTTTGTGCAATATCATCGGACAGCTCTGCGGGTATCTGCAGCTCCCAGTAGCGCACCGTGAAAGTGCCGCCATCAATACTCTCCACAACGCCGAGATGCTGTGCAAATATCTGCATGAAGCCTTCCTGCACCTTGACCCTGCGGTACTGCGGGAATTCCCGGTTTATCTCCTCAAGGCGCTTTTCATCCCCCAGCTTTTCAAAGTCGGAGCTTTCGATGAACTTGCCCTTGTAGGAACGTGCTTCATCGGTCAGCGGAAGATACATCAGCGCATCAAAGGTATTTCCCTGCGGGTCGGTGATGCCGTATGCCGCACCTTTCTCAAAGCCGAACCTCGGATGGTAATCCGGCTCGCCCGCAAGTGCTATACCTGCGATACCCGCTTCCTTAGCAAGCTTTATCGTCTCTGTCATCAGGATACCGCCGATATTGTTGCCCTCGAGAGTGGGCTCTACCGCAAGGGGTCCGAAAGTCGCTATCTCATGCCTTGTGTCACCGTCGACTATCCACGCCCTTGTGTAGTAGACGGCGCCGATGATCCTGCCGTCAAGCTCGGCGATGCGGCTGATCTCCGGGATATAGTCCTCCGACTCCCTGATTATCCTTATCAGGAAATGCTCCGAGCAGCCCGGCCAGTATTTGTTCCAGAAGCTGCGCATGGTCATGAGCTCGGCAGCCTTATAGTCAGCAGGCGTTTCCGCTCTTATGATACATAGCTCTCTCCCATCTCTATATACTACATTCATTTACTATTCCTTCCTGCTATCCAATCGCCGAGCCTTTCTCGCCAACTCTTTTTCCTTTCAGACTGCTCCGCAGCAACATCCTCAGATGCAGTGTTGTCACTCCCCTGCTCTGTGGTCTGTTCCGGGATAATTGCTTGTTCGTCCTGCTCCTGCACCGCCAATCGCTCTTGGATCGTCCCGGCGTGGAGTGCCTGAGCTGCCCTTGCCATAAGCAGACAGCACGAGCGTCCCGCTATACTCTTTACTAATTACTAATTAATTTTCGTCGTCCTCGATGTCCTTGAGCTGGCTCATATACACAGCATCGGCGCTTGAGGCATTCTCGGGATGGTAGGTGCTGACCATCTCCTCCACGAGAGTGCATATATTCGGGTCATTGCTGTATGCGGCATCCATGAGGGTGCGCAGGCCGTCAAGGAAGGTATCGGTGTCAAAGGGGATGGGCATACCGATGTGTATAAGGTCGTTGTCGGTCTTCTTGAGCCCCTCCTCTGCCATGAGCTTCTCCTCGTACAGCTTCTCGCCCGGACGCAGACCCGTGTATTCGATGCGGATGTCAACATCGGGCTTGTATCCCGACAGCTTGATGAGGTTGCGGGCAAGGGTGTCTATCTTGACGGGGCTGCCCATATCAAGGACGAATATCTCGCCGCCCTTAGCATTGACTCCCGCAAGCATAACAAGGCTGACAGCCTCGGGTATGGTCATGAAGTAGCGTATGATATCGGGGTGGGTGACCGTGACGGGGCCGCCCTCTGCTATCTGCTTCTTGAACAGTGGGATGACAGAGCCGTTGGAACCGAGCACATTGCCGAAGCGCACCGCTGCGAACTCCGTCTTTATCTGTGACGGGTCGGGCACGAACTTCTTGTCGCCGCAGGAGTGCGTAAACAGCTGAGGTATCTCATCCGCACGTCCAGCCTTGATCATGGCATCGAAGCTCTGTATTATCATTTCGCACAGGCGCTTGCTCGCACCCATGATATTGGTGGGATTTACCGCCTTATCGGTGGATATGAGCACGAAGCGGCTGCAGCCGTGTACCATAGCCGCATATGCGGTCTTGTATGTGCCGATGGCGTTGTTCTTTATGGCCTCGCACGGGCTGTCTTCCATAAGGGGGACATGCTTGTGCGCCGCCGCATGGTATACGATATCCGGGCGGTAGGTGGAGAACAGCTTGAACAGCTTGCGGCTGTCACGCACTGAGCCTATGAGCGTCACAAGGTCGAGCTCTGGATGCTTCTTCTGGAGCTCGAGCTGTATGGAATAGGCGTTGTTCTCGTACACGTCGAATATTATCAGGCGCTTGGGGGAATGTGCCGCTATCTGGCGGCAGAGCTCGGAACCTATGGAGCCGCCTCCGCCCGTAACGAGCACCACCTTGCCGTTGATGAAGCGGTATACTTCCTCGAGGTCGGGGCGTATGGGCGCTCTGCCGAGCAGGTCTTCCACGGATACATCCTTCATGGAGCTGACGGTGACATTGCCCTTTACGAACTGGAGCATACCGGGGAGCTGCTTCAGCTCGCAGTCGGTCTCATTGCATATCTCAAGTATGCTCTTGCGCTCCTCGGGCGTGGCGCTGGGCACGGCGAAGTATATCTTGGATACGCCGTATTCCCTTGCCTTTTCGGGGATCATGTGCCTGCCGCCTACGACGGGCACGCCGTCAATATATCTCTCCCATTTGTTGGGGTTGTCGTCGATTATGCATACGACCTTTTCGCCGCTCTCGTTGGAATTGTTGATATCGCGAAGTATCATCTGTCCCGCAGCGCCCGCGCCTATGAGCATGACCCTGTTGTACGCCTCATCATAGCGGTTCTTGCGCAGTAGCAGCACGAAGCGGTAGGAGAACCTTATCGCCACCACGAATGCGAACTGCATGGCACTTCCCACCACATAGTAGGATATGGGCATCCGCATGAACAGCAGCGTGATGCCGATGATATGCAGCACTCCCGTTATTGCCGAAGACAGTATAACGCGCATGAGCTCCTTGTAGCTTGCAAACCGCCATATACTGCGGTAGAGCCTGAGTGCCATGAAGGTGGCAAGGCAAACTGCGGAATGTATGGGTATGTATTTGAGCCATGCCGCAAAATAGTCATGCGGTATCTGGGTATAGTGGCAGTCGAAGCGCAGCCACAGCGCAGCAAAATACGAAAGATTCACTGCAAGAAGGTCATACAGCACAAGGAGTATGGTGACTATCTGCCAGTGCTTCAGTGAAATATGGGATCTTTTATTGGACATAAGGAACACCTGATGACAGGTGCTTCTACCCCCCCCCGATTTTACACTTTAATGCGCTAAATTAACGTCGTTCTTTTTTTGTCTCATTGGTTTTGTCGCTGTATTTGTTTTGTCGTATTTAGTATTATATCATATTATATCAAGAATTGCAATAGATACGATAAATTTCTGTTTCCGGTCATTATGCATTCTTACTTATGCACTCGTTTATGTATGCCGCCAGCTTCTCCGCCGCCTTCTCGTGGGTGGCCTCGGTGGGATGCCAGTCAGCGGCATAGCCGTCGGATGCATTCTGCGGGTCGAACCTGAATGCGTACACCTTGCTGTCGCCGGTGTCCTCGGTATAGTAATAGACCGCTTCCTCTATGCAGGGGTAGAGCTGGTCGCCCATGATGCCGAGGGTACAGATGATATGCGCATCGGGATGCACCTCGCGGATGTGCTCGATAAAGGCACGGTACGCCTTGGTGAACTCCTCCTTGCGGTCGGGCTCGGTCTTCACCCATGATGCATCGTTGGTGCCGAGATTTATCACGACAATATCTGGATGCACGGCACTTTCCCAGGGGATGCTGTCGCACTTCTTCCCGCCGAAGGAGGAATAGGAGAAGCCGAACTTGTCATAGTATTTAGGTATCACCTGATTTTTCTGCTGCACCTTGCCGTCGCTGTAGCCGGATATTATGCCATAGCCGCTCAGGGACACGAGAGACCAGTCCGCATCCAGCTTCTCTGCGGTCTTTATGGCATATGCCTTCGTGCAGTCCTCGGTGTAGGTGGAGAAGTGATGCTCCTTTACTTCATCGTCCACGCCATAGCCGCAGGTGATGGAGTCGCCCACAAATTCTATGAGCATATCCCGTGCGGGGGCGGGAGCAACAGTGCCGTCGGTATCCACCGACTTTATGCCGCACACAGAATGGGCGCACTCGGACAGCTTGACTATGCGTATATCGGCGGTGACCTCGGTGTCCTCCTCGAACACGGTATAGGTCTTCTCCATGCGATCAACGATCTCGTCCGCGACACGTTCGCCGTCACGGAAGATGGCTATGCGGGGCGGCTCCTTCATGCCTGCCGCATTGTCGCAGCCTGCGATGGTAACGGTACATTTAGTGCCTGTCACGGTAAATGCCGCTCCCGTACCGGAAAAGCCGCACCACAGCACATTGCCGTCGTCGTATGTCCGTCCGAGGGGGCGCACATTGTCAATGGAGCGCACCCGTGCGGTCGTCTCTGCTGCCGTGGTGACAGTGGTCTGAGCGGTGGTCTGCACATCGGTCTGAGCGGTGGTCTGAGCGGGCGTTTCTGCCTTTGCACAGCCCGCAAAAAGCAGTGCGGAAATAATAAGCGGATATATCTTCATAGCGTCTCCTTATCGTAATCGGTTGTGTCTCGGCATTGGTCAGAGTATATTATCTATATCCCGTCCGCCATATATCACTTTGAGCACAGTAACAGTCCGGGTATCATTATCAGGAATATAGAATATGATATAGTTCTCAGCTGTCACACGCCGCAAGCCTCTTGACCGCCACGGCTCTCTGTCATATACCGAGAATCTTTCAGGATCATATTCAAGGCTCATTATCTGCTTCTCAATAAGATCTGCGATCCTTGCTGCAGCTTTGGGAGCACATAACGAATATTTTATGTAGTTATAAATATCTTTTATATCATTCTCTGCGTTTTCCGATATTACAACGTTGTATATCATACCGCCGCTTCCTTGTGTATATCTGCGAATACATCCGCAGCCGGTCTCGTTCTGCCGTTCACCATATCATCATAGCCCTGTTCAAGCGCATTATCAAGCTCTTCTTCTGTCATTCTCCCCATTGAAAGCGGCATTTTATCGGGAAGTCTGAGCTCAAAGGGCATACCGTTATGAAGTATTATCTGTTTGTAGAACATATTTATCGCATTCGATGCGGGTATCCCCAGTGACGCGAGTATTGATTCCGCCTGTTCCTTGACATCCGGTTCTATCCTTACATAAAGATTAGCTGTCTTTGCCATAGTATCACCTCGTATACAGATTTGTCTGCTGTCTTTATTATACAACATTGTGCGCACAAATGCAATACTTTTTACAAATTTCACCTATACTTATCTCACCAAAAACCGACCCACACCCATAGGATGTGAGCCGGTCTGTCATGTCATATATCTATGGTGGAAATCATGGATCTGTCCTGCCCAAAAGCCGGAGCCGATCGTCGGTCTATGCCTTTCTCACCTTGGTGCCCTCGCGGGTCTCCTCCACGATATAGCCCATAGCGGTGATCTGATCTCTTATCTCGTCTGCGCGGGCGAAGTTCTTTTCCTTGCGGGCAGCCTTGCGCTCGTCTATGAGGGCGAGTATCTCCTGCGGTATCTCTTCTGCGGGCTTCTCTGCCTCAGCCTTTGCATGACCGATAATATCGAGGGTGAGCACGGTATCCATGCTCTCTATCGCAGCGAGCTTGGTAGCTGCGCCCGTATCAGCCTTGAACACATCCATGAGGGCGGTGATGCCCATAGATGTATTGAGGTCGTTGTCAAGACCCTCGCGGAACTTGTCGGTAAGTGCGGTGAGCGCTGCTGCATCCACCTTGCCGTCATCCTCCGAAAGGAGCTTTACGGTGCGGGAAACGATGCGCTCATATGCCTGAGCCGCATTGTCAAGGTTCTCGAAGGAGAACTCAAGCGTCTTGCGGTAGTGGGACTGCAGGCAGAAGAAGCGGTACGCATAGGGATCGTAGCCCTTGTCCTTGAGAAGCGACACCGTAAGGAAGTCGCCCTTGGACTTTGCCATCTTGCCGCCCTTGTCATTGAGGTGATGCACATGGAACCAGTGAGGGCACCACTCATGGCCGAGATATGCTTCGCTCTGCGCTATCTCATTGGTATGATGCGGGAAGATATTGTCAACGCCGCCGCAGTGCAGGTCGAGGTATTCGCCGAGATTCTTCATGGAGATGCATGAGCACTCGATATGCCATCCCGGATAGCCCGTACCCCAGGGGCTTTCCCATTTGAGCTCCTGATCGTCGAACTTGGAGCGGGTGAACCAGAGCACGAAGTCAGCCTTGTTGCGCTTGTTGGTATCCTCGGTAACGTCATCGCGCACGCCGACCTCCAGGTCTTCGCTCTCAACATCGCCGAACTTGTAGTACACATCCAACTTGGATGTATCGAAATACACGTTCCCGCCTGCCAGATATGCATAGCCCTTTTCGATAAGTCCGCTTATTACACGGATGAACTCATCTATGCAGGATGTGGCGGGCACTACGGTATCGGGCTTGCGTATGCCGAGGGCTTCGCAGTCCGCAAAGAATGTCTTGGTATAGTAGTCCGCTATCTCCATGACGGTCTTATGCTCGC
>JAEEGL013255061.1_pt1 | contig 15776 bp, 9 predicted proteins | sample 9134231 | NCBI WGS metagenome assembly JAEEGL01 (sample SAMN16246548, study PRJNA631951) | gut metagenome | biome: gut microbiome; feature: rumen; material: fiber-attached | host: Bos | place: Iran: Karaj | collected 2018-10
CATTGAGACGCTCAGCGCCACCACACTGCGTAACATCATCGGCGATCTGGAGCTGGACCAGTGCCTCACCAGCCGGGACATCATCAACAGCAAGATGCGGGTGATCCTGGACGAGGCCACCGACCCCTGGGGCATCAAGGTCAACCGGGTGGAGCTCAAGAACATCCTTCCGCCCCGTGAGATCCAGAACGCCATGGAAAAGCAGATGAAGGCCGAGCGCGAGCGCCGTGAGGCCATCCTCCGGGCCGAAGGCGAGAAGCGGGCCGCCATCCTGGAGGCCGAGGGCGAGAAGGAAGCCGCCATCCTCCGGGCCGACGCCAAAAAGCAGCAGCAGATCCTGGAGGCCGAAGGTCAGGCCGCCGCCATCCTCGCCGTGCAGAAGGCCACCGCCGACGGTCTGCGCCTTCTGAACGAGGCCGCCCCCACCGATCCGGTGCTTCGGCTCCGGGCGCTGGAGGCCTTCGCCGCCGCCGCCGACGGCAAATCCACCAAGATCATCATCCCGTCCGAGATCCAGGGCGTCGCCGGCCTGGCCCAGGGCGTGGTGGAAGCCCTGAAGTAATCCCCCTTTTCTTCGAACACCGCCGTCCCTTTCCTTCACGGATGGGAAGGGACGGTCTCTTTTCCCGAACCAGCGGTCCCTTCCGCTCTTCCCCGGCAGCATTTTTCCCGCCGGTCTGATCCCCTTCCGACGGAAAAAAGAGTCCTGCGGCCCGGGAAAACCGTGGAAAGCCCCCAATTCTTACAAAAATTCTCGCAATTATTGTCAAGTGTTTACAAAATCGGGCGAGACTGTTGACAAACGGGAAACGATGTGTTACATTTTGGTTACAAATTAGAGGTGATCGTATTGGCATCCGCACCGAAGCCCCTGATGTACAAGGGTCGGCCCCTCCGCCGCAAGGACAACATCATCTATTACGGCAGCATGTCCGACAAGTACATCATCATGATGCAGATCCTGGGAACCAAGAGCGTTCCTCCCGTGGAGGGCGCGGACAAGGCCGAGCCGCTGAATGTGGCCACCAAGGTTTCCATTCAGCTACAGCTGACCGATCCGTCGGTGAAATCCCGGGATCGGGTCGTCAACAAATCCGAAAAGACAAGCCTGTACGCGGCCATGGACCTGGCCAGCGTTTGGCTGGAGAGAGCGCTCGCCCGGGGTTGAGCCCGGCGGGCTGACCGAAAGGGTAAGGGGATCATGAAAAAGACCAGAAAACTGTTTGCCGCGGCCGCTCTTATGACGGCCCTGGCCGTGTTTCTGAGCGGCAGCGCCCTGGCTGTTGACGGCGAGGCCTTTGTCGCCACGGACGCGCTGAACATGCGGGAAGGCGCCAGTCTGGATTATAATGTGATCGACGCCGCCCCCCGGGGAGCCCACGTGACCGTCAACTTTGACGCCGGATACGGCTGGTATCAGGTCACCTACAATGGTAAGACCGGGTATATGGCCGGGTATTACCTGCTGTTTGAGGAGCCCTCCGCGGAGCCGGAGGTCAACCACGCGGTGGAGGTGGCCGCCGCGCCCCAGGCCGTCGAGACCGCAGCCCCCGCGCCTGCGGAGATCCCGGCCGCGGCCGCTGTTGCGCAGACCGCAGCGGTCGACGCTTTTACCGGCAGCGGCAGCGGGACCGTCAACGGCACCGACGTCCGGCTGCGCAGCGGCCCCAGCATGAACAGCGTCACCATCGAGTACCTGCCCCCCGGCGCTGTGCTGAACATCCACGGCGCCTGCGGCGCCTGGTATGAGGCGGAGCACAACGGGAACGTGGGCTATGTCTACGGCGATTACGTGGTGAAGAGCGGTCAGAGCATCACTTACGCCGTCACTCCCGCCGTCACCACCGAGGCCGCCCCGGTGTTCACCGAGCCGGTGACCCAGGAGACCTATGTGGAGCCTCAGGCCGTCCCCGTCCAGGCCTCTTCGGAAAAGAAGACCGAAAAGAGCTCCTTCGTCCACAACGCCTCCGCCGGACAGGCCATCGTGGATACCGCCATGCAGTATCTGGGCGTGCCCTATGTCTGGGCCGGCACCTCTCCCGCCGGTTTCGACTGCTCCGGTCTGGTCTACTATGTGTACGGCCAGCACGGCATCAGTCTCAACCGCGTGGCCCAGGCCATGTACTACAACGGCGTGGATGTGGATCTGAACGATCTGCAGGCCGGTGACATCGTCCTGTTCGGCTCCAGCGTGTACAACATCTGGCACGCGGGCATCTATGTGGGCAACGGCATGTTCATCCACTCTCCCCACTCCGGCGAGGTGGTCCGCACCCAGTACTTCAGCGAGACCTGCGGCATGCGCCTGGTGGCCGCCCGCCGTCTGGTGTGACAAAATGATCTCAACTCCCTGTCCGGCACGGACAGGGAGTTTTTTGCGGCCGGAACGCTCTCGGGATTGCAAAACAGGGCTGGAAATGGTGTGCTGATTTTACGTTTCATATACAATCCAGCTGCCGCGGCATTCTGGCGGGTTCCGCGCCGGAACAGAGGGAATCGCGTGGAAATCGCGAACGGTACCGCCGCTGTGAGCGCGTACGGGGGATCCATGTCAGCCATTGGGACGGCCCGAGAAGGCGGATATCCCCGGCAGAAGAGCCCGCTCTTCGGAACGCGCGAGTCAGAAGACCTGCCGCGGCAAGGGAGTTCCATCCGGACGGTCTTTCCGGGGGATCGCCATGGGAAAAGTCGGCTGTGGCGATGGCACGATGGTGTCGTCGCCGCGACTTTTTTGCGGGAGAGAGAAATGGCAATTTGGATGGCGGGGATCGATCATACCAGAGCCGGGCTGGCGGGGCACCACCGCCGACCAGCGCCGGATCTCCGTCTCCCTGGGCACGCTGGAGGCGGTCTGTGCCGACGCAGAGATCATGACGCCCGCCATCATCGTGGTGGGCCGGGTCTGCGCCCTGGCAGAGGATTTTGCCTGGGCGGAAAAACGGCCTCTGGCGGGCGTGAAGGTGCTGCTCACCCGACCGAAAGAGCTGATCTCCGGTATGGCCGCCCTGCTGCGGAGCCGGGGGGCCGAGGTATTGGAGCTGCCCGCCATCCGTACCGAGCCGGCGGCCGACCAGACGAGCGTCTGTGCCGCGGCCGGGAGAGTCACGAAAGGGTGCTATGACTGGCTGGTGTTCACCAGCCCCAGCGGCGTGCGCTATTTCATGGACGCTCTGCTCTCGATCGCGGACATCCGGGCCCTGGCCGGCGTGAAGATCGCCGCCATCGGCCAGGGCACCCAAAAAGCCCTGAAGCATTTCGGGCTGAAGGCGGACTTTATCCCCAGCGTCTACGACGGAGAGACGCTTGGCCGGGAGCTGGCAAAGGTCTGCCCCGCCGGCAGCCGTATTCTGATCCCCCGCGCGTCCCTGGGCAACCCGGAGCTGACGGAAGCGCTGAAAAAAGGCGGTCACGCCGTCGACGACGTGGCCACCTATGACACGGTGTACGCCGCCTCTCCGGTGATCGACGAAAAGGCTGTCCTGGACAGCGGCGAGATCGACTTTGCGGTATTCACCAGCGCCTCCACGGTGCGGGGCTTCGCCGCCAGCGCGGAGGGAGCGGATCTTGCGAAGGTCCGGGCCGTGTGCATCGGCCGTCAGACCTGCGCCGCCGCCCAGGCTTTGGGCATGACGGTCTGGACCGCCGAAAAGGCCACTCTGGAATCCCTCTGCGACAAGCTGGAGGAGGCGGCCGCCTCGCTGCGGGAGGAAGCCGATCCTTTGACATGAGCCCGACGGCCCCTGGGGCCCGTATAACGCCAGAGAATGAAAAGCTCCCCGCCATAAGGCGGGGAGCTTTTCGGCGTTTTCAGAGGATCACTCCTCCTCCACGATCTCCACTTCGATATCGGCCTCGCCGGCCTCGTCGGCGGCCACCACCGACTCGAAGTCGGGGGCCTCCTCCGGCTTGAAGCCGTTCTTCAGGGCGTCGATCTCCCGCTGGAGGGTGTCGATCCGGTCCTGGATCGCATCCGCCTCCTCGCACAGCTGGGCGTACAGGCCCTCGGCCGTGCCCCGGAATTCCTCGTAATAGGTCTGGCCCAGCTCCGCGAAGGTCTTTTTCAGCATATCCTTTTCGCTGTTGAGCTCCACGGCGGCCTTGGCCAGACGGGCCGCGTCCTTCGTCTTGTTCACGGCGATGCCGGCGTATTCGCTGCTTTTGTCCTTCAGCCCGGAAAACAGGCCTTTGAGTTGATCGAGTTTGAGATCCATGGTCGTTCCTCCTTCTGTCTATTGCGCGGTTTTTTCTTCCGCGCTCGTTTGTTCTTTTTTCTCTTTCTCCGCCCGGACGCGGTTCACGTACAGCTCCGCGGGGTCGTGGGGCTTCCGGCCCAGGATATACAGCAGCGCCAGGGCCGCCGCGGTCACGACGCCCATGATGACCTGAGAGGCCAGCAGGCGGGTGCCGGGGATGTACAGCGGCGAGGAGCGGATGGGCTCCAGCAGCACCCGGATGGCGCCGTACCAGGCCAGGTAGATCAGCAGGACCTGCCCGTCATAGCGCCGCTTCCCCTTTTTGCTCCAGATGTGGAGCCACAGGAAGCCCACAAGGTTCCACAATGATTCGTACAGGAACAGGGGATGCACATAGTACGTGGTCCCCCCGGTGGTGAGACCCATGCGGCAGAACACATCCGTCACCGTGCCGATATACTCCCGGTTCATGAAGTTCGACCAGCGGCCCACCACCTGGCCGATCAGCAGGCCGAACGCCGCCGTGTCCATGATGGCGCCGAAGGATATCTTTTTCCGCCGGGCGTACAGCCACACGAACAGCAGCACCAGCACAAGGCCGCCGGGGATGGCGCTGCCGCCCTCCCAGATCTTGCACCAGTTCCACAGCGTGGCGAGCACCGTATCTCCCACGTAATTGTCCCAGTGGCAGAGCACATAGTAGAGCCTCGCCCCCACCAGGGCGGAGGGCAGACCGATGATGACCACGTCCGTGAGGGTGTCCGAGGAAACGCCGAAGTCCCGGGGGCCGCGGCGGAAGCAGTAAAGCACGCCCAGCAGGAAGCCCAGGCCGATGATGGCCCCGTACCAGTAAAAGGTGTGGCCGAAGAGCTGATACGTGCCGCTGGGATTCACCGCGAATCGTTCCCCCAGCATGGGAAAGGTGATGATCGCGCCGGGAAGGCCCTCCGGCAGCTCCGTGATGCCCATAGCCTCCTCCTCACTCCGCCGGACGGACCACCGACATGGCCAGCCGGTCCGCCGACAGGTTTTCACACAGCCAGGCCGCGGCTTCCTCCGCTTCCAGCTCCTCCAGCAGGGGGAACACGTCCATGGCGTCCCATCCGCCGAAGAGGCCGGAGAGCCGGTTCCGGGCGCACAGGGCGAACTGATCCAGGGCGAAGAGCTCCGCCCCGTACCGGGCCCGGCGGCAGCGGTCGAAGGCGGCCCGATCCAGGCCCCGCCGGGCCGTCAGCGCCAGGCGCTCCTGCAGCATGTCCGCCGCGGCGGAGGGGTCCCGGCTCTCGCCGGAGAGGATCGCCATCATGGCGCCGGCCGCGTCGTCCACCTCCGCGCCGAAGCTCCGGGACAGCAGGCCCCGGGCGTACAGATCGTTGTAAAACGCGGAGGATTCCCCCGTCAGGCACTCCAGCGCCAGTTCGCCCAGAAGCCGGGCTCTCAGTCTCCCGCGGCCGGCCGCCGGGGCCGGCACCTTGGCGCAGAGGAAGAAGATCGGGGTCCCCACGGCCATGGTGCGCTCATGCCGGGTCTCATGGGGGAACAGGCTCTCCTCCGGACCGTAGTCGCGCTCCGGCACGGCGCCGCTCTCCGGCGGCAGGATGCGCTCCGCCATATCCCGCACCGTTTCGGGGTCCACGTCGCCCACGCATACCAGGGCCATATTGGAGGGGGTGTAAAACGCCCTGTGGCAGCCGTAGAGGATCTCCGGGGTGATGGCGGCGATGCTCTCCACCGTGCCCGCCACCGACTCCCGCAGGGGATGGGCGGCGAACAGGGCGGCCATGGCGTCGTAGAAGCCCCGGGCGGCGGGATAGTTCTCGTACATGAGGATCTCCTGGCCGATGATGCCCTGCTCCTTTGCCACGCTCTCCGCGGTATACCAGGGCGTGGACACATAGGTCAGAAGCGTCTCCAGGTTGGTTTCAAAGCCCTCGGTACAGGTGAAGTGATAGGCGGTCATGTCCTGGCCGGTAAAGGCGTTGGGATTGGCCCCCCGGGCTGATAGCTCTCCCAGCACGTTCCGTCCGTCGGGCATGTCGAACATCTTGTGCTCCAGGAAATGGGCCACCCCCGCCGGGGTGTCCGCCCACTCGCCGTCCAGCCGGAAGCGGCGGTCCGCTCCGCCGTAGCGGGCCGCGAACACGGCGTGGCTCTGGCGGAAGCCGGTTTTTTTCACCACCGCCAGACGCAGTCCGTTGGGAAGAACGTCCTCAAAGACGCTCTCGCCCTGGGCGGGATACTCTTTTTTGATCATTCCGCTTCCTCTCCTCTGAGAAAATACACCGCGTCCAGCTCCACGCCCCGGGCGATCTGCGTCACCTCGTCGGCGGTGACGGTCTCCGCCAGGGCCGCGATATCCTCCGGGGAGGCGTCCAGGCCCTGGACGGCCTGCCGCAGATAAAAGCTCTCCAGGGCGTAAGGGCTGTCGGCCACCGAACGGAGGGAATTGGCCGCGTCGTTCCGGGCCGCCCGGAGCTCGTCGGCGTCCACGCCGTCGCGGCCTATCTCTTTCAGCTGCCGCAGGATCTCCTCCAGAGCGGGCTCGTATTTGTCAAAATCGATGCCGGAGTTCACCGTCAGGATGCCCTTGAGCTCGTCCACGGAGGAGCCGGCGTAATAGCACAGCGACATCTTCTCCCGGACGTTGCGGAAGAGCCTCGAGGAGGCGCTGCCGCCGTAGACCGCATTGAACACCCGGATGGCCGCGCTGTCCGGGTCCTCCATGCAGCGGCCCAGCCGGAAGCCCACCGCCAGATTGCCCTGGGTCACGTCCATGGTCTCGGTGAAGATCCGGGGAGAATCCTCCACGGCGTTCATGCGGATGTCGGTGCCCAGATCCGGATCGATCTCCCCCCGGGGCAGCAGGGCGAAGGCCTCCCGCAGCAGGTCCGCCACCACGCCGGGTTCCTCCCCGCCGCAGTAAAAGATCTCCATGGGGGCGGAGGGCAGGAGCCCCCGGTAGCGCCGGGTGAGCTTCACATAGTGGATGCTCTCGGCCTCCCGCGGTCCGCCCTGGGCGTCCACGGCGTAATCCTCGCAGGAGCACATGTTCTCGATGAGCCGCCGGGCCGCCCAGGCACGGCGGTTGTTCTGCCGTGCCGCCAGCCGCTCCAGCAGCTTGTCCCGCTCTCCCTCCACGTAGTCGGGCAAAAACAGCCCGCCCCGTGTGTTGGGAGAGAGCCAGAGCTCCGCCATGCGCTCAATGACGTCCCGGAGCACATGGGTCTCCCCGGGGAGCCAGGGATCCTCCGCGAAGGAGGCCGCAAAGCCCACGGCCTGGATCTCTCCCAGTTTCCGGACCACCGGATCCATGGAGGCGCCGTAAAGCCCCTCCAGCCGGGCGGAGATGCGCCGCATGTCCGGGAGAGAGGTGGTGCCCCGGCGCAGCACATACGGGATCACGGCGTTTTCCGCCGCCGTCTCCCGCCGGAGCTGCGTCAGCAGATTCACGCTCAGGCAGCCGGTCTTGAACCGGTCCGTGCGCAGCGCCGTGAGATATACACAGGGAAACAGTTCTTCCCGAAAGTATTTCATTTCGACTCCCTCCCACCTTTTTCCGAGACAGTATATCATATCCTGTCCGGCATTTACAGCTGTTTTCGTGAATTTTTCTCCCCGGAGGGGTCAGCTTTCCCCCTCCGCCTCCCGGACGGCCCGCCGCCACCATCCCGCGGCGCCGGTATACCAGCTCCAGCCCGCTCTCCCCGCGAGGCCGGGGGCGGCGGCGACGTCCGCCCCCAACACGCAGGGCTCCGCGCCGTATTCCTCTTTCCGGACGGAGAGGGCGATATCGCGCAGGATGGCCCGGCCGTCGGCCTCTCTCCCGGTGCGGAGGCAGGCCATGGCCAGCCACACCGCCGCGTGGGTGTACTGTCCCCCGTTTTCCCGGAAGCCGGGGCCGTAGGTCTGCACATAGCCCGGACTCCGGTCCTCCGGTCCCACCGCCGGGCGATAGAGGCACACCAGGCCCCTCTCCCTGTCCCACAGCTCCCGAAGTGCCGTGTCCAGGGCCGTACGCACCCGGTCGGGGTCGGCGTACGGGCAGAAGGCGGCAAAGCTCTGGGCCACGCTGTCCACCCCCGGGAGAGGGGCGCCGTCGCCGTAATAGGCCCGAACGAACCGGTCGCCCGCCCAGGCGTCGTTGGCGGCGCTCCCCAGAGCGGCGGCCGCCGCGGCGTACTTTTCCGCCTCCGGATCGCCCAGCTTCTCCAGCGCGTTCCCGAACCGGCGAAGGACCGAGGCGGCGAAAAACGTGAGCCAGACGCTCTCCGCCCCCGGCCCCATGGCGTCGAAGCCGTCGTTCCAGTCTCCGCTCCCCATGAGCAGCAGCCGGTGGGCGCCCACGCCCCGGGCGAGGACCAGCCGGAGGGCCCGGCGGCAATGCTCCGCCACCGTGCCCCACTCCACCGAGATCTCGGGGCGCTCATAACGGGCGGTTTCCCCCTCCTTCAGGGGAGCGGCCGCCAGGAACGGCGTCTCCCTGGAGAGCAGAGCGTCGTCCCCGGTGGCGTCCAGGTATTCGCACACCGCCCAGGGCAGCCACAGCAGATCGTCGCTGCAGCGGGTGCGGACGCCCTTGTCCGCGCCGTCCTCCCCCGGATGCCACCAATGCTGCACATCCCCCTCGGCAAACTGATGGCGGCAGCAGACGAGGATGTGTTCGCCGCAGCCGGGCGCGTCCAGATCCAGCAGATTCACCCGATCCTGGAGCTGGTCCCGGAAGCCGATCGCGCCGCCGCTCTGATAAAGAGAGGTCCTGCCCAGAACACGGCAGGACAGAGCCTGCCAGGCGGCCCAGCGCAGGGGGACGGGCCAGGGCTCCCGGGCGTTTTCCGGCTCCCGGCCCAGACGGCTCCGCCAGTATTCCTCCGTCTCTGCCAGCGCCCGGCGGGCCTTGTCGCCATCCAGCAGCTCGGCCGCGTCCGCCGCTCCCATGAGCAGCACAGCCTCGCCCCGGAGGGTGAAGGAGCCGCAAAGTCCAGGGCTTCCCCCGCCCTCCCCGGGCAGGCCGAAGCAGAAGCGGTCCGCGTCAGCGCTCCGCTCCGTCCAAGCCTCGGAACACCGGGCCGTCAGGGTGAGATTGAAATAGGGGGAACGGGGGTTTCGGGCGGTGAGCGCCGGACCGGTCACGTCCACGGCGCAGGCCGGGGCGTCCTCCCGCTCCGGGGCCATCTGAAGGGGCGCGCACCACCGGACCTTCACCGGCTCAGAGCTCTCCAGCAGAAAAATACGGACCGGCCGGTCCGGCAGCAAAAACGCGGTGAGGGCGAGCCGGAGAGAGCCGACGGTCTTTTCCCACCGGGCAGAGCCGAAGCCGAAGGCGACCCTTGTCTCCTCCCCCGGCGCGGCGAAAAAGCTGACGGGTCCCTCCTTTGTCTCCGCCCAGAGCCGTTCCGGTCCGGCGGCGGCGAGGGGATCCCCCGTCCATGGAGTCAGCGGGCACTCCCGGGCGTTCTCATACCAGAGGAAGCCGGTGCCCGCGTCCGCGGCCAGCCAGCCCAGCCCGCCGCCGGTGAGCACGTTGGTCCAGGCTCTGGGCGGCAGGACCCCGTCTGCGAGGAAGGAAAACCTCGCCTCCCGGTCGAAGGTCCAGGTCGGACTCTCCCCGGCGGAGGGCCGGAGACGGGGCGGGGCAAACAGGGCTTCCGCGTCCCGTTCCGGCAGCGCCGGGCCCTGCCGACCGCTCCAGAGCGCGGCGGCGCCGCGCAGGATCGAGGCGTCCTCCGTCCGGGCGAAGTGCACTCCGCCCGGGACCTCCAGCGAATCCGGTCGCTCCAGCCTTTCCAGCAGCCGCTCCGTTTCCGAGCGGACGGTCTGCCGGTAATCCCCCGCCCCCTCCGTGAGCAGCACCGGGTCGTACCCCACGCCGCAGCCGGTCAAAAGGGCGTGGCGTTTGATCTCCAGAGCGGCGGCCACCACCGCGTCGGGCCCGTCGCACTCCACGACGTGGAGGGGGAGATCGCCGGACAGCCCAAGCCGCCACAGCTCCTCCCGCCGCGGACCCGGTTCCCCGGGGAAGGCCCTCCGGGGCCAGACCAGCGCCCTCAGACGGCTGAGAGCGGCCAGCTGTTCCCTTTCCTCCAGCTCCAGCCGCCGGGAGAGCAGCTCCGCCCAGGGGAAGCCCCCCTCTCCCCGCGCCATAGTCCGGGCCAGGGAGCAGGCCGTATCCTCGTCGGAGGCTGCGGTCAGGGCGAAGACGACGGTACATTCCCGCTCCCCGGCGGGCAGCGCCGCCCGGGCGCATACAAAGGGCTCGTTCTGCCAGCCGGTATTGGGCTGAAAGTCCCCGCCTCTGTTCCGGCCGGGGAAGAGCCGGAAATCAGAGGAGAAGGCGGCCTCGCCGCCGCAGGCCAGGGCAAGGAACCGCTCCGACTGACTGCCCCTCGCCAGACGGCGCACCGACAGCGCCCCGTCTCTTTCCCGGGTGAACAGCCCCAGCCGGGCGAAGGAGGGGTGTGCGCGCCGGTCCTTTTCCGGCAGCAGCACGGGCTCGAAGCCCAGGTACAGCCCGGCCTCCTCCGCCGGTTCCTTCCGGCGGAGGGTAATGCGGCGGCGCTCCCCCGCCGCGCCGGCGGGAAGTTCCGTGACCACGGTCCACTGCCAGCCCGGCCGCTCGCCCCGCAGCACGGCGGCCGCGGCGGAAAAGCTCCAGGTCCAGGCCGTGCCGTCCCCGCTTTCGGGCAGGAGAGAAAACCTCTCCTGCCCGTCTTTCACGAAGAGCTCCAGGCCGTGCCCCTCCTCCCGGGGAGAGGAGGGCGCGCGATAAGGCCGCAGGCCGCCCGTCCGGGCAAAGCTGACCCCCGACTCGGTGAACAGCAGCTCATACGCCCGGTTGGACAGCGGCGCCGCCGCAGGCGAGAGAAAGTCCACGCCATCGCCGCGGCGGATCGGGCCCACGGACTCCCCCCGGACGGTCCGGGGCGGACGGGTCTCCCGGCGGCGGAGCAGCGTCCCCCCCAGGGGCACCTTCTCCTTCAGCAGCGATACATAGGCGCCCATGGCGGCGTCCGAGAGGAACCAGCGCCGGAGCACGCCGCCGCGGAGGACGTTGACCGCCGCGCACAGGCTCATGCCCAGATGGTGGGCCATAAAGCATCCCACCACCGTACCGCGCCCGTCGCCGCGGCCGGGGGTAAAGTCCACCGCTTCCCAGAAGCCGCAGGGCCCCAGATAGCCGGCCTCCTCCATGGCCCGCAGGTTTTTTACGGCGGCACGGGGGCTGACCGCCAGCGCGAGAAACGACGCATAGGGAGCCAGCACCGCGTCACGGCCCATGTCCCGGCAAAGGGCCAGGGCCGGGACGCCGTGGGCCTTGTAGCGATAGTGGCCGGCGCCGTCCAGCGCGGCGAAAGCGCTTTCGGACGCGCCCCAGAGCCCCTTGGGACCCAGAGGCCGCTTTTTCTGGGCGTAGACCGCGAATTTGGCGCTCTCCCATAGGTGAGAATCCCGGTACAGGGGCAGCATCAGCTCCGGCATCAGGTACTCGAACATGGTGCCCGTCCAGCTGACCATGCCCCGGAAGCCGTCCCGGCCCGTGCGGGCCCGACCCAGACGCTCCCAGTGCTTTTTCGGCACCTGGCCGGAGGCCACGGCCAGATACCCGGTGAGGCGTTCCTCGCTTTCCAGAAGATCATACCAGCTCCCGGCTCTCGCCGTCTCGCCGGGGGTCATGCCGATGCGGAAAAGCCGGCGGCTCTGGTCGTACAGAGGCCGGAAATCCATGGCCAGGTACAGCGCCTCCGCCCGGGCCGCCAGCGTGGCGTGGCCGTGTTCCCGAAGGCCCGCCGCCGCTGTGCGCAGGCAGGCGCAGAGATTGCCGCTGTCCACCGTGGACACATACCGGGGCTCCAGCGGCCGGAGGGTGCGGGTGCTGTACCAGTTGTAGAAATGCCCCTCCCAGCGCTCCATGGACTCGGCGGCGGTCAGAAGCCGGCCGCAGCGCTCCGACGCCTCGTTCTCGTCCGCCAGGCCCAGCTCCAGCGCCGACAGCACCGCCAGCAGGGTCAGCCCCAGATTGGTGGGGCTGACCCGCTCGGCCGGTTCCGCCGGAGGGGAGAGCTGCACGTTGTCCGGGGGCAGCCAATGGGTCTCCGGGGCGGCGTTGTCCCGGAAGAACCGCCAGATCTCGGCGGCACGGCGGGAGAGCCAGTCGCGGTCCGTCTCGCTGAGATCAGGGCCGGACGGCCGCTCCCGGCCCAGGGAGGCCGCCCATACGGGGCTGACGAGCCAGACCGCGCCCATGGCGCAGCCGGGGACGCCGCCGGAAAAGCCCAGCAGAAACACCCCCAGAGCGATGCTGAGCCACATCCGACCGCAGCAGGAAAGCACATCCCCGCGTCCGGCATTTTCCGCTTGGGCGGCGGTTTTCCATTCCAGCCGCCGTTTTCCGCTCAGCAGCAGCCGCCAAAGGCCGGTAAGCGCGGCGGAGAGCTCCGTCCAGGCGGTCAGCGGCAGCAGCAGGAGGCCCGCCGCCGGACGAAGGAACGTCTCCCCCGGGCCGTGGAGGGTCCGGCAGCGCAGGCGCATCCCCGCCTCCTCCCTGGGCCGCAGAGGACGGCGGGAGAGCTCCTCCAGCCAGGGCGAGGCGAGGCACGCCGCCGAGAGGAACGCCGGAAGCCACAGCGCGCCGCCGGGCCGGAACAGCCACGCTCCCAGGGCGGCGAGCTCTCCCGTCGAGACCAGCGATCGGCGCAGGGAGTCGAAGAGCCTCCACCGTTCCAGTTTCGGGAGCTCCCGTCCCTCCCGAAGCAGCCAGGGCAGATTCTGCCAGTCGCCCCGTACCCAGCGGTGCTGCCGGGCCATATAGCTCTCCGGAGAGGAGGGAAAGCCGTCGGTGAGCTCCACGTCTCCCACATAACCGCCCCGGAGGAAGGCTCCCTCCAGCGCGTCGTGGCTGAGCACCGTCCCCTCCGGGAACCGGCGGCCCACGCAGTCCAGGAACGCCCGGACGTGGATGAGCCCCTTCCCGGCGAAGCCCCCGGAGCCGTAGCGGTCCATATAGATCTCCTGAGCGTCGCTGGGATAGGGCTCCGCGCCGCCGGGAGGCGCGAACAGCCGGGCGAAGGGCGTGCGCACCGCCGCGGTGAGTTCCACCGCGATCCGGGGATGGAGGATGCCCCGGCCCTCGCTCACCACGCCCCTGGCCATATCCACCGCGGGACGGCACAGGGGATGGAGCGCCGCGCCGACCAGCGCCCTGGCCGTCTCCGGCTCCAGGCGGGTGTCCGCGTCCAAGGTCAGCACATATACCGTGCCGCGAAGGGCGGCCGCGTCCCCCGCCGACACGGTCAGGGCGCTCTCCTCTCCGGCCAGGAGCCGGCAGAGCTCCAGCAGCGCTCCCCGTTTCCGCTCCCAGGGGGCGAAGCTGCCCGTATCGTCGCTCCAGACCCGTTCCCTGGTCAGAAGATAGAACCCGCCGCCGTACCGGTCGTTGAGCGTCTTCACCGCCTCGGCGGCATACCCCAGCAGCTCCCGGTCGGCGTTTTGGAGCGCCTCCCGGCTCTCCGGCAGATCGCACAGCAGACCGAAGCGCAGATTGTCTCCGCTGTCCCGGTTGGCCATGGCGTATTCCTCCATGGCCCGGACGGCGGCGTCAGCTCCTTTCTTTCCCGTGAGAAGCATCGACACCACGCACAGCGCCGCCCCTTCCGGCGGGATGCCCTCGGCCAGTTCCAGCCGGGGCAGCCTCCGTCGGGGCGTGAGACGAAGAAGCAGCGCGTCCGTCCACCGCTTGGTGAGCTCCCCCAGCGGCAGCAGTGAGAGAAGCCCCGCCCATATCGAGCGGAGCCGCAGTCCCGACAGCAGCGCCAGCGCTGCGGGAAGAAGAAGGTTCCAGAGGATATAGAGCCCGCTCCGGTCCGGCTTCTCCCGGCCCAGAGGACGGTCGTACAGATAGTAGCCCACATGCCGTCGGCGGCGGTCGATGCCCTCGGAGGCCAGATCCAGGGCGGACTGGGCCGCCTTGTGCTCCGGGAGACGGAATCTACGGGCCAGCCGCTCCACCTCTTTCCGGTACTCCCGGCGGGAGGCTACGTCCATCCGGGGATAGGCGCCCTCCGGATCCCGGCGGAGGATCTCGTCCACCCGGTCCGAACGCTCCAGCACATCTGTCATATCCCATCCGGGCAGGGCACGCAGCGTGGTGAACAGGGCCGAGACCCGCCGGGGATCCGGCTCCTCCCGGGCGTACTCCACCGCCAGGAGCTCCACCGCCGCCGCGGCCAGCGCCGCCGGAAACAGCCGGAGCTCCTGGCCCCGAAGCACCGTCACCCGCTGGCATCCCCGGAGGAAAGCCAGCACCCGTTCGTCATCCGCCGCTCCGCCGCCGGAGGAGAGCAGATCCCGGCACAGGGCCGTGACGAGAACGCCGTCGGCGCAGCGGCGGAGCCGCCCGGCCGCGCGAAGGGCCGAAACCGTGTCGGCCGTTTCCCGCTCCGCCAGATACAGATTGTCCAGCAGCCAGCGATCCGCCTCCCCGGCGCCGCTCTCGAGAGAAAGCCTCTTCTCCCGCCGGCGGAGGGCCGAGAGCGCGCCGCGAAGGGCGCTCACCGCCGCGGCCGGGGAGACGGCGCCCTCCGGCGCGTAGCGCGGCGACGCGGCGTGGTTTTCCAAATGCTCCAGAGAAATGTAGGATCTGTCCATGGGAGCCTCCCATCCGAAAGATAGTCAGCTCTCAGTTTTTCCCACGGGTAGAAAAATATTCTTTTGCCGTGATCCCGGGCTCTGTTATGCCGTCATAAAGGGTGAGATCTCAAACGCCGCAGAAAGGAGACCATCCATGGATGACAAGGCCATCACAGCGCTGTTTTTTGAACGGGCTCCGGAGGCGCTGACCGAGACGCAGAAGAAATACGGTCCGCTGTGTCGCCGGATCGCCGGAAACATCCTGTCCGATCCCCGGGATGCGGAGGAGGTCGTGTCGGACGTCTGGCTCCGGCTCTGGCGCACCATCCCGCCGGAGCGGCCGGAGCAGCGGGGGGCGTACGCCGCCCGGCTGTGCCGCAACGCGGCGCTGGACAGTCTCCGGGCCCGGCAGCGGAAAAAGCGGGACGGCCGGACCGACGTGCTCCTCTCCGAGCTGGACGAGTGTATCGGCGGCGGGCGGGACCCGGCGGAAGGACTGGAGGCGGAGGAGCTGGTTCGGGAGATCAACAAGTATCTCGCCGGCGCGGATAAGCTCTCCCGGGTCCTTTTCGTGCGGCGGTATTTCTTCCTGGACGAGCTGCCGGAGCTGGCCGCCGGGAGCGGCCTTTCCATACGGGCCGTCACCGGACGGCTCTACCGCCTTCGGCGGGGGCTGAAGGAACATCTTATCAAAAAGGGAGTGATCGTATGAGGATCGACTGGGCCGATGTGACGGGACGGATCGACGAGTCTTTCATCCGGGAGGCTCTCTCCTTCCCGGAAACAGAGCGCTCCGGAACGGAAAAGGAGGTCATACCGATGAGCGAGCTTCAAAAAGCGCGGCGGAAGCGCCGCACTCTGCTGATGGCCGCCGCCCTGGCCGCGGTCCTGGCCGTCAGCGCTTTGGCTGTGGGCTCGATCCACGTCCGACGGCAGGAACGGCTGCGGCAGGAAATGCAG
>JAEEGL013313735.1_pt1 | contig 15776 bp, 11 predicted proteins | sample 9134231 | NCBI WGS metagenome assembly JAEEGL01 (sample SAMN16246548, study PRJNA631951) | gut metagenome | biome: gut microbiome; feature: rumen; material: fiber-attached | host: Bos | place: Iran: Karaj | collected 2018-10
CCTCAGAACATCTCCGAGGCAGAGCCTAAGGACACCGGTAAAAAGAAATAAGGAGGAAACAGATTATGTCAAAATTCGGAAGTTCCAGCAATAAGAAGGAAGTCCCTCAGGCATCGTCCAACTCCCTTTCCGATATCGTGTTCATGCTCCTCTTCTTCTTTATGGTTACCACCCAGATGAGGGAAACTGAGAACAAGGTTCTCGTTAAGGTTCCTGAAGCATCCGAGGTAGCAAAACTGGAGAGAAAGGACCTGAGCGCCAATATCAACATCGGTGCTCCTATGCGTCAGTACCAGGCACTGTACGGTACAGACGCCCGTATCCAGCTTAACGACTCTTTCAAGAGCATAGCCGACATCCGCGACTTCATCGCCGCAGAACGTGACGCCATGAGTGAGGCCGAAAGGTCCCTCATGACCGTTAACCTCCGCGTAGACCAGGATGTCCGCATGGGTATCGTTTCCGATGTAAAACAAGAGCTGCGCCGCTGCTCAGCCCTTAAGATTATGTACTCTGCACGCAGACCCGGCGGAGACAAGTAATCTTCATCGCAATCTGATTAACCGGCCTGGGGTTTTCCCGGGCCGGTTTTTTGTTGTTAGCAGCTTTCGCGGATTATAAGTGTTGGACGTACCAGCTGCTGCACCGGAGCGGGATTGGGAAGGCCGGATCGGTGGGCCTGCATGAGGGAGAAGAGGGTTTCTACGGCAATCTCTCCGGCCTCCTGGAGCGGCTGCTCCACGCGCGTCACGGGCGGGTTCATAAAGTCAAAGAAGCCGTTGTTGTCGTAGGAAATTACGCCCACGTCCTTTCCCTCCGTAATCCCCAGTTTTCTCAGGGACGATATGGTCCCCACCAGGATGGTGGCGCTGAAGGCGAAGACGGCGTCGTAGGCCTTGGGGTTGCCGGCGAAGGCGGCCAGGGTCTCGCGGCTGCCGTTCTCCACTGAAAAAGCGTCGCCCACCACTTTGCTTTCCACGCCGTGGCCTTTGATGGCGTCCAGGAAGCCTCTCACGCGCTCACGGTTAGGCATTGACGCGGGGACGCCCTGGATGGCCAAGATGTTCTTGTAACCCTTTTCCACAAGGTACTGCGCGGCCATATAGGCACCGGCATAGTTGTCCGTGCATACATATGAGAGCGAAGTCTTCTGGAAGTATCGGTCTATGAGCACCAGCGGGACGTTTGCGCCCACTTCCTCGTGAAACTTCGGGGACGATGCCACCGGCACGGCCAGGATGCCGTCCACTCCCCTGTCCTGGAACATTTCCAGGGCCTGGCGCTCCTCTTCTTCCGACTCCCGGGAGTCCGCAAGGAGGGTATGGTATCCACGGGACCCCAGCTGAGCTATCACGATGCTTGCAAGAGTGGCGAAAAACGGGTTGTCTATGCCCGGCACAACAAGCCCAACTGTCTGTGACTGACGGGTGCGCAAACTTTGCGCAACCAGGTTGGGCCTGTAGCCGCAGCGGCGGGCTTCCTTGGTGATCCTTTCAACTGCGGACTGGCTGATCCGGTATTTTTCCGCCTTTCCGGACAGAACTCTGGAAACTGTTGAAACAGAATATCCGGTGCGGTCTGAGATAGCTGCAAGATTGTTTTTGCCGTTCATATGCGAAATCGTTTGCGCTACAAAGGTAAAGAATATTATAATATTTCGAAACATTCCGCTTGATAATATGTAAAATATTATTATATTTGTCTCATATAGAGCGCAATCGTTTGCGCAAAAATGCACAATTAATAACACATCATATGAGTAAGAAAGGTATCCTTGTCATTGGCAGCAGCAACACTGACATGACAGTAAAAACCAAGGAACTCCCCCGCCCGGGAGAGACCGTCCTTGGAGGGGTCTTCACAATGGGTGCCGGCGGCAAAGGCGCAAACCAGGCCGTAGCCGCACAGCGTCTTGGCGGAAATGTCAAGTTCATCTGCAAGGTGGGCCGTGACATCTTCGGAGACAATTCAATTGCACAGTACAAGAAGGAAGGCCTGGACACCAGCGGCATCCTCCGCAGCGACCAGCCCTCCGGTGTAGCCCTCATCTCCGTGGACCAGCATGCAGAAAACTGCATTGTGGTGGCATCCGGCGCCAACGGAGACCTCACTGAGGCGGATATCGCATCCTGTGAGAAGGATCTCAAGGAGTGCGCCATCCTGCTCCTCCAGCTGGAAACCCCCATCCCTTCCGTCCTCAAGGCAGCAAAGATTGCCCACGGAGCAGGCGCCACGGTGGTCCTGAACCCCGCCCCGGCATGCCCGCTTCCGGAAGAGATCTTCAAGTACATAGACCTGTTCATTCCCAATGAGACCGAGCTCTCCACCTTCAGCGGCATCGAGGTCACGGACGTGGCATCGGCAGAAAAGGCCGCGGCGGCCATGCAGGCCAAGGGCGTGGGCAAACTCATCGTCACAATGGGAAGCAAGGGCGCCCTCATCTGCGAAGGCGGTCCTTCCGTATTCGTTCCCGCACGCAAGGTGAAGGCTGTGGACACCACCGCCGCCGGAGACACCTTCTGCGGAGCCCTCTGCGTTGCAGTATCTGAGGGCAAGTCCCTCAAGGAGGCCGCGGAGTTCGCCTGCGCGGCATCGGCCCTCACCGTCCAGAAGATTGGCGCACAGAATTCCATTCCTTACCGTAAAGAAATTAACCTTTAAAGAATATACCTTATGTTTATCGTTGGCAGTTACACGCTCGCAGTCTTTTTCTGTTTCATCACCATGCTCTGCTGGGGCTCCTGGGGAAACACCCAGAAGCTCGCCGCCAAGAGCTGGAGGTACGAGCTCTTCTATTGGGACTATGTAATTGGTATGGTCCTGTTCTCCCTGCTCCTCGCCTTCACGGCCGGTTCAATCGGCACTGAGGGCCGTCCCTTCATCCAGGACCTTGGCCAGGCCAGCTGGGCAAGCATTGGCTGGGTACTCCTTGGCGCAGTGGTGTTCAACGTATCCAATATCCTCCTGTCCGCATCCACTTCCATAGCGGGACTTGCCGTGGCATTCCCCCTGGGCGTTGGTATCGCACTTGTGATGGGCGTTCTCAATAACCTTCTCCTGCACCCCGTGGCCGGTCAGAACACCGTCCTCCTGTGGATCGGCGTAGCCCTGGTGGTTGCCGCAGTCATCTGCAACGGCGTGGCCTCCGGAAAGGTTTCCAACGAGCAGCGTGACCCCAAGCAGAACCGCAAGGGCATCATCCTGGCAGTTCTTGCCGGTCTCATCATGTCCTTCTTCTCCGCACTTGTATATAATGGTGTGGACCTGGACAACTTCGCCGCCCCTGCAGCAGGCAAGCTCACCCCTTACACCGCCATGGTAATCTTCGCCCTGGGCGTGTTCCTGAGCAACTTCATCGTCAATACAATCGTCATGAAGAAGCCCTTCGTTGGTGAGCCCGTTACCTACAAGCAGTACTTCGCCGGCAACTTCAAGACCCACCTGGTGGGCATGCTTGGCGGTGCAATCTGGGCCCTTGGTACCTCCCTCAACTACATCAGTGCAGGTGAAGCCGGCGCAGCCGTTTCCTATGCACTTGGCCAGGGCGCTCCCATGATAGCAGCCATCTGGGGCGTGTTCATCTGGAAGGAGTTCAAGGGTGCCAAGAAGGGCGTCTACGGCCTCCTGGCCCTCATGTTCGCCCTCTTCATCGCAGGCCTTGCCTGTGTGGTTGTTGCAGGAATGTAAACTGGTAAACGTATGATTAAAAGAATAATACTGGCTTTGGCGGCAGTCCTTGTAGCCGCCACTGCCTTTGCACAGAACAAGACCATCTCCGGCAAGGTCACCGACGAGCGCGGAGACGGCCTTCCCGGCGCCACCGTGGTGGTAAGCGGCACCAAAGCCTACGCCATTACGGACCTGGACGGTAAGTACTCCCTCACCGCCAAGGCCGGCAGTGAGATTACCGTGAGCTACCTGGGCTATGACGACAACGTCTTCACCGTAGGCAGCGGATCGGTATACAACATCCAGATGGTCCCCTCCGAGGCCACCATGCTGAACGAGTCCGTGGCCATCGGTTACGGCACCACCACCAAGAAGGAGGTTACCGGATCAGTGGTAAGCCTCAAGAGTGACGATTTCGATAAAGGATCCTTCACATCGGCAGCTGGTATGCTCCAGGGCAAGGTTGCAGGTCTTTCCGTCACCAATCCTGACGGCGCAGACCCCAACAGCTCCTACGAGATCCTCCTCCGCGGTACCAACACCCTCAGCGCCGGCCAGGGACCCCTCATCATCATTGACGGCGTAGTGGGTGCCGATATCAAGACCATCAACTTCCAGGAGGTGGAATCCATCGACGTCCTCAAGGATGGTTCCGCAGCGGCCATCTACGGTACCCGCGGTACCAACGGCGTCCTCATCATCACCACCAAGAGGGCAAAGGCCGGAACCACTTCCGTCACCTACGACGGCCAGGTTTCCGTCCAGACCGTGAGGTCCAGGGCCATGCCAATGACCGCAGCGCAGTTCACGGAGGCCATCAACACCTACAAGCCGGAGAACACCAACAAGCTTTACGGCGCAGACACGGACTGGTTCAAGGCGGTCACACGCACTCCTTTCAGCCACAAGCACAACCTGGCAATCGCCGGCGGCTCTGAGAAATTCAGCCACCGTACCGTCATCAACATAGAGAACAACCAGGGCCTCCTTCAGAAGAACGACGCCAACAAGTATCTCTTCAAGACCAACATCCGTCAGGAAGCCCTTGAAGGCTGGCTGGTCTTCGACGGCAACATAAGCTACGTGAAGCGCCAGTACAGCGGCGCCCGTTACGGCATCTTCCGCCAGGCCTTCCTGCACAACCCCACGGAGCCCATATACGATGAGACCAACGTGGACGGCGGCGGCTACTTCACCAAGACGGAGTCCATGGACTACTACAACCCCGTAGCCATGCTCAACGAGCGCGACAGCCAGACCGACGTGGACGACATTGGCGTAAACGGCCGCGTCACCCTGAACATCCTGCCCGTGAAGGGCCTCAAATGGGACAACTTCGTGAGCTACGGCCAGCAGCGTTACGAAAACCGCGACTACCGCACCCGCTACTATCCCGGCGAATCCGGCAAGCGCGGCACTGCGGAAATCTCCAACTCCGTAGCCACGGACATCCAGTACGAAAGCACCGTCCAGTACAACAAGACCGCCGGTGAGCATCACATCCAGGCTGTTGCCGGTTACGCTTTCCAGGAGCTTGGCAGCATGGACAGCTACATGTCCAACTACGGATTTGACCTTGACTACTTCAAGACCAACAACATAGGAGCCGGCAGCGCCATCAAGAACTCCAAGGCTGAGATGTCTTCCTCCAGGGAAGGCAGCCGCTACGTTGCATTCTTCGGCCGTACCATGTACAACTATGCAGAAAAGTATATGGCCTCCCTGTCCCTCAGGTACGACGGTTCCTCACGCTTCGGCGTAAACAACAAGTGGGCGCTGTTCCCTGCAGTGAGCCTTGGCTGGCGCATCACCCAGGAGGACTTCATGAAGAGCCTCACCTGGATGGACGAACTCAAGCTCCGCGCCGGCTTCGGTATGACCGGTAACCAGGACTTCGCAAACTACAAGTCCATCCTCCGCGTAGAACCCGTTGGTTACTTCTACTACGACGGCAAATGGTCCAACGCATACGCTCCCTCCAGCAACGCCAACCCTGACCTCCAGTGGGAAAAGAAGAGCGAGTGGAACGTTGGTCTGGACTTCGCCATGTTCAAGGGAAGGTTCGGCGGTACCATAGACTATTACTATCGTCTCACCACCAACCTGCTATATAATTATAAGGTTCCCGTACCTCCGTACGACTACCAGAACTTCTTCACCAACGTTGGATCCATCTCCAACAGCGGTATAGAGATCACCCTCTTCGGCGATCCCATCAAGAACAAGACCGTGGAATGGAACACCTCGCTTGTCTTTGCAACCAACAAGAACAAGCTCATCTCCTTCACCAATGAGGAGTTCCAGGGTCAGGAGTACCGCATAGCATGGCTCAGCACTCCTCTGGGAGCCAACTGCCAGCGCCTCATAGAGGGCGAGAGCATCGGTACCTTCTACGGTCCTCACTTCACCAAGTTCAGCGGCGACGGTAACCAGAAGCTCAAGAACATAGACCAGAACGAATGGCTCAACCTGGGCTCCGCATATCCGGACTTCACCCTTGGCTGGAGCAACACCGTAAAGGTTGGCCAGTTCTCCGTGAGCGCTACTCTCCGCGGAGCATTCGGCGGAAAGGCATACAACCAGCTTCGCGCCCTGTATGAGAACATCACCGAACTGGGCAAGATGAACGTCCTTGCCTCTTGGCTCAACTACACTGAGTACACCGGAAAGGTGGTCTACTCGGACCGTTGCCTGGAAGATGCCACTTACGTCAAGCTTGACAACGTGACCCTCTCCTACGACGCTCCTTTCAAGAACAAGTATATCAAGGGCCTCCGCTTCTACGCAACCGGCCAGAACCTCCTGTGCATCACCGGCTACACCGGCGTTGACCCCGAGGTCCGCCTGTCCGGCCTTACTCCCGGTATCGAGGGCACAAGCTACTATCCCCGTACCCGTATGTTCACTCTTGGTGCAAACGTAAAGTTCTAAGGCTATGAAAAAGTTATTCACTATAGCACTTGCAGCGCTTGCAATGGCAGCCTGCACCAATCTTGACGAGCATCTCTATTCCCAGATTTCCAAGGAAGAGTTCATGAAGAACGATGCCGTCATAGCACAGTATACTTCAAGGCCTTACACCAAGCTCCAGAACTGGGGCGAAGAGCAGAGCTACTGGACCCTGGTACTCCAGATAGGCAACGAAATGGCCGTTCCCAAATCCTGGGACAAGAGCTGGGGCGAAGACCGCTACGTGGAACTCCAGACCCACAACATCACCACCAGCAACAAGCTCGTGGGCTGCGGCTGGGACTTCTGCTTCAACGGCATATCGGCCTGTAACGACGCCATCTACGAGCTCGAAAAGCTTGAGCAGAACGAGACCGTAAAGCGCAACATCGCAGAGTGCAAGATTCTGCGCGCCTACTATTATTTCATGGCCATAGACCTCTGGGGACAGGTTCCTTTCTCCATTGACAAGACAGACACGTCACTTCCTCAAGCCAAGTCCCGTCCGGAAATGTGCACCTGGCTGGAGAACGAAATCAAGGGCTGCATGAACGACCTCACGGACACCCCTTCATCGGCAACCTACGGCCGCGTGACCAAGGATGTTGCAAGGTTCCTTCTGGCAAAGCTCTACATCAACTCCGAGGTATTCACCGGAACAGCCAGATGGCAGGAAGCCGGCGACATCTGCAAGGAAATCATGGACAGCAAGCACTTCAAGCTCACTTCCACCTATGGTCAGAACTTCGCCATCAACAACGAAGGCTGCTCCGAGGCCGTCCTGGCAATTCCTTACAGCACAGTCTATACCTCGCACACCTTCTATCCTTTCGTCCTCACCCTCAACAGTGACCTTCTGCCTCTGTTCAACATCAGTGCAGGCACCTGGAACGGAACTCACATGGCCCAGCCGGACTTCATCGCCCGCTACGATGCCAATGACCTCAGAAAGGCCGAAACATGGCTCTACGGAGACATCTACGACCTCAACGGCCAGCGCTGGACAATCGAGGACGGCGTGGACGGAAGCGGCAATCCAATAGTCAAGGAGTATTCCCTCAAGGACACCCCCATCGAGGAAAGCCATTTCCGCAGCGGTCTGGACCGCATGGAAGGCGCCCGCATCATCAAGTGGCCCTACCAGACGGACGGTTCCCTTACCTCCTACTCCGTTGATATGGAGAACGACTTTATCCTGATGCGTTATTCGGATGTGGTACTCATGTACGTGGAGTGCCTCATCCGTCAGAACAAGGCCGTACAGGCAGCCCTGGTGCCGGAATTCATGGAAATCCGCACCCGCGCCGGCCTGCTGCCTATGACATCGGCACAGCTCACCCTGGACGGCTTCTTCGAGGAGCGCCAGAAGGAAATGGCCCTGGAAGGCTGGGTTCACAACGACCTGGTCCGCTTCGGCAAATACCTCCAGGCCTGGTGGGCAAAGCCCGCAGACAGCAATCCCGGCTTTATCCTCCTCCCTATTCCTGAGGACAAGCGCGGCGCCAACCCCAACCTTAAGCAGAACCCCGGCTATTGATTATGAAACGATTCACCCTCATAACCCTCTGCCTCCTGGCACTGGCGTCCTGCGCACAAAAGCCGCTGGAGATAACCCGTACGCAACTCAAGGACAAGATTGCCGGCGCCTGGCTGGGCCAGATGGTAGGCAATATCTACGGCCTTGAGTATGAGAACAAGTTCGTGGAAGAGCCCGGCGAAGGACCCTTCGTCTTCAACAAGGCCATCACCAAGATGAAGGCCGTAGACGGAGCCTTCTCAGACGACGATACAGACGTTGAGTACCTCTACCTCATGATGATGGAGAAGTACGGCATGAACATCACCTACGCACAGGTGAAGGAAGGCTGGATGTACCACATCAGGGACAGGGTGTGGCTCGCCAACCGCGCCGCCCTTGGCCTCATGCACTACGGCTTCACTCCGCCCTACACCGGCAAGAAGGAGTACAACCCCCACTGGTTCCAGATTGACCCTCAGCTCATTAACGAAATCTGGGCATACACCGCCCCGGGAATGCCCAAATACGCCGCAGGCATATCGGACTGGGCAGCCAGGATCACTTCTGACGACTGGGCCGTCTCCCCTACCGTGGTGTACGGAGCCATGTACTCGGAGGCTTTCTTTGAGAGCGACATCCCTACCCTCATCCGTCACGCCAAGGAGTACCTTCCCAAGAAGGACCGCTTCCGCGCCATAATAGACGAGTGCCTGGACCTCTGGGAGAAGAATCCCACTGACTGGAAGCCCGCCCGCAAGGTTATGGCCGATAAGCTCTATTTCAACGAGGACGATCTCTCCAAGAGCATCTGGAACGCGGATCTCAACGGCGCAATGGGCATCCTGTCCCTGCTGTACGGCGAGGGCGATATAGACAAGACCCTCCTCATAGGCTGCGCAATGGGCTTTGACTGCGACAACCAGACCGCCACCATGTGCGGCCTCCTGGGTGTAATCAACGGCGTGGAGAACGTCCCCATGGACCGCGCCATGCCGGAAGCCTTCCCCCACTGGACCAAACCGTTCAACGACAGATACATCAACGTAACCAGGTACGACATGCCGGATGCCTCAATCGAAGACATCATCGAGCGCACCGTGGTGCTTGCAGAAAAGAACATCCTTGAGCGCGGCGGTTCCGTGCGTGAGGAGAACGGCGAGAAGATATACACCATCAACCCCAAGGCCGTCTTCAAGCCGGCCAAGGAGGCGGGTGCAACCTTCGAGCTTCCCAAGGACCGCGGCCGCAACCTGGCCCCGGAAGCAGCCGAAATCCTGGCCCTTACCCGTGAGACGGACCGCGCCACGCTGGATTCCTGCTGGCTCACCATTCCGGTAAGCTATCGTGCCTACACCGTGGACGTCATCAACGACGGCGTTGTGGGCGGCCCGGGAGCTGCTTTCTACTCCCTGGGAAGCAAGTCCAACGCGCCCAAGCAGGACTACTTCGGCTACCGCTGGGACAAGCCCATTACCACGGATATGATATCGTTCCACTACGGACCTCTGGAGGAATTCGGCGGCTGGTACAGCAATCTGCACGCGGAATACATGGACGAAAACGGCAACTGGGTGCCCCTGGAGGCTACTGTGACCCCGGACTGGCCCTTCAGCGACGAGGTCTTCTTCCAGCCTCACAACGGAGAGTTCATCTTCTCCTTCCCCAAGGTTACCACCACCGCCGTCCGCGTAATAGGTGACGATGCGGTCCTCATCCACTGGAACAAGTATACCAAAGACGTATCGGCATTCATTTCAATAACGGAACTTCAGGTTTATGAAGCGAAGTAGCTTAATACTGGTCCTGGCACTATGTGCCGCCGCCTGCGCCCCCAAGGCTCCGGAAAGCGTGACCCTCACCAAGGATGCGCTCATGGACAAGATAATGGGCGGCTGGGCCGGCCAGACCATAGGCGTAGTTTACGGCGCCCCCACTGAATTCAAGTTCACCGGAACCCTTATCCCGGACAACATGCCCATCTCCTGGGGAGAGGGCTACGTGAAGCATTGGTGGGACCGCAAGCCCGGCCTCTTTGACGATGTTTACAACGACCTCACATTTGCGGAAGCATTTGAGCAGCTGGGACTTGACGCATCGTCCAAAGACCTTGCGATCCGCTTTGCATACGCCCCCTACCACCTTGCCCACGCCAACCAGGCGGGCCGCTACAACGTGCGCCAGGGCATAATGCCTCCGGAATCCGGGAGCTGGCTCAACAACCCCCACGCGGACGATCTGGACTTCCAGATTGAAGCGGATTTCGTGGGCCTCATGGCCCCGGGAATGATTCCCCAGGCGCTTGACATAGCAGACCGCGTTGGCCACATCATGAACAGCGGCGACGGCTTCTACGGCGGCGCCTTCGTGGCCGGCCTGTACAGCGCGGCTTTCGTTGAAAGCAACCCCGCAAAGATTGTGGACATGGCCCTGGAAGGCATCCCGCAGGAAAGCACATTCTGGCAGTGCCTCAATGACGTACGCCTGCTTCACAAGAAGTATCCCAAGGACTGGAAAACCGCCTGGTTCGAGCTTCTCAAGAAGTGGGACCGCGACGCCGGCTGCCCAAAGGGCGTATTCCTGAGCTTCAACATAGACGCAAAGATAAACTCCGCATATGTTGCAATGGGTCTGCTTTACGGCGAGGGCGACTTCGGAAAATCCCTTGAGATTTCCACCCGCTGCGGCCAGGATTCGGACTGCAACCCCGCCACCGTTGGCGGCGTTCTTGGCGTAGTGCTGGGCCTTGACAAGATGCCCGCCTTCTGGAAAGATCCCGTGATGGAAATCTGGGACCTTGACTTCGAAGGCACTGACGTATCCCTTGCCAAGGGCTCCCGGTACAGCTTTGACCAGGCCCTCCAGCTCATTGAAAAGAATGGCGGCGAGGTTCGCGAAAATGAGGTTGTAATACCCCAGAAGCCCGTTCAGGTGCTTCCTCTGGAGCAGAACTTCGTGAACACATTCCCCATTTATCGTGACCAGAAAGACGCGTGGATGAGCAATGAGTATGAGTTCGACTTCTCCGGCAACGGCTTCGTGATCTGGGGCAACCTGGTGTGCCTGAGGGGCATCACGGCGGACTACGCCGCACGTGTTTCCAAAAAGCACGTAGGCTCCGAGGTCTTTGCCCTTGCAGAGGAGCAGGACCCCTATGTTGCGGAAATCGAAGTCTGGATAGACGGAGAACTTGACCAGGTGTCCCTCCTTCCCATGAAGGGCACCTCCCGCAAGCTTGAACCCGCCTGGAAATACCTTCTCCCGGAAGGCCGCCACACCGTAAAGATGATCTGGCGCAACCCCAAGCCGGACACCTATCTCCTCCGCATCAACGCCATACAGTATTACTCCGAAAAACCTATAGAAGACGTATATTATCATAACTAGACTTTCGTCATTCCGGGCTTGACCCGGAATCTTTAACAGCATGAAAAAATACTTATTAATAATATCTCTTCTGATTCTAGCTTCTTGTAGCACTAAGGTCCCTTACGGCGACTTCGTCACCATGTCGGACGCCACCCTCATGGACAAGATCAAGGGCGGCTGGTACGGCCAGACCATCGGCTGCACCTACGGCGGCCCCACGGAGTTCAAGTACAAGGGCGGCATCATCATGGAGGAAATCCCCATCCCCTGGTACGATGACTACATCTACGACACGTACATCGAAGACCCGGGCCTCTACGACGACGTCTACATGGACCTCACCTTCATGGAAACCATGCTCAAATACGGCCTGGACGCCCCCGTGGAGGAATATGCCAAGGCTTTCGCGTATGCGGACTACAAGCTCTGGCACGCCAACCAGGCCGCCCGTTACAACATCATGAACGGGCGCGGCGCCCCGGAAAGCGGCCACTGGATGTACAACCCCCACGCGGACGACATCGACTTCCAAATTGAGGCCGATTTCATAGGCATGCTCTACCCCGGCGGCGTGAACAAAGCCTCCGAGCTCTCCGACCGCATAGGCCACATCATGAACTACGGCGACGGCTGGTACGGCGGCGTGTTCATTGGCGCAATGTACTGCCTGGCATATGTCTGTGACGATATTCCTACCATCGTCACGGAGGCGCTGAAGACCATTCCGGAAGGCACCAAGTTCCACAGCACCATCGCGGACGTAATCAAGTACTGGAAGAAATACCCCAAGGACTGGAAGCAGTGCTGGTTCGAGGTAACCAACCGCCACGCCAACGACGTGGGCTGCCCGGAGGGCGTCTGGAATGGCTTCAACATAGACGCCACCATCAATTCCGCCTTCGTTGTCATCGGTCTCCTGTACGGTGAGGGTGATCTCCTGAAGACCATGGACATTTCCACCCGCTGCGGCAACGACAGTGACTGCAACCCTGCGTCGGCCGCCGGCATACTTGGCGTAATGTACGGCTACGATGCCATCCCGGAATACTGGAAAAAGGGTGCAGAGCGAATCAAGGATATTCCTTTCCCCTACACATCACTTAGCCTGGACCAGGTCTGCACGGAGAATTTCAATCTGGTGAAAACTTTGTTTTCATGCAACGAAGAAGATGCCAACTGCATCTATATTAACGTGGAAAAACCCGAGCCCGTCCGGTTTGAGCAGAGCTTTGAGGGGATTGTCCCCGTGGAAAAGCGGGTACTCAAGAAGGCCTTTACAACAAGCGTGGACCTCAAGTTCAAGGGAAACAGCATAGTGGTAGAAGGCAGCGTACGCAAGACCGGACACGCGGATGACTCCTACGTAGCATCCGTGACCGCTCTTCTGGACGGCGCCGAGATTGAACACTTTACTATGCCAATTGATTATATCAAGCGCAAGTATGAAATCTTCTCCGCCTACTGTTTCGAAAGCGGAGAGCACACTCTTACCCTCCGCCTGGACAATCCCCACCCGGATTATGAACTGTATGCATCTGAAATGGTAGTCTATGATGAAATTTAGGTTATTCTACATAATCGGAGCTATCCTCATCTTCACTTCCGGAAGTTGCTCAAAGCCCAATGACAACAAAAAGGACGAAGGAGACAACGGACCGGTTACGCCGGTGACACCCCCGGAACCAGAAGGCTTCAAGCGCTATCAGAAGGATTTCGTGCTTAACAGCAAGATCCTGAGGGAATATGTAAAGTATTCCGTCTATCTTCCGGACGATTACGAGACAGCTACGGACACCCGCTATTCAGTGGTGTACATGCTCCATGGCCTCGGAGACAACAACAATTCCTGGAACGGAGACTACCTGCACGCAAACTCCAAGATCCTTGGTCTCGAGAGTCTGGGCATGTCCAAGATGATATATGTCTTCCCTCAGGGATTCGCCAGTTACTACTGCAACTTCTTCGACGGGTCCTACAACTACATGGACATGTTCATCAATGAGCTCATTCCGCTCATCGACAAGGAATATCGTACAATCCCGGACAGGCAGCACCGTTCCGTAACGGGCTACTCCATGGGCGGATTCGGCGCCTGCGCACTGGCGGAGAAGCACCCGGAAACGTTCATCGCCTGCGCGCCCCTTTCTATGTCCGTCCGCACGGACTGGCAGTATCTGGAAGAGTCACAGAGCGGCTGGGAAAACCAGTGGGGCATCATCTTCGGCGGTCTTGGACAAACCGGCGAAGGCCGTATCACGGAATACTATAAGCAGCACTGCCCCATCCACTATTTCAACGCGGAGAACAAGGAGCAGCTTTCCACCGTGAACTGGTTCCTCATCTGCGGGGACGATGAAAAGAACCTCCTCTACGCAAACGACGAACTCCACCGCGTCATGCGTGACAACGGCTACGCCCACGAGTACCGCATAGTTGACGGCGGCCACTCCTCATCCGTCTGGAATCCGGCCCTGGAAGAGGTTCTGCCCTTCTTTGACCATTACATGAACGGCAGTAATATGTGGAGCCCGGAGCTCAACAAAGAGTGGGATCCCGGACATGTGGAAAGAAATGAGGACGGCGTTTTCGCATCCAATAAATACAAGGAAAACGGCACCGGAACCGCTTTGTTCATCGTCCACAACAATGAACTCGCGGACGGATACCTCGATTCCGTCATGTATGCCGTGAGCGGAGACCCCGCCTTTGACAACGGCTACGTAATGCTTCCCTGCGATGTTTCCAAGAAGACTCTCACTGAATGGATGACCTTCTGGGACGCCAAGTATCCCAACACCAAGAAATTGGTTCTTGGCTATGGCCAGGGCGCAAAGGAAGCGTTGGCACTGCCTTCAAGCACCTTCAAGCGCAGCTATTACGTTAATCCCGCCGTGGGTGACACCTTCAATGTTTCAAAGGATCAGGAAATCTACTTCTGCGGAACGGACGAAGATACCAATTACCAGGGCATGAACGCCCTCTACAACGCCTGCAAGAAAAAAGGCGCCAAGTTCGAATACAGGATTGTAAACGCATACAAGAACCCGCTGTACAATATCTTATCAAGCATAGATTCTATTAAATCATATATTTACTATTAACCCATTAAACACAAAACATTATGAAAAAAATCATGTTACTGATGATGGCAGCACTTGCCATGACAATGGTCTCCTGCAACAAGCCCGGAGATAACGAAGGCGAAGATGAGGCCAAGATCGCAACTCCCACCTATCGCGTTGTTAAGCTCATGAAGAGCTGGGAAGGTGACGACAAGGAGAGCGGCGATATGTATGTTTACAAATGGAACGCCGACGGCACTATTGCACAGGTTGACATGGCATGGGCAAAGGACGTCTATTCCAGCATGGTATTCACATGGTCCGGCAACACCGTAACCGTGGTCGATGCAAAGAACGACAACAAGCCCGTCTGCACCATCACCGTTGACGACCAGAAGCACGCCACCAAGATCACCCAGGCCGCTGACACCGAGGTAGGTAAAGGCTGGAAGACCCTCGAGTGCAAATACGATGCAAACGGATTCCTCACCCTTGCAAAGGTTGACGGCACCGTTAACACCGTACAGTCCATCGACGAAGACGGCAACATCGAGTGGTGGGGCCGCGTAGGTATCGCTTCCCAGGTAGATGAGACCACCACTGCAGCAGGCTGGCGCAAGAAGATGCACACCTACTACAGCAACGTCAACGCCGCCGGTATCCACGGTGAGTGGGACGAGGACGTCAAAGTAAAGCGCTGGTTCTATGAGACCAACCTCGTTGGCCGCGCCTCCGCTCAGATCATGCGCACCGCTTGGTGGTATGGTGTTGTCAACGATGACAAGACCGAGGTCAAGCAGGAGTATGCCGCAAAGCTCGCTTACTATCCCCTGAACGTGGACGCCAACAACTGCGTCATCGTTGAGACCAAGCTCTACGACACCAAGGAGAAGTACGAGACCAACCCCGACAGCATGGGTGCTGATGACAAGACCGCATTCGTCTGCGAGAAGATCCAGTAATCCCCTCTCACATTTTGACACTTTAAGCTAAGCGACGGCCCTCCCGTCGCTTAGTTTTTTTATCATGTTTTTTATCACTATTTTTGCAGCAGCATATATGGTCAGTACCTATGGCACAGATTAAAGACGAAATACAGTACAAGGCCATGATGGCACGTATTGATCAGCTTTTCTTCGAAACGGACGAGAACACGCCTGCCGATGATCCCCGCCTACAGGAACTGGACAAGCTCTCAGCCCTGGTGGAAG
>JAEEGL012345233.1_pt1 | contig 15775 bp, 18 predicted proteins | sample 9134231 | NCBI WGS metagenome assembly JAEEGL01 (sample SAMN16246548, study PRJNA631951) | gut metagenome | biome: gut microbiome; feature: rumen; material: fiber-attached | host: Bos | place: Iran: Karaj | collected 2018-10
CAATGCCTTTTTTTATTTTCTTTAAAACAAAAAGACACCCATCAAGGATGTCTATTGCGGATACCTCGAAGATATTCGCGAAAGTATTAACGACGTCAATACTTGTTGTACCATCGTTTTCTATACGGCGTAAGTTTCTCACGCTATAGCCAACGATGTCTGCTAAGTGGTCCTGTGTCCAGTTCCTGCTTAGTCTTAGTTGTTTAATGGTTTGGCCCACTAAACGAGAATCAATTAATTTGCTCATAATACTACCTCCTAATAATTGATCTTTCCCAAAAAAATCTTTATTTCTACTTGAGGTAGCTCGTTATAATGAGCGAAATTATTGTATTAGACAGCGCACATATATTCAATAGAAAGTATGCGAGCTAATAAGAAATGTTCTTTTACTCTTTTTTATTATCAAGAGCATCAAACTTTTCTTTCATGGTTGGATTGTTTTTAGTGAGCTTTCTGATTTCCAATTCAGGCAATTGGTTCTGAGCCTTACCAATCCAATCCTTGCCCAACCTGTAAGCTTCCTTTAAATCCGTAAGCTTTTTAATCATGTCGTTGCACATCTTTTCAACGCTGTCGTATTGTTTGCTTGCATACTCATAGTCATTGTTAATCTTTTGAGCGACCGCCTTTACAGCGTTTTCAAAGTTTGTAATGTCAACATTTTGTTGCCTATAAAGCATGACCTCTTTTCTGTCTTCATATCTAGCTTTTGCCATCTTCTTAAGCAATGCAATTATAGCCAAGAAGAATTGAGGCCTGACAACAAACATCTTTTCGTATTTTGGATAGACATCATAAATACCGTTGTTATAAAGCTCTCTTTCTGGCTCAAGAGTTGAAACCAAAACAGCATATTCGCATTTCTTCTTTTTACGATCGCTATCAAGCTTCTTAAAGTGAGCTTCATTTTTGGTATCGCCATCTTCTTTTTGATTTTTCATCTCAAACATAATTGAAACTATTTCATTTTCTTTTGTTTCATCTGAATAATCTCTAAATATGAAATCGCCTTTTGTGCCTTCTACATTTTCAGTATCTTTTTCAAAATAGGCAAATGGATATGATTCGTTTCTTATTCCTTCGAAAGCGTCGTTGCAGTATTGTTCCAGCGCTTCTCCAATGTCTTTAGTAGAATCACCGACTCTAAACTCTTTCCAATGTTTAATTTCCTCATCTTTGGCATTGAGTTGGAAAGCATATTGCTCTTTAAGGTTCTTTTCAGACAATTCTTTTTCTTGATTAATAAAGCTAATTTTGCCTTGAAGTTCAATAATTTTGGCTTCTTTCTTGCTTGACTCTTCTTTTTCTTTTTGAACAGCTTCAGCCACAGCTAATTTTTGTCTCGCTTCTGCATTTTTGATTTCTTGCTCAAGTTTAGCAATTTCTTGTAACTTAGCGTTGGTCTTTTCTTTTTCTGCCGCAACAGCTTGATTGACCGCTAAAGATTTTTCGTTATTACTATTCTCTAGTTTTAACTTCAATTCAGCGATTTGATTATTTAGTTCAGCTACACTTGCATCTTTTTTGCTTTTTTCTTCGCTAACTTGTTTTTCAAATTGCGCTTTAAACTTTTCTTCAATGAGTCTTTCTTGCTCTCTAACTCTTTTTTCGACTTCTTCTTTTTCAATGTTGCTTAATAAAGCGTCATAATCGCTTTTGTCTAATTTAATAATCTCGCCACATTTTGGGCACTTAATTTCTGCCATACTATTTTCCTCCAATTTTTTCTTTAAACTCTTCTATTACTTTAATCATATCAAATGGTAATTTTTCTTTAACTTTTTCAATTAATTGTGTAGATATTTGACCATAATACGCTTCTGCAATAGCACAGCTGATAGCACACAGGGTATCTGTGTCTCCACCTATAGACACGGTTGTTCTCAAGCAGTCTTCAAAACTGTTAGAAATGAAGAAACAATATAGTGCTTGTGGTACTGTTAACTGACAAATTTCTTCGTCGTGGCGATAGTTCTTAACAAGTTCATTATAATCAAAATCCAGACTGTAGAATTTTTCTGCAAAGCTTTTCATTTCTGTTTTAGTTTTTCCCAATCTTGCCATACGGATTAATTCAGCTGTTACAAACGCTCCTTTCAATCCTTCTGGATGATTATGAGTGACACCAGTAATCACATTAGATAAGAAATAAACAACGTTCTTATCATCACTTGCCCATCCAACGCCAGATACTCTCATTGCTGAGCCATTACCACATGAATTATAAGGAGCAGGATTATATTTTTCTTTCCAGTGAATAAACCTTCCTCCGTATCCTGCGTGTGGGTATTTCCTAGCCCATTTTTGTAGATACTCTACTGCAGTAGTGCTGCATTTACGTTCAGCGTGAAGTAGCCAGTCCATTACTGCAATAGTTAATACCGTGTCGTCTGTAAATTCAGATTCTTTGGTTACTAACTCAAAGTCTTTTGTTTTATGATTGTTGAATTCAAATCTCGAACCAACAACATCGCCAATAATTGCGCCTATCATATAGTTTCCTCCGTTTTATAAGTTCTTAATCATATTAATTATGATTTGCTTTTCTTCTTCGGTTTTTGGAAGCACTTTTAGGACGTCAGCTCCTAAAATATCAAATACATTCTCTCCAAAAGCCTCGGCTGTTTGCTTTGCGAGTTTTACTGTGCAATGGTGATTCTCTGCATATCCAACCGCATGAACATGCATACCAACCATTTCACCAAATTCTTTTTGTGTTAAGCCATGTTTGACTCTAAAAAATGCTAAGTTATTCATATTTTATCTCCTTTCATTTAGAAATATGGGCGTAAGATCGAGATGTCGATTTCTAGTGCTTTTGCCACTTTGCCTAGCGCGGACAAACGCGGTATTGTTTTTCCTCGCTTCCAATTAGATATTGTTACTTCGCTAATTCCTGACTTTGTTGACAATTCTTTTGCTGTCATGTTCTTGTTTCTTCTTAATTCGTCAATTTTTTCTGCTATCGTCATATGTCGACTCCTTTATTAATCTATTTGTCATCGTGAGACAGACGCTTTTACAAAAGAGGACAATCTATGAGCATTGTTTTTAGGCGTCCATCTCACTGAAGACACCAACATTATTGCAAAACATTATTTTCAAAAATGCCTACTTCAGTTACCATAAAAAAATAACCCCTTGAGGGGTTAAAAAGTATTAATAATCGCTTGTTATTATTTTTTATTTGATATTTTGATATCGTTTGTTTTTAAAAGTTGGCAGCCTTCTGCAGCTAGTTCTTCATTGATACTTTCAATTCTTACCGCACCATTTTCTTTGCTATATTGATAAATACCATTAATAATAATGCGGCCTCTTTCAGTGAAATTGTCCAATCGCCCTCCTAAAGGAGAGATCAATTCGTTTATTTCATATTCGTCTAGCCCTATGTTGATTCCTAATGAAATTAAAGTATTCTCGGTTGTGCCTTTACCATTCATTATTTTATCAAAAGCGGCTTTACTTATGACGCCCGTATAGCATTCTACTTTTGTTTTATGTTGCTTCTTGATAAAAAACTCCAGCCTTTGGCTAATTTCTTGAGCTTCAACACCATTATCTAATATTTCTTCATCGCCAGGTTTGTACCATTTGTTAATGCCTCTATGTTCAGCGTTCATTCGGCGAAGATACTCTTTTGTTTGTTCGCTAAGTTTTCCTTCAATTACTTTATACTTGTTGAGATGCTTTCTACAGTTTTCCCATGTAGAACGCTTAAAAATAACAAGTTTCACATCAACATCTTCATTCTTTTTACAATAATCATCTAGTACTTCTGCCGCAATGGTGGCAGCATGAATCTCTGGGTATTTATATGTTCCAGTGGAAAGAAGAGGAAAGGCTATACTATTTAATTTGAAATCTTTTAGTTTCCTTAAACAGCTTAAATATGATTGCTTCAAATACTTATCTTCGTTATATTCTCCACCATTCCATCTAGGTGTTACAACATGAATGATTCTTTTAACTTCGGGAAGATTATACGCATTAGTGATAACGCATTCAGACAGCGTAGGGGCTTTCAATTGTTCAAGTTCACAAGCAAGTCTTTCTCCACATATTTCATGTGCCTTATGACCTATAGGACCTTCTAATTCAAGTTTGGGAGACGCTGTTAAAACAATCGCGTCAACTTTTTGTTCAAAAATGTCACCTTTTACAATATAAAAGCTCATATTATTTTTCTCCACTTCTATTGTAAATCAAATATATGACTTATCGAAGCTAAACGATTTATTGATTGAAAATGGGTATGAGGATTCGTCAATATCCTAAATATCAGCACACAAAAGTACACAATCGTGTTAGCGTTTTATTCTTTTTCAAAATATCGGATCCTAAGAACGCCCTTTTCTTCAGTCTTTGTTTCAGAGTAGGAACATTCTTTTGAATCAAGAAAATCGTGAAGCCTATCATCAGAATCCTTGCTTGTTGAATAAAGGTATCGTGTGTCTTTTTCTCCTTCAATATGATATTCGTCAATCAAAGGTTTTGGCTCATATGCTACATACAGTTTGTTTAAATCTTCAGTATTGAAAAATGAAGATATTACATATAATGCTTTGTTTTTGACGCTTTGATTGTTGGGATCGAATTTAACAAACCCATCAAATGCGTCTAATGTATACTCAACTATTTTGCTGTATTTTCCATTAAGCAAAGGGACCACTAAGTGAATATGTACATTTTCTTGTGCTTTTTCCAATAACTCGTTATTTTTCTTTTTCAATTCGTAAAGGGCATCAGAAATTGTGTTAATAACAAAATCAAAACTATATTGAGTGGCAACCCCATTGTTTATTTGGTATTCATTAAAGACATAACCATGCATTGCAAAATTCCTAAGCACTATCAGTTTGTTAGCCAGTTTTTCGCTAAACTCAACTAAAGATAGCGCTTCCGATATTTTTGAATAACCATTCTGTTCAAAACCATAGGTGTTATAAATGTCTTCTTCAAGTTTAAGAAAAAAATCTATTAAGCCTCCAGTCAGTAAAGACGAAACTATTCGATAATCTGAATTTGTCGGAGGAAGCAATAATATGCGTATATTCTTATCCACATAAAATTTTGTATAATTCAATTTACCATATAAACTTATTTTGCTGGCTATTTCATCACGAATTTTTGAGTCAAAAATAGATACATTCATCTCATATAAAAGATCGACAAGTCCAAAGACAGGGAACATATTAGATGCTTCTATAAAAGCGTCTCTATCCTTCACCACTAATTCGTAATCATTTGGATAATATGTTTTCGTAAGGCTTCCTTTTTTGACACTTATGATTTGTTTGTTTTCATCTATCTCAACAATGGCACAATAAATTGGATTCTTTTTTGTTCCAAATTCCAATTTAAAAAGACTGCCCTCTTTTGACAATTTATCTTCGTATTCTCCAAAAATAGACGAAACAATTGTGTCACCATGCTTCTCTCTAATTGGTATTTCAAGGTTTGTATGACTAATAGCTTCGACAAATCTAGTGGAATCATAACTATTAGCGGTACCACTAACAATTATTCTTAATACTTTGGAACGCTTAGCAATTAACTCCAATGACTCTTTTCTGAGAAAAAGCAAAATCAGGGTTATAAATCCAGCCATTGTCAAGGTGCCACCTTTCAAAGCCATTCTTAGAGAGTCGTTCATTTTTGGTAAATTGCACAATCCGGCGATAAACTTTTTATTCTCAAAGAAAGATAAATCATGGTCAGACAACCGAGCGTGTGCATTTAAATTCCTCAAAGAGCAAAGCGTTTCACCAATATCTTGGCCTTTTAAAATCTGACAGCCAGTAGGAAACATTTCGTTTAATATTTTGTTGTTATCATTAATGCCTTTTAAAAACAAATCGCGGTTGAATCTTCCTTTAATTGTTCGCTCAACATGATTGATGGCTTGAAGTAAAAATGCTTTTATTACCGAAGCATAATCTGGGTCATCAAATTGAATCTTCCCGGAATAAAAGTTAATGGCTGGCTTATTGAGAAATTCGAAAGCGCTGCGCGTTTCTTCTTTTCTAAATTGCAAATGTAGAGCCATATAATATCCTCCTTTGTATAGTAAATATAGACACTTACTATTTATTCAAGAATTTGTTTTCAAGCTATGTGAGTATCTTGAAATTATTTTATTTCACATATTCTGTAGGAGCAATAAGCTCCCTGTTAAGTAGAAATCATCTACAATCGATTTTGTAACCAAACGACACAACATTATTACCAGTTATGAATGTTCTAGCGCAACACCCTGTATCCTTATGCAGTTTTTTGATTAGCTTATCCGTGTTTTGCAGAATCTCTTTATTACTGCTTCCAAACAAATTTTTATCAAAGATATGTAAATACGCTAATTTAGTTGTTCCAAGCCAATGTGAGATTGTATCTATTATCGTTTGTGACTGATCAGATAATTCTTTTGTTAAGCTTTGCTGAATGTTTTGCACTTCTTTAAATGCTTCATCAGTCATTCTTATGTAATAGTTTTTACCATTATTATCAACCACTATTTCCCAATGACCATCAATGTACTTGTTTTCAACCCTTAATTCTGGATTATCGTTCATAAGCTGTTCAATTATTTCACACGCTTTATCAGCAGCAGAAAGAACAGCGTCCATTAGATTTTTGGATCTTCTAGTTATCTTTTTGTCATAATATGGTAATTTCGCTTCAACAAGCCAAGAACCATTCTTTTGTTTTCTATGTTGGATGATTGCATATTCATAATTTGGATCAACTCTACTAGCCCAATAATCAAGCCATAATAACTTTGTTGCATTTTCCATTTATTATTCCCTCCTAAAACAATTTTTTAACAATATTTTTCTTTTCTTTCTTTAACTAATAATCTAACGGTCACTACTTTTGACATAGACTCAATTGTCTCTTCTTCGGCCATAAATTTTTCTACATTAGAAACTGCGTAATTATTTAGTAGTTTATTGCATAATTCGTCATTTGAATCGATCGTAATATCGGTTTTAATAAGGCGATAAATATATTCTTTATCGAAATTGTGGTCTTTAAAGTACTCAAAAACGCTTGGTCCAAAAATAGATCTTTCGATGCTAGGATCAAATTGTTCTTTGCTATACTCCCTATCAAGTATCAACATCGTTCCAAACGCACATACATTGATAGACTGGACTTCTGTTTCACCTTCTCCTATAACACCGTTTTTGATACCAGGAATCGATAAAGCGCAATGCCACTTATTGGCATCAAGTTGTTTTGTTTCAAATTTTGGAATTTGATTTGAGTGTGATAATTTACGTATTCTTGCAATTAGCTCGAAAACTTGACATTCTAAACCATCATTTTGAAAATCAATCATAATTTCTCCTTTAAGCAATCACGCGATATAACAATAATCTGCAATTATATTAGCCTTGGATTAATATCTTCAAAACTATGCAATTGCGCAATTGTGATCAGAATCCAATTCTTTTTTTCTAAAGGATCGTTTTATTGAGTTAACCGCCTTCTTTCTGCAATGTTTTATTGCTTCGGTAAGAAGTGCACTAGCAACAGGAATAAGAATTGCGGTTCCTACTCCAACAATAGCTCCGATAATTTGTCCTGCAACTGGTGATTTGCTTTGTACAGTTAACGGGACATGATTGACAATGCGTTTGGTACTCGCATCTTTAATAAGCCCCATTAATGTGGATTGGTTGGATGCAAGCTGTCTAGCTTGCGCATTTGTTAGTTTTACAGCGATGTTATATTTTGGCATAAATTATCTCCTTTCATTTTTATGCTCTATTTTTAAATGATTTGAAGGATAGTCGTCGTTGGTTATAATCGATGTCCTAGTTACTATATTTTTTAAGCCGGTCATACATCAGCACTCCATTGTGTAACCGACAGCTAATACGCAGTTACCTGAAATCGATCCAATTTGCCACGAGATTAGATGCTTCAAAGGGTTTTTATCGGTTTCGTCACCGAAGATTTTGTCATTAATCTTTTGCTGTATATCCTCAATTGAGTCTTTTTCCTGAAAAAAAGATTTATCAATTACTTGGATAAACAAATTTTTATCGGTACCGTTAATTGCCTTGATTTTTTTAACTGCTTTCTCTACAGCAGCGATTGTCTCAAACATATCGTTTTGCATTTGCAAACCGATTTTTTTCCTATATTCGCTATTAAGATGCATGCTCATAAAATTTCCATTATCGTCACACTCAATTTCCCAATGGCGTTCTTGTCTCATTGATATTTCTTTAAAATCTTGGTTATTAGAAATAAACGACTTGATTTGTTTGTATGCTTCATCTGCGCCTTTTAACATTGAACCGACTTCTGTTTTGGAAATTGCTTTTATAGCAATGCCCATGGCCGGTATATTGATTTCGCAGCACCACTTACCGCTTGGAAGTTCGTTTGCTTCAATGTTGAAGTAATGATTTTTATCATTGCTATAGTGATTTACGATGCTCTCGACTAATCTAATTTTGTTTGCTTTGTATTTTTTCATCATTTAACTCCTCCTTAATTGTTTAAAGAACACATTTCATAGTAACCATCGATATCAAAGACGTACTTTCGACTTTGGTATCTAAGATTAGGCTTTAGTGATTTTTTTGCGAGCTGCTTTAACTCGTTTTGATGATTATCAATTTTTATTCGATTTTGGATGTCCTCCACCATTCTCTTTTGCTCCTGCTTAGAAGTGGCGTGTAGGTATGGATCATTATTATTAATTTCAATTTGAGCAAGATAAGTCTGTTCATCGACTTTCTTACATCCGAGTATCGCATCCCAATGGTTGCGCTTCACTCTTGGATAAGCTCTGACCTTCTTGGCCGCCTCTTTGCCGTTTTCGGCTTTGACTGGAAAGGTAATTGGCATATATGATGTTTTTCCAACATGCCCGCATTTTGCAGTAACTAGATAGAATTGCATTTTCTGGTCTCCTTGTTTTGTAGCTATGTTTTCTGTTTGCAAATACAAGGTACTTTTTAAAAAATAAATGTTCAAATAATGTTCTTATATTGAACGTGATACATAACGAATGTTCGAATTCTTTACATCTAAAAAAATAAAAAAGCCTTCAAATAATAATCGAAGGCAAATATTAGAACTCTTAACTGTTTGGGCTATTTGTAGAACGAATTATCAAACAATCTATCACCTGTATCCGGACCTTTTCCATTGGCAATAATAGCAGTTTTAGAACCTTTATATGAATGTTGAGAAATACGTGTCGCAAAAATATCAAGGTCTTTTAAATTATCTAAATATTTATCAGAGATGACATTAGTGGCTACTATTAAATTCTTATTTTCCAAATCTTGTTTCATATCAAGAATTGTCTTTCCAGTGTTGATGACAGCATCAGCAATAATTACTGTTTCAAAAGAAGCATATACATTATTAACATTTGAAAATAGGACAGATACATCATTTTTGGATTCAAGAGCATCACTAATTCCTAGGCCAAATGGTAGTCCAGCTCTCATCATTACTAGCACAGCAATCTTACTATCTATCAGATTTCTATTTTTCATTATTTGTTTGCCAACTATAAAACCCAAATTATAGTGAGCTTTCCTTAGTTCAGAACCGCAAACTTTTGAACCGCTTAGACATTTGTTTATTTCTTCCGCAGCACTACTATCAAGCACTTCCAATGTCTCTACCATTTGATATCGTCCTCCTTTACAAAATCATATTTAAAAAGAGAATATGAAGGTTGGTATATCTTCTTGTTTATTTCTCCACGATTTTGTGCGTTTATTATTCTTTTATCAAGTTTAGTCATTGCTACTAGGTATCCTTTTTTAGATTCTAGAATCATTCCTAAATCTATAATTGAATCACCAATCGCCATTACTTCATTTGTTTTAGATAAGTATTTTGAAACAAGTTTTTTAATGAATGGAGTGATAATGATGTTTTTGTCTTTACTAAACCCAATAATTTCTTCAAATAGATTAATTTTTTCATTAATAATTCTCCAAGCATCAACCATGCCTGTAGTTAGTGCCACTACACAGTTGGCTTTTTTCAGTTTTTCTAAATCACAAACAAGATTGTCATTTAGGCAAATTTTACTCAATGAATAGTCAATTGATTTTTCATACGTTTTTGAATCAAGCAAGTATTTATGAAATCTCCAAAATTGATATTGAGTATAATAATCACCTTTAAATATCTTCTTCGGAAACAACGGATCAAGACTACTATCTTCAATAAAATCATTTGTTAAATCGTTGATACTAACCGTTTTATCTAAGTCCGTTAAAATCACTTTTCTGCCGCCGGCAAAAGCCTTAATACCGTTTGCTATGTCCTTCGCCGTTTCACTGGTTTTTTTATTGAAAGCACAAACAAAATCCAAAGATAATGAATTAGAATCTAAAACAACAAAATCCTTTTCAAAATTCTCAACTTGTTTTTGCATGTTTTTAATCTCAAATTCTATCCACTCTTCAGCCTTTTCTTTAGAGAGAAGATATTCTGAATACTCTACTTTATTATCGCTATTGAAATTACGCGCAATCTCTTCTCCAGTTCTTTTTAGATAGAAAAAGGCATCGTATAGTTTTAAATCTTCATCAGTAAAAACTATGCTGTAGCCATTTTGTTTAGGAAAAGAATAATGTCCATCAACAAGAATTGTTTGATAATCCTTCTTCAAATCATTCACTCGCTTAGTAAATGCTATTCTAATCTGTTTTTGTCTTTTTTCGTCTAGTTGTTTAAACTTGCAACCATATTTAAAGATGGCTAGCTCATTTAAAGTTTCTGATCCCTTAACATGAATAGAATTATTATTTCTAGCTAGAACGCCATTAATGAATGTGTCTTTCCCAGAACGGGGAATACCATAAATCGAAATAATCATTTAGATACCAACCTTGTTATACTCATAATAGCACTCGCCATTTGGACAAGGCTTTAAATTGCTTAATCTAGCTTCAAGCTTATCAATAGGCTCATTCCAGCAACCAATTTGAAACCGCTTCAAATCCATAAATCTGCCACATGGATATACCCCTGTTCGAGTGACAAAAATGTTGTTTTTCCCGACCCCACATAATCTTCCATATTTGGCACAGTCGTATTTATCTTTGATAATGTTTTGTCTAGATTCAATCCCCATCGTTTTTGCCCTAGACAAAAACAGTTCATATTCTTTATTTGAAATAGAAATTGATGGTTCATTTACACCAAAAACCTTCGAAAAATTAACTTGGGAGAAGCCATTCTCAACAAAGAATCTTAAAACGCGTTCTTGATTATTAATTATTTCTTTTGTAACAACGGCATTTATCTTAGGCATTTTTCCAAAAGCCTTTTTATATAAAGAAAGGTCTGGATATTTACCTCTAACTCTTTCATTAATTTCAGGATCTCCATCTAGAGATATATTCAATTCAATTAAATCTCTATACTTGTAAAAGAATGCAATTATCTCATCGTTCAATAGTGTTCCGTTCGATATTACATACATCTTCATCCTATTCTTAATGCTGCTAGATGCATAATACTCAACTATGGTTTTCAGAGCATCAAAACTTAATAATGGCTCGCCAGAACCTACAATCCCTAGCTTAAATAATGCAATATCATTGCGTTGTATGTATTCTTCTAGGTTTCTGCAAAACAGAGTTACTTCTTCCGAAGAAAACTCATTTAAACGAGTATGGTCGTTGTTCTTTTTAGATGCAAAATGACAGTACGAACAATTTAAATTGCATCTAGAGTTCAATGAAATACACGCTCTATCAATCATTACTATTTTCCATTAATGGTATGAAGCCACATGAAACAACAGGTATTTTTTTAAATTCTGTTGTTCTTTTTCCTTCACAAAGAACACATGCAATTTTATTTATGGTTAAATTGGCTTTTTCAAGAAGACGATAAATTGCATCAATTGTTCCACAAGTAGAGACAACATCATCTACTATTGCTATTTTCTTTCCTTCTAAATGTTTGATATCGCTGCCATCGATAAAATAGTTTGAACCACCAGAAATAATAGTCTTACCAGGCACAGAAATAGGGTTACTCATATAACTTTTTAATGCTTTTCTCACAATCACGTATCTGGTGTGATTCAACAATGCAGATAATTCTTGCACCAACCCAATCGCTTTGCTTTCAATTGTAACAATAATATCAATATCACCTAAAAGAGGGGCTAATAGTTTAGCAGCTTCAGCGTTCAATTCGGTGTCGCCCATCATATTGAAAGAATAATAAGACAAGCTACCACTTTTGATTAAAGGCAAATCTCTTTCGCATTTACCGATTTTAACTTTATAGTATTTTTCCATTAAATGAGCCCCCATAACGTCACTGAGAATTTTGTAAGAATCCCAGCAACAATACCTAAAAATGCATTCTTAGTAATCATAGTAACTGCGGCAGCAACTACGCCTTCAATTGGATTTTCAGAGTTCACAACTGACATTAAATTTGGAACTAGTGTGAGTGAGAAACCAATGACAAACAAGAAACCACAAATAGATTCGGCAGGAACCCATTTGCTTAGCTTATTCATAATTCCACAGAATAATAGAATTCCACTTATTGTCATCATAAGAATTCCAGCCAACAAAGGCCAATGCGTTGCGCATGTTCCTGAAATAATAACTTCAAGAGGCATGCCACCAAACATGACAGATGGGATGTCAGCTAAGGAATTAATGACTGTAATAGCATCAAAGTTTGGAGTTACTTCTGCCATGCCTGCACTAATTGTTCCAAAGCTAATATTGGAGCCAATATTTAAGCAAACCAAGCTAAGCGCCCCAAGAATTGTCCAAATAGTAAATCTAGGTTTTACTAATTTAAAATCTGACCAGTATTCTCTTTTCCAGAATCTCCATTCAGTAGATTCATTTTCAATAACATCAACCCTCTTTTTTCTGATTAAAGTAAAATCGAGAACAGCTAATAAAACTGATGCCGCGATCGTATAAACAACATCTTTGGTTAGCATGTAGACAATTATGGCCGGAACGAACGAAATGAGGCATGTTCTCCAATCGGTTTTGAACATTGTTACCGATGTTGTACAGAGAATAAGACCTACACCGGCCATCATTCCGTAGATAACTGTCGTACCAGCAAAATCAACTATCTTTGTAGTCAAACCAGTAAAGCCAAATACTATGCCAATGACCGCCGCTAAGAGGAGAGCTGTAATCCTATCTCTAGTTTCTTTTATTTCTCCGCTAACTGTAATGGTCTCGGCTTGTGCGGAAATGGGAACAACATTCCCAGTCACGACATTACCTATTGCACCAACAAAGTACGCGAATGCAGTTGGTTTGATTTTATAGCCTTTTTTCTGTGCATAAAAAACCTGTGTACAACCATTGATAATCACAAATATAACAGCAAGAATTAATCCAAAAATCCAAGCAACCATTACTTACCTCCGCACATATTTTCAAATTCGTTAAAATGAATTATTTTTGCGTAAATACTGAGTGTTGAATGGTACATAATTTCGTTCTTAAAAGCCAAACGCTCGTTCATAGGATCTGTTGCTTCATAAATAACGAAAACTTCGTATCCTCTGAAATATAATTCGGAAGCTGTTTGCATAATACAGCAATCAGCAGTTAATCCAAACAAAACTACCTTTCTATGAGTAATATTTTTTAAAATCCATTGATTAAAAGAATCTGGATCTTGGTAGAGATTTCCAGGAATAGCATTTGCTATGCCAATACCTTCTCTTATCCAAGTTGGATTGTGCATGCATTTAATCCACGGGCTTCCTTTTTTTAAGTCTTGTGGAATCAAACTTTCAAAGCCTTTAGTTCCTGGAACACAAGATTCGTTCTTACTCTTTCCTCTTGGAAGTCTATAGTCAGATACTATTTCTGCAACCTTAATGTTTTGCTTTCTCAAAAAAGGAAACAATGTCTTTTCAACAAAGTTAATACTATGTCCCTTGTTAAAATTAACGCCTTCTTCCCTTACAAAATCGCCTTGGAAGTCAACACTCAATAAGTCAAAATCGCAAATCATAATTATTTTTCAAAGAGAGCGCTGATTCTTGAAAAGTTCTGATTCTTTGAATCGAGATATTCAACAGCTCTCTTGTTCTTAAAATCTTCAATTCTATTGTCGATATGATCAACGAGAAGCTTAATTACGTCGTAATGATTCCAAATGCATGCCTTGTGCAATGCGGTATAACCATTAAAATCTTGTTGATTATAACTCAAATCATCGCTTTCCATTAACAACTTGATACCATCTATAAATGGGAATTTCCAGGAACAAACCATTAATGGAGTATTTCCAATATTCTTCCCCCTGCTTGAAGCATTAACGCTGGCACCATTTCTGATAAGCATCTTCATTGCATCAAGATCCTTCAACTGACAAGCGTGAAGCAATGGAGTAAAGGCATATTTATCTGAATCTCTTTTTTCAATATCAATATTTTCGACAGAGAGTAAATATTCCAAAATTTCGTGATTTTTTGCTCTAATTGCAATAATCAATGGAGTATGTCCTGTTTGAGAATCCACTCTATTAACATCAACCGTTTCTTTATAGGCCTTTTTGATTTCGCTAAGCTTATTGGATTTAACAGCACCGATAAATCTTTGTGTGTCATATTCGTCGTAAACATCGTTTTTATAAAGAGAACCTTCTATCTCCGCGAAAGATTTGATATTGATATTTTTGATACCAAATGTTTTGTGTTTTAGGGAAAAGTAAACATCATTTGTTAGAATATCCACCGCGTTATTGATGTTTAATAATGCATATTTTTTGGCCACAGCCATAATTTTGTCATCGTTGATCTCATCTTTTTTATACTCGGTTTTATCGAAAGTGATGTGTTCTTTTTGACGTTCGATATTGACCATAGCAAGCCAAGCTCTTTGTTTGTTCGAACCCTTAGCATGATCCTTTTGGTAATTCAATTCGCTAGTTACAACATCAGCTATAACAATTTTGTCGTATAAATGTGTCTTAACAAGTAAATCAACTACTTTTGGTCTATTTAAAACAATGCATGTGTCAAGAACACAAATCTTTTCACCAACACTCGCTTCGTTTCCAAGAAGATAATCAACTGAGACACCCAAAGATTCTGCAATCATCCTTAGTTGAGTGGCGCTTGGTTCAGAATCTCCTGTTTCCCATTTTGAAACTGTGGTTCTTGTAGTCTGTGCTGCATCTGCTAAATCAGTTTGAGTCATGTTTTTCTTTTTTCTCAAATCTTCAATGCGGTTTCCTAAATCTTGTCTTGTAAAATCACTCATAACAATATCCTCCTTATTTGGACAACTTAATTAAAATAGATAATCAATAAAATGTGTAGTATGTGTTCTTTTTCTATACCAGCAAAATGAAATATGTTCGAATTTTTAACATATAGAAATGCAATTGATACTTTTGTGCTGTATTATGTTCTATTTTTGTTCTTTTTTATATTTTAACGGATATGCATGTACGTGTATACAAAAACCCACCGCTAACCTAATATGAATGAAAAAAGAAAGGAGGCTGAACGGTGGGTGAAAGAGAATAAAAAACAATCAATAGATTTCTAGTAGTTTAGAATTATGGATTGTCTTCAACTTTATTATATATCGTTTTAAAAAAGTTTGGTCAACACTGCTTTTGTTGCCACTTCGTGGCATTTTAACAAACCGCTACTGGTTCTTCAAAGTATGTACCTATAAGTTCGATATCTTCCTTTAATAAAGGCTCATCTAGATAGTAGTAATCATGGTCTTTATAGAATTGAAGTAATAGTATCTTTCCTTTA
>JAEEGL013612504.1_pt1 | contig 15775 bp, 6 predicted proteins | sample 9134231 | NCBI WGS metagenome assembly JAEEGL01 (sample SAMN16246548, study PRJNA631951) | gut metagenome | biome: gut microbiome; feature: rumen; material: fiber-attached | host: Bos | place: Iran: Karaj | collected 2018-10
TCCCTGCCCGACATCGCCCCGTCGAACGGCATCAAGATTGCCGTCGTGGGCAGCGGCCCTGCCGGACTGAGCTTCGCCGGCGACATGGTGAAGATGGGCTACGACGTCTACGTCTTCGAGGCCCTGCACGAGATAGGCGGCGTGCTGAAATATGGCATCCCCGAGTTCCGTCTGCCAAATAAGATTGTCGACGTGGAGATAGAGAACCTGGCCAAGATGGGCGTCCACTTCCAGACAGACGTCATCGTGGGCAAGACCATCAGCGTGGAACAGCTGGAAGCAGCCGGCTTCAAGGGCATCTTCGTAGGCAGCGGTGCCGGACTGCCCAACTTCATGAACATCCCCGGCGAGAACTCCATCAACATCATGTCGAGCAACGAATACCTGACACGTGTCAACCTGATGGACGCTGCCAACCCCGCCACCGACACACCCATCAACCTGGGCAAGAACGTGCTCGTGGTTGGCGGCGGCAACACGGCCATGGACTCATGCCGCACGGCCAAGCGACTGGGTGGCAACGTCACGCTGGTCTATCGCCGCTCCGAGCAGGAGATGCCTGCACGTCTGGAGGAGGTGAAGCATGCTAAGGAGGAGGGCATCAACTTCCTCACGCTGCACAACCCCATCGAGTACAAGGCCGACGAGAACGGTGCCGTCTGCCAAGCCGTGCTACAGGTGATGGAACTGGGCGAGCCCGACGCCAGCGGACGCCGTTCGCCTGTCCCCGTGGAAGGGCAGACCGTGACGCTCGACGTCGACCAGGTCATCGTGGCCGTAGGCGTCAGCCCCAACCCGCTGGTGCCAAAGAGCATACAAGGGCTGGAGCTGGGCCGCAAGAACACCATCGTGGTGAACGAGGGCATGCAGTCGGCACGACCCGAAATCTTCGCAGGCGGCGACATCGTTCGTGGCGGCGCCACCGTGATTCTGGCCATGGGCGACGGCCGCCGTGCCGCTGAGCACATGGACAAGCACCTGAGGAATGAAGAATGAGAAATAAGGAATGAAGGGCTTGGTCGTAAAAAACACAGGCAGCTGGTACATCGTCCGCACAGACGATGACCAGCTGATTCCTTGTAAGGTGAAAGGCAACTTCCGCCTGAAAGGCATACGCACCACGAACCCCGTGGCCGTAGGCGACAGGGTGACCATCACCACCCCGGCCGCAGAAGGCCGCGACGGATGCTTCATCACCGACATCGAGGACCGCCGCAACTACATCATCCGCAAGAGCATCAACCTGTCGAAGCAGAGCCATATACTGGCTGCCAACGTCGACCAGGCGCTGCTCATCGTCACCGTGGCCAACCCGCAGACCTCCACCACCTTCATCGACCGCTTCCTGGCCTCGGCCGAGGCATACAGGGTGCCCGTCATCCTCCTGTTCAACAAGACCGACCTGCTCAGCGACGATGAGCAGCACTACCAGCAGATGATGCTGCAGCTCTACGAGACCATCGGCTACCAGTGCCTGCAGATCTCGGCCACCACCGGCCTGGGCATCGACCGGCTGCGCCCCCTGCTCGAGGGAAAGATCACCTTGCTGAGCGGCAACAGCGGCGTGGGCAAGTCGACGCTCATCAACACCCTCGTGCCCGGCGCAAACCTACGCACCGCCGAGCTGAGCGAAGCCCACAACACCGGACAGCACACCACCACCTTCAGCGAGATGATACCCCTCCACCACTCCTCATCGCTCATCTCTTCACCCTCCTATCTCATCGACACGCCGGGCATCAAGGGCTTCGGCACCTTCGACATGGAGCCAGAAGAAATCGGCGGCTACTTCAAGGAGATTTTCCGCTTCTCCAAGGACTGCCGCTTCAGCAACTGCACCCACACCCACGAGCCGGGCTGCGCCGTGCTCCAAGCCTTGGACAGCCACTACATTGCCCAAAGCCGCTACCAGAGCTACCTCTCCATGCTCCACGACAAGGACGAGGCCAAATACCGCGAAGCTTACTAGCTACATTATTAATATATATATGAACCAGAAACGGATTAACGAGGTGCTGCTGCGCAACGTGGCACAACTCTCGAAATTTGACGGTAAGGAAGAAGCGATGATGCCCGCAGGGTCGGCACCATTACCCAGCGTGGAGGAAGTGCGCCACATCATCAGCCTGGCGAAGAGCATCATCTTCACCGACTATTTCTATAAGCGGCAGCCAGAGGAACTGATTCGCCAGCACTACATCGGCGTGAACATGGAGGAGTTCTACACCGTGCTGCGCCGGCAGATAGCACGCGGACTGCAGTTCTGCGAAGACTGCACCGAGGAGGACGTACTGCCGAATGCCGAGGAAATGGCCCTGCGCTTCATCGACCAGCTGCCCGAAGTGAAGCGGCTGCTCTACACCGACGTGGAGGCGATGTTCCAGAACGACCCGGCGGCGACGAACTACGGCGAGGTCATCTACTGCTACCCCGTGGTGAACACGATGACCCACTACCGCCTGGCACATGTGCTCCACCAGATGCAGGTGCCCGTCATTCCGCGCATCATCACCGAGCAGGCCCACTCCAAGACAGGCATCGACATTCACCCCGGAGCCACCATCGGCGAGTATTTCGCCATAGACCACGGCACAGGCGTCGTCATCGGCGAGACCACCATCATCGGAAACCACGTCACCCTCTACCAGGGCGTCACCCTGGGTGCCAAGAGCTTCAAGTACGACGCCGACGGCAACATGCTCAACATTCCACGCCACCCCATCATCGAGGACAACGTTACCGTCTACTCTAATGCTTCTATCCTGGGGCGCATCACCATCGGCCACGACTCAGTCATCGGCGGTAACATCTGGCTCACACACGACGTACCGCCTTACTCCCGTATTCTGCAGAGCAAGGCAGTAGACGTATCGTTCCAAGACGGCCTGGGAATCTAGTTTGGCAATGACATAGCACTTGACCTGAATGTTCTTTTCCGGATGGCACTCCCCTCCCCTTGAAGGGAGGGGAATGGCTACCGCCGGAGAAGATGTCATGGGTCAAACAGCTATGATGTTGCCTTTAGTCTAGTGTTACGGGTTAGGCACTAAGGGTGTTTGGGGCTTAATCATGCCATTCTTTCTTTCCGTCGACAATATTCAAGCCGTGGCGTGGCTGCGGCAGGAGTTTGCCGTCCAGTGAATAGATGGCGGAGGGTTGAGTCTCTGATGTCGCGCCGGGAGTATGGACGGAGGATGCCTCGCCGAAGAGCAGAGCCACCTCGTCGGCGCTGAGTGCATAGTTGTAGATGCGCACATCGTCGACATAGCCTGAGAGATAGGGGTCGCTGCTGGAGCGGCTGCGTCCCAGGTAGTTCACCACGGGGTGCACATCGGCTGGGCTGATGGTGATGGCATCGGTTTCTGCCACTTTCTCGCCGTCGATGTAGATGGCGCTATGGCCGGGCTTCATGGTCACCACCACATGCTTCCAGCGCAGCAGGGAGAGGCGGCTGGGGCAGTCGAGCACCTGCTCGTCGCCGCCGTTTCTGATGGCCAGGCGCATGCGCGACGAGGAATTATAGGGAGTGAGGAACAGGTAGTGGCTGGTGTCGCTGCCGAAGTCGAAGAGACGCTGCCACGCCTTTGAGCTGAGGGGATTGAACCACAGGCTGACGGTCAGCTCATCGCCCTGCACGAGGCTGGTGGGCAGCTGCAGATATTGGTTCTTGCGGAAATAGAGGGCATCGCTGCCCACGGCAGCATCGTCAAAGTACTCTACCTCGAAGAGAGCAGGCTCTGGATGACGCTGATTGCCGGAGACATCCTCCACGCTGCCGTCCATGGGCCAATGGGCCACCAAGGCAGGCTCTGCGACCATGCTTACAGAAACGCTCTCCGAGGGGATGCTCTGGTTCTGAGCCAGGTCGATGGCCTTCACCTTGTAGAGATAGTCATGGCCGGGCAACGCAGTATTGTCGATGAATGGCGAAGAGACATGGCGGGCGATGGTGTTGCCGTCTCTTATCACCATGTAGCCGCCGAGATCGTCCTCCGTGCCCGTATTCCAAGTGAGCCTGACAGCGGCTGGCAGTGCCTCGGCTATCAGGTTCGTGGGCTGAGCGGGAGCCTCTGTGTCGTAGGCTACGTCTGTGGGCAGCAGGCGCCACAGCTGGCAGGCATGCAGGGTGGAGTCGGCCTGCAGCGTGCGCTGGAGGACGTTGATGCCGCTGGAGGTCTTGTTGGACTGTGCCGACAGGTAGAGGGCGCTCTCTCGGTTGCGCACGTAGTAGTAGCCGTCGCCAGCATATTGCAGGTACCACTGCTGGTTGCTCGTCGCATTTTCGCTGGGCGTATAGGCAATGACGTTGGCATTGTTCAGGCACGAGTAGTTTTCCACGTCCATGCAGATGCGGCCGTTGCTGGCGCAGCGGAAGTCGTAGAAGCTGTAGTCGCCACCGATGCGGGAGGTTATGGGGCTGACATTCCACTGCTGGGCCTTCGCCCCTGTGTAGCGGGTGGTGACGATATTGCTGCCCGACACGGCGACGGCATTGCCGTTGCCCTTGTTGACAAGCTTGTAGACACCGGCAGTAACAGCCATGGGCGGCACGTCCTCTCCCCACTCAATGTCGATGACGCGCTCAGCATTGGTCTGCCCGTTCTGGTAGCTCCCCACCCTGCCGCCGGGAATCTCCATCGTGAACTGGCGCAGGGGGCCGTAGCCGTCGAAGTAGACATCACGGTCGAGCGAGACGAACTGGTAGGTGGTGGTGGCCGCCTGCCGTTCGGAGGAGCCGATGAAAGCCTTGGCGCGCCCGTCGTCATGCCGCCAGACGCTAGCCGCCGTCCAGTTGGTGCGGTGCTCGCCGTAGGCCAGCCGCTCGCCGTGGCGGCTGATGTCGCAGAACTCGCCGCGTGCACGGCTGTCGAAGCCCCACCAGATGCCGACGGTACCACCATATTCGAGGAGAATCATGGCCTCGCCCACGTTGTGCATCTCGTCGGCATAGCCCACCTTGCCGTCTTTGGCCACTGTCTCGTAGAACTTGGCGAAGTTGGCAAACGAGCCTGCCAGCTGGTGGGTGTTGCCCCAGTCGAAATACTGCTTGGAGGCATTATACCACTCGAGGGCCTTGTCGTCGTTGAGGGTGTTGCCCCCTGCCAGAAGCACGCTGTCCATGTGCGGGTAAGTACCTCCACGCAGCAGCTTCGCAATCTGTGTCTGCTTGGCGGTGGTGGCTCCCTCCTCCACAGTCCAGTAGTCGGGCTCGTTGAAGATGCTCACGCCCAGCACGGGATGCTTTGTGTTTTCCTGCATCCAGTGGACGTGGCTGTTGATATTGGCTGCCCAATGGCTTACATTGCAGCTTCTGTTCACCACATAGTACTCGTCGGTGCCGCCTTCCTGGTCGGCAGTGAGAATGACCGGCAGGGTGTCGCTGACCAGGTTTAGCCAGCGGTTGCGCTGCTTCATCCTGTTCACCTCGGAGTTGTCGAGTACCGAGTCGTTGATGAGCGCCTTGTTTGTGCGGAAGCAGGAGCGCCCGATGCCGACGTTCTCCTTGCCCATGTGGTTCATGCCCTTGCGCATGTTCTGCTCGCTGATCCACGCCTGGTCCAGTCCCCAAGTAGGATTAAAGCGTCGGCCCTCCTGCTGGCTCAGGTCGAAGGCAATAGTGACGTCTTGCGCCTTGACCGGGCTGAATGATAAACAGGAAATAAGTAATAATAAACCTATCTGTGTTCTTGTCTTCATAATGAACTGCGGTATTGATGTAATACTATAATTATTGTATGACTTTTCGCCCTTGTCTGATGTATATGCCCTTCTGTGTAGGCTTGCCCTCCAGCCTGCGCCCTTGCAGGTCGAAGAATCTTTTGTCGTAGTCAGTCCTTTTGTTGTTGTTCAGACTTACAACGTCGTTGATGCCGTCGGCAATCTCCTCGTCGGTGATGCCCTCGATGGGCATGGTCATGCCATCCCAGGATTCCACCACTGGTATGGGCTGGCTTTGCTTGTCGTTCAGCGGTCGCATAATAGCCGTGAAGTTACCTATACGCGGACGGTTGTCGCTGTCGGCCAGCTTGACCCACCGGCCTTTGTCCAGGTAATAATAGCCCACAGGCACGCGGGCTGCTGACCTGAAGAATCCACGCAGATTGCCAGGGCCGTCGGCAGCCTTGTCCACAGCCTCACCATATTCAGGCAGCAGAATCTCACCACCCTGTGAACGATAGATGAACGGCACTCCGGGTTCGGTCTCAGTGATGGGTTCCAGGCATAGCGTCTTGTAGTCGTTGGTGATGGCAGCAATCTTCAGATAGACCAGCTTATCATGCGGAGCCACGGCATAGGGCAGACAGGCTACGCCCCACTCTTCAATGCTTTCCGGCTTGTAGAGCGGGTGGAAGCGCAGGCGGAAGTTGGTGGCCATCCATGAGCCTTCGCGGTGGTCGCCCTTGCTGCCACTGTTGCCCACCTCTCGCCAGGCCAGGTCTTCTGCGCCCTGTTTCGAGCCTTGGAAGCCGATGGTGACGCTGCCGCCCTCTGCCACATAGACGGGCAGAGAGGTGAGCGTCTGCCAGCGGTCGGAAGCGCTCACGGTGGGTAAGTCCCAATAGTTGGCAGTGAGCAAGGGAGAAACTGCGGATTCCTTGCCGTCGGTAGTGATGTAGGCATGCTGGTCGCTGAGGCAGTTGTGCCAGGTGGCGGCGTCGCACTCTACGGCATAGAGGCCGTGGGTGAGGCCTGTCAGCTCCTGCAGCACGGCCATCGTCTCGTTCTCATTGCCTTCGACAGGAATCTTCCAGAGCGCCTGGTAGCTGGCCTGCCCGCTGATGCCCTGCTCGCCGCCTTTATAAGTGCCGGCCTTCGTCGTCCAGCCATTGACACTGGCAAAGGTGGGATTTTGCACCTTGTCGGAGAGCACATCCATAGGCATGTATTCCTCCATCGCCTCCCGCAGCTCGTTATATGATGCTATCACCCATTGTGAGGATTTCCATCCAGAATGATTGCTTGAACCAGGCAGCACCGTTAACGTGGATTCCAGCCTGTTACAGATGTCCTCAAGCCGTTCATAGCCAGGGAACTGATAGGTTAAGGCGCGGAGTGCACGGGGATAGAGGCTCTCCAGACGGCCTGCAATCTTTTCCGCCTCGATGGCATCGGCCAAGACTTGCCTGACATAGGCATAGTCCTGCCGCTTGTCATCATAGACGGTGGCCAGCTGCGTGTTCAGTGAATATGCAAACAGGGGGGCATAGTCCATGAAGGCCTGCACTTGCCGGCGCAGCAACGCGGCACCGTCGGCGTATGCCTCATCCTGTGTCCTGAAAAGCCGACAGAGCCGGATGTTGTCGAACTGCGCCTTATTGGCCAGGCTGCTCAGGGTAAGAAAAGCCTTCTCAAAGCGACCAGTATGGAAAGTGGTGAATATGGTCTGCCAATAGTTGCCGCTGGCAGTCAAGCGAGCCACAGTGCTGTCTACCGACTCGCCATCGACAGTCAGTGCCAGACGGCTGGTGATGTTGGGATTGTTGGCCACATCGGCCGTGAAGTAGTAGGGTGTTTCAGGAGCCATCTCCAGCACCTGCGAGCGGAGGGCTTCGACAGTCTTCAGCGAGCCACTTCCGTAGCACTGCAGGTAAGTACCGTTGGAGCTGCCACCCGTGGGCACCACCTGGAACCAAGGCTGCCCGCCAGTGGTGAAAGCATCCTGCTGTCCGTTGAGCCAGCTGTCAAGTCCCATGTCGAAGTTGCCGTTCACCAGCATGTTGCCGCCCAAATACCAGGTTTCACCGTCAAGGTCTACGGGGTCGCCAGCCTGCACGTTACTGCTGGCGGCCATCACGGCCTTCGTCTGGCGCAGCTTGCCGTTGGCGTCTTTCTCGCTGATGCGGAACTCCCAGCCCTGACGGGCATCGAAGCCGCTGAGGGTATGCTGGCCCTCGTACTCTAAGCCGGTGACGTCGCGCACTACCTCCCATTGTTGTCCGCTTCCCTGGCGGCACTCCACGTGGATGTACTCGTTCATCTCATGGTTGTATTCATACCATATCAGGTCGGCCTTCCCGCTCTCAGGATCATAGTACACCTGCAGGTCCTTGGGGTCTTGCTGCTTCGGAGCCTTGGGCACATAGTCGTACTTGCCGTTATAAGCCAGTCCTCCGTCCAGCTGCGCGTACATCTCGCCGGCAGGGGTCAGTTTGCCGCTCTTGTAGAGCTTCGACGGGTCGCGCTCGCCGTTCCAGTAGAAGTAGCGCTCCACGTAATCCATGCCGTTCAGGTTGTTGCAGATGCGCTGAAGGGCGTTCTTCACCTGATTCTCAGTAACGCCGTTGGCAAAGGCGCCGTCCCTGTTCCACGAGGCTCCCCAGCACCACTCGGAAATCCAGATAGGCCGGTGGACGGCGTTCACCCAGTTCTTCAGGTTGCCAAAGTTATTCTCCGGCCAATAGCAATGCATGTCGAGGATGTCGCAGCGCCAGCCTCGTGCGTCGATGCTGTCAAGAAAGGTTTTCAGGAAACCCGTACCGTTCCAGTAGTCGCTGCCGTCCCACGATGACGGGGTGCACAGGCGCATGCCAGTACGCATCAGTCCCTCCCAGTTATTGAGGATGCTGTTCAGGTCTTCGGGATGGTCATCGCTGTTGTTGCGCGGCTCATTGCTGGTTTTCAGATGGGGCGTCCAGGTGACGCTGCCGCAGGCCGAGAGCGAAGGATAGCCGGTATAGATCTGGTGGCAGACGCTCTCCACATCGGGACTCATATTCTGGCCGGTGCCCCAAGTGTAGGTACTTGTCACGTTCAGTGCCGAGCAGGCACCATTGTCTCCAGAGGCGGCGGCCAGCTGCGGCTTGCCTGCGTCATACCACTTGAAGACACGATAGCTGGAGATGCTACGGTCGAGGATGCCGGGCAGAGTGGCCATCTCCAAGTCCTGGTCGGCGGCGATGAAGCAGCGGCTATAGCCACGGCCCTCAGCACGCAGCGAGAAAGTCACCATATAGCCACGCTTCAGCTTGAACGAGCGGATGCGGTTGTTCAGCTTCTCATCGCTGAGCGTGTTCATGAATCCGCCTGTGTTTTCCAAGCCGAAGTCATTGCACTCGTCGCCTGAGAAGTTCTGCTCGGAATAGACGGTGAGCGGAAGGATGTCCTTGGCGTAGGGCATGATGATGCTGCCCCGGTTGTAAAGCTTCAGCTGGCAGTTCGTGCCGTCCACGGCTTTCTCACCGTCTATCTGCACATGGCTGGCCAGCAGGCGCTTGGCCTTTGAGGGTTTAACGCCCTGCAGGATGAGCACGGCATGGTCGGTATTCTTGATATCGACAATACCTTCGTCGCCAAAGGGTGTGTCCGATGTCACAATATAGTCCACGTCAGTGGTCAGGGTCACGGTGGCAGTTACTTGCTCCACAGTTTCCTTCTCGTTGGCGGCTTCCAGCTGTAAGCCGGCCAGCAGCAACAGGGCTGTCAGTAGGGTTTTCTTCATGAATTTCATTGTATTTCCAGTTTTTAGTTGACAGTTTGAAAGTATTCTGTTTGCAAAAGTATAAAAAAAAACTCATAAAACACAATTATTTGACGCTTTTTTGCTACCTTTGCACACAAAATCTATTAAGACAACCAAAAAACGTATGAAAAAACTACTACAAACGCTATTAATCTGCTGTTTGGTGTCGCTGGCCGCCCATGCCGAAGGCTGGGATCAGACGAAATATCAGCAGATAGAACAAAGCATTCAAGCCCCACAGACGAATGGCAAGGATTACAACATCACCAAGTTCGGTGCCAAGCCTGGTGCATCAGCCGCCCAAAACCAAAGAGCCATTCAGAAAGCCATCGACCGCTGCTCGAAGAAGGGCGGCGGGCGTGTCATCGTGCCTGCCGGCCAGACATTCCTGACAGGAGCCATCAGTCTGAAGAGCCATGTCAACCTGCACATCGAGGAGGGAGCCGTGCTGCTGTTCGCCTTCGAACCCGAACTGTATCCTATCGTAGAAACCTCATGGGAGGGGTTAGAGTGCTTCAACCTGTCACCCTGTGTCTACGCTTACCGGCAAACCGACATTGCCATCACTGGCAAAGGCACCATCGATGGCAACGGAAGCATGGATACATGGTGGCCGTGGTGTGGTGCCGCCCGTTTCGGCTGGAAAGAGGGCATGGTCAGCCAGAAGCTGGAAGCCCGCCCTCGACTGCTGAGAAACGGTGAAGACGGCATACCCATGTATGACGAACAAGGCAGAAGGACTCCCGAACGCATCTTTGGACCGAAAGACGGCCTGCGTCCGCAGCTGGTCAGCTTCAACCATTGTGAGCGTATCCTTTTAGAAGATGTCACGCTGCTGAGATCGCCCTTCTGGGTCATCCATCCCCTTCATTCCACGGATATCACCGTGCGACGGGTAAAGATGATTAACGACGGCCCCAACGGCGACGGATGCGACCCGGAATGCTGCGACCGTGTGCTCATAGAGGACTGTTTCTTCAATACCGGCGACGACTGCATAGCCATCAAGAGCGGGCGCAACCGCGACGGCCGTGAGCGCAACATGCCGTCGAAGAATATCATCATCCGACGCTGCGAGATGAAGAACGGCCACGGCGGCGTGGTCATCGGCAGCGAGATATCAGGCGGTTGCCAGAATGTATATGCCCACGACTGTAAGATGGACTCACCCCATCTGGACCGCGTGCTCCGCATCAAGACGAACAGCTGCCGGGGAGGCATCATTGAGAACATCAATATGCGCAACATTCAAGTGGGACAGTGCGGAGAGGCCGTCGTCAAAATCAACCTCGACTACGAGCACAATGAAATATGCTGCCGTGGCTTCAACCCCACCGTGAGAAATATTAACGTGGAAAACGTCAACTGCGGGAAGTCGAAATACGGCGTACTGGTGGTAGCACTCGACACTGTGTGCAATGTCTACGACGTGAACATCCGCAACTGCCGGTTCGACGGCGTGGCTCAAGGCAACAAGATTACCGGGCAGACGCGCAACATCCGCTACGACAACTATATGATGAATGGCTCGCTCTGCCTGACGGAGCTGCCCTACAAACATTATTCCGAGTGGATGACTTACTCCGAAATGAAACGCACGCCGAAGTCGTTCATGCTCGACTTCTCCACGAAGCCAAAGTGGAGCTATGTCATGGGCATCGAGCTGGAAGGCATGCTCGACACCTACCTGCGCTACGGAGGCGAGGACATACGCCGCTATTGCCAGGAGTACACCGATACGATGATTAACGAGAAGGGCGACATCCGAGGCTATAATATCCTTGACTACAACCTCGACAACATCCGCACCGGCCACTTCGTCACCCGCATGTACCAGCAGTGGCCCGAGCAGAAGAACCTGCTCGCCATGCAGACCATGATGCGCCAGCTGCAGGACCAGCCGCGCACCATCGCCGACAAGGTCTACTGGCACAAGGCCATATACGCCTATCAGGTGTGGCTCGACGGCATCTTCATGGGACTGCCCTTCCGCTGTCTGACAGCGCCTGTCACGGAAAAAGCAGGGTTAGGCAAACGTAAGCCCCTTGAAGCAGACATCAGAATCAAGAACATCTACGACGATGCCGTCAACCAGCTGAAGATTACATATAATCGAACGCTCGACCCGAAGACGGGGCTGAACCGCCACGCCTACGACGAGACGCGCAACACCTTCTGGGCCGACAAGGAGACTGGTCTCTCGCAGCACTGCTGGGGCCGTGCCCAGGGATGGTACACCATGGCCCTCATCGAGGTGCTAGATGCCCTGCCAGAGAACTACGCCCGCCGTGCGGAGGTCATCGACCTGCTCGTGAAAGACTTCGATGCCATTCTGAAATGGCAGGACAAGCAGTCGGGCGTATGGTACCAGGTGATGGACTCGCCCGGCCGCGAGGGTAACTATCTGGAATCCACCTGCTCTGCCATGTTTACTTACGCCCTGCTGAAGGCTTACCGCAAGGGTTACGTAGGCACCAAATACCGCGAAGCTGGCATCCGTGCCTATAAGGGCATCATCAACAACTTTATCCGCGTGAACGAGGACAAGACCATTTCGCTGACCAACTGCTGCAGCGTGGCCGGCCTCGGCCCTGCCGCCACACCAGAGGTGGAGGCCGCCATGAAAAAGGTGAACCCCAAGGGCAGCGTGAAGGAGAACCGCCGCCGTGACGGCAGCTACGATTATTATCTCTCAGAGCCCATCCGCGACAACGATGCCAAGGGCCTCGGCCCGTTCATCTGGGCGTCGCTCGAAATGGAGATGATGGGCTACGACACGCAGAACACAACGGCTGAGATCGACCGTCAGGCTGTCGTCACCCGCAACAACCCCATCGTTCGTGAGGCTTCTCCCCTCTCATCACTCACCGTGGGCAACGGCCATTTTGCCACGACGGTCGACGTCACCGGCCTCCAGTCGTTCCCTTTTGAATACAGGGCAGGTGTGCCCTTGACAGCCATGTCCGACTGGGGATGGCATAAGTTCGAAAACACCGCCGGCCTGATGCCCGAGGATTCCTACAAGACGATGGACCTGGGTCACGGCCATCCTGAGGCTTACGCTGTGGAATACAAAGCTTCCAAAGGTGATGCCGCCCGCAATGTGGCTGCCACTGAATACTTCCGCGTAAATCCTCACCGTCTGAATCTCGGCGTTATCGGCCTCGACATAAAGACCCCTGATGGCTCCAAGGTCGAGCTGAAAACGCTCACCGACGTCCGTCAGGAGCTGAAACTCTACGACGGCGTTATCGAGTCGCAGTTTGCTGTCGATGGTTTTCCCGTCGACGTCACCACCGCCTGCCTTCAAGACCGCGATGCCGTCATCTACCGCATCAAGACACCACTACTTAATGAGGGGCGCGCTTCTGTCTCCATCCGTTTCCCTTATCCCACAGGTAAGCACGCCGACGATGCTGCTGACTGGACGAAAACTGAACGGCACACGTCGAGAATTCTCGACATGGATGACCACTATGCCATCATTGAACACAAAATCGACCAACAGTCTTTGCTGGACGAGCAGGGATATCTTCTATACATTCGTTGGGAAGGTAATGCTGTCGTTGATTCATGCGGGACGCATCATTTCGAACTCACCAGTGGCAGCGATGTCCTTTGTTTCGAGGCGGAGTACCGTGCTCTTCCTGCGCAACACACTCCGAAAGCCGTCCCCGACATGCTCGTCTTCGACCAGCAATTGAAGGCCGTCATCCGTGCCTGGAACAGCTGGTGGCAGCAGGGGGCCATCGTCGACTTCTCACAATGTACCGACCCGCGTGCCCGTGAACTGGAGCGCCGTGTAGTGCTCTCCCAATACCTCACCCAGGTGAACTGTGCCAACAGCTTGCCGCCACAAGAAACCGGTCTCACCTACAACTCCTGGTTCGGGCGTCCCCATTTGGAGATGGCCTGGTGGCACCTCGTAGACTTCGCCCTCTGGCACCGTCCAAAGACCGTAGCCACCATTCTCGACTGGTACAACACGGCAGCCTACCCCGAAGCCCGCAAGATTGCCCAACGCCAGGGCTTCAAGGGCGTACGCTGGATGAAAATGACCGACCCTTGGGCCGGCGAGGCTCCCTCAAACACAGGCAGCTTCCTCATCTGGCAACAGCCACATTATATATATATGGCCGAGGAGATGTACCGTGCCAATCCCACCACTGAAACGCTGAAGAAGTACGCCGAACAGGTGGAAGAGACCGCCGCCTTCATGGCCGACTTCGTCTCCTCAGCACCCGCCTCTGGCAGCCCCTCCGCCAGGAGGCAGTATTTCCTCCAGGGTGCCACAGCTATGCAGGAGTCCATGTCAAAGGATTTCAGCTATAACCACCCCTTCGAGCTGGCCTACTGGCAGTACGGCCTGAGCATGGCCAACCAGTGGCGCGAGCGTCGGGGCATGCCCCGCAACACCCACTGGGATGACATCGTCAACAACCTGTCACCCCTCCCCATGACTACCGACGGCATCTATACCGCTGGCCTGCCCAAAGGCAAGACCGACAATCTGAAAACCTTCGACCCCTTCGACTCCCCCCGCACTACCCCGGGCAACAGTTCCACCGTTGCCACTGAGACCTTCGCTGAAAAATGCCGCAACGACCACCCCGCCGTCCTTGCCCCCTTCGCCATTCTCCCCTCCCGTTCCGTACGCTGCGATACCATCGCAGCAAAGAAGACCCTCGACTGGGTCATGCACAACTGGAACTGGCCCACCACCTGGGGCTGGGACTACGGCATGACAGCAATGGCCGCCGCCCGTCTCGGTCAGCCTGAGACAGCCCTCCAGGCCCTGCTCTTTGACACACAGAAGAACACCTACCTCATCAGCGGCCACAACTTCCAGACCTCCGACCGCCTCCGCATCTATCTGCCCGGCAACGGCGCCCTGCTCACTGCCATCGCCATGATGTGCGCCGGCTGGGACGGCTGCGAAAATCCCCACAATCCCGGTTTCCCACAGGACGGCACATGGAACGTTCGTTGGGAAGGACTGCAGCGCATGCAATAGTTTTCTGATTTTTCCCCAAGCGAGAGTTAGGAGTTTTAGAAAAAGGAAATAGGAGCCAGAAATTACCCATCCCTCTGCGGTCAGGTGTGCGGCGTATTCGCCGCAGCCCCAATAAAAATCAGGAGTTAAGAGCACAAACTAGAAAGCAGCTCCTAACTCCTGACTTTTAACTCCTAACTCTTAGCTCCTACCTCTTAATAAGATCGATGGAACGGCGGAGGAAGGCATCAAGGGCAGCACCCTTCAGCATGCCGTTCTGCAGCAGGGCAAGGTCGATAAGCTGATGGACGATGTCGTTGTCCTTTGCGAAACCGGCAATGAGCTGCTGTTTCTTCTCCTTCTGCTCGTCGATGGCTTTCTGCGTGGCAGCCTTGTCGTCTTTCTGCTCCTGGGTAATCTCTTCCGGCTTCTTTTTCTCGGTCTGCTGGTTCAGGGCGGCAAGGCGTGCCTGCTGTCCCTTCAGCTCTGCCTCTATGGGCTTCAGAGGTTCTGTCAGTGACTGTTTGGCATCGTCGAGGACACGCTTCAGCAGCGGATGGTCGCTGTTAAGCACCAAGTTGAAGGAGTCGGGCATCTGTCCGTAGAAGTTCATCCCACTCTGGTAGCGGCTCATCTCCTTCATACGGCGCATCCATTCATTCTGCGTGATGACCACAGGGCGCTGTGTCTCGCCCAGGGCATTGACCTCGACCAGAAACTCGGTCTTGTCGAGCTTTGGCAGCTGCGAACGGAAGATGTCTGACAAATTGTCACGGTCGGCTTCTGCCAACTCTGTCTTGGAGGCATCGTCCTTCTGAATGAGATGGTCGATGGTATCAGCATCCACGCGTGTGAAACGCGACTTCTCGAATTTCTGCTCCAGCGTCTGGATGCAGGGCACGTCGAGCTGTCCGTCGAAGAGCAGCACGGAGTAGCCCTTGTCCTGAGCGGCCTTGATATAGCTGTACTGGTCGTCCTTGTCGGTGGCATAGAGGTAGACCAGGTCGCCGTCCTTGTTCTTCTGCGAAGCCTCGATGAGCTTGCGATACTCGTCGAAGGTGAAATAGGCTCCCTCGGTGTCTTTGAAGAGTGAGAAGTCCTTGGCACGGTCGTAGAAGTTCTCCTCGGTCAGTATGCCGTAGTTGATGAAGAGCTTCAGGTCGTCCCACTTTTGCTCGTAAGCCTTGCGGTCCTCGTTGAAGATGGCCTTCAGACGGTCGCTCACCTTCTTGGTGATATAGGTGGAGATCTTCTTCACCTCGCGGTCGCTCTGCAGGTAGCTGCGGCTCACGTTCAGCGGGATGTCGGGCGAGTCGATGACA
>JAEEGL014630999.1_pt1 | contig 15775 bp, 17 predicted proteins | sample 9134231 | NCBI WGS metagenome assembly JAEEGL01 (sample SAMN16246548, study PRJNA631951) | gut metagenome | biome: gut microbiome; feature: rumen; material: fiber-attached | host: Bos | place: Iran: Karaj | collected 2018-10
CCGGCGGAAGCGAGCACTTCGTGGCCCTCCGGGTCGATCTCGGTAACGGCTCTGTATTCGCCCTGCGAAAGATAGAGGACCACGCTTTCGCGCTTCGGAGGGGTGCTGCCGCCGCAGCTCGGGGCGGAAAGAAGCAGCGCGGCGCCGAAAATCAGGGCGGACCCTGCGCCGAGAAGCCGCTTCGCCATGCGGAGCGAAGTGCGGAAGGCGTTTCCTTTTTTCATGATGCTGTTACCTCCGAAAACCCGATGACGGCCGAGCGCGCGAAGCGGAACGGCGAAAACTTTTCACGGTTCGATTATATCAGAAATATATAAGTCCTGTCAACGACGGGAGCCACCGCCAGGTATTTGCGGCAGTGCGTCGGGCAGAGCGAAGAGAAACCGCAGACCCGGAAGGGCTGCTTCGATAATTTGTTATTAAAAGGAAAACTTTATTTCGATGAGGATATAAAAACGGAAAACGGGCTGAAAACCGCCCTGTTTTGTGTTGAACCGAATGGCGAGAATCGTGAACTTTATATGTACCTTGATCATGATGAAAACTTTGCGGGACAGAGGTATGACATACACAGAGGAGCGGTTTATTGCTGGAGTTATGAAACAACAGTTTGTCAGTCGGAACCTGTAATTACATCGAAAATTATATGTTGGGACATTGAAAAAAAACGGGGCCTGAATGCATCCTCGAACGAACGAAGGACACGACGATAGTTCCTTCGATTTTTTATTACGGTAATTATGTTTATGTTTTGAACTCCTGGCTTGTTCGCGCAGAAGAAAAGAGCGTCTATGAGATAGTAAGATGGAATACTGAAAGCAAAGTATTGGAAAACATAATGTATTTGGAAACGGACGGCAATCATGGAGATGCAGAAAGCATCTGGGTTGAAAATGAACAGAATGTTTATTTTTCGGTTACATCCGATGAAGATTTATTTACAAATGTTTATTTGATAAACGAAAATGAAGTTTCGAAAGTAATCGAGTTTGGCGCATGGGTAGGCATCAGGCTGCAGCAGGGAGCGGCTGTTTGGTTCAATATGAACGAAGACAGGTCGGCACTTGCAGTAAAGATCTGTGATTATAGTGGAAACGAGATATATGAAGGAACGCTTTCATCCGAATACTATGAAGGAATCGAGGGACCTGACGGCGAAGGATTCGGGTTTTCCGGATTTTCCGCACTGATGGGAGACTCGCATAATCTGATCCTTATTGAGCATATCAGATCAGAGAAGAGCAGTAAAGAAATGGCTTTCCTTGTTAGATATACCATAACCCCTAACGGAGCGGAATATCATCTGCTTGGGAAAACCTTCTGGAGATAACATTCACCGCTAAGCCGCGCATCGGGACGATACGCGGCTTTTTGTATGCTTCGGGAGTCAGCTATAATGGTAAACCCTGAAATTTCTTCGCCGGAGGCTGTGAAAACCGAAATAAATATGCTATAATAAGCGGGAATAAACTTAAAGCTTTGGGAGGGTCAAACCTTTGAAAACCTACGAACGCTTTCTTAATTATGTAAAGATCCACACCGCAAGCTCCGAGGACAGCACGACGGTCCCCACAACGGCTCGCCAGTTCGATCTTGCGAAGCTGCTTGTCGAAGAGCTTCATTCGATCGGCGTTTCGAACGCCCGCGTCGACGATAAATGCTATGTCTATGCCTCCATTCCCGCGACTCCGGGCTGCGAGGATGCGCCTGCGATCGGCTTTATCGCGCACATGGACACCGTTCCGGATTTTTCCGGCGAGAATGTTCAGCCGAGGATAATCGAAAACTATGACGGCGGCGAAGTCGTTCTCGGAACGAGCGGACGCACTCTTTCGCCGGAAAAGCTGCCGCATCTGCCGCTTCTCAAGGGCAGAACGCTGATCGTGACCGACGGAACGACCGTTCTAGGGGGCGACGACAAAGCCGGCGTTGCGGAGATCATGACCGCTGCGGAGACCGTGATCCGCGAGAACCTCCCCCACGGGAAGATCTGCATCGGCTTCACGCCCGATGAAGAGGTCGGCTCCGGCGCCGATAATTTCGACGTCGCGGCTTTCGGCGCGGATTTCGCATACACCGTCGACGGCGGCGTCGAGGGCGAGATCGAATACGAAAACTTCAACGCGGCGGGCGCGAAGATCAAAATCAACGGCTTCAACATCCATCCGGGCGACAGCAAGAACAAGATGATCAACGCTCTGCTCGTCGCGATGGAGCTCAACTCGATGCTGCCCGATGAAACGCCGCGCAACACCGAAAAATACGAGGGCTTCTTCCACCTCACCGACCTCGGCGGCAGCGTCGAGCACTGCGAGATGAGCTATATCCTCCGCGATCATTCAACGGAGATCATGACGGCGAGGAAGGCGACCCTGACCCACGCCGTGAAGCTCCTCAACGAAAAATACGGCGAGGGCACCGTCGAGCTCAGCCTCCGCGATCAGTACCTCAACATGGTCGAAAAGATCCGCCCCTGCATGCACCTCATCGACAACGCGGTGGAAGCGGCGAAGGAACTCGGCGTTGAGCCCCGCGTGCAGCCGATCCGCGGCGGCACCGACGGCGCAAGGCTGAGCTTCATGGGCCTGCCCTGCCCGAACCTCGGCACCGGCGATTTCGCCTGCCACGGTCCCTATGAGCATGTCACGGTCGAGGGCATGGAGAAATGCACCGAGCTCGTGCTCAAACTTATCGAAAAATATTCCGCGATGAAGCGCTGAAGCGCGGATCGCTCAAAAAGGCGCAAGCCGAAAGAAGGATTTTGAAATCATGAAGAAACTCAAGAAAACAGAGATCATACTGCTTGCCGCTCTGATGCTCGCGACGGCGCTCATTTCCGCCGCCTGCGGCAAGGACGAGGAGGAAGAGCAGGATCCGATGAACCCCGTCGTGCTGAAGATCGGGGAATTCGAGCTCAAAAAGTTCTATTTCGATTCGCTTTACGCGACCCACGAGAAATATTATTATCTCTCCGCCGGCGCGATCACGCAGGAGGAATACTTCAACACCGTCGTCGACGCCGTTGAGGATTATGCCGTAACGCTGAAGGAAGCGCGGGACAGGAACTTCACCGTCACAGCCGAGGAGGAAGAAACAATCAAAAACGATACCGAGGCGCAGTGGCAGTACATCCGCGAGGAATTTTTGCGCAGAGTCGATTCCTCCATCACCGAGGAAGACCAGATCGAAGCCGAATTCGCCCGCCTTTTCGAGGTCGACACCGGTTATACCCCCGAGGCTTACAGGGAATATCTCGCTGAGAGCATGCACGACCGCATCCTCATCAAAAAGCTTTACGATTCCGTAACGGAGGAAGTCGAGCCGACCGATGAGGAGGTCCGCTCCTATCTCGATCTGAAGGTCAACAGCCTTTCCCAGGAGACCTTCGCTGCCTTTGCCGACAAGTATGCCGCATATCGCGACGGCAGCGGCGAACCGTTCATTTTCATCCCCGCCGACTGCTTCGCTGTGGATCAGCTCCTTCTTGAAGGCGACGGCGCGGCCGCGCTGGCAGAGCAGATCGACGCCCGTTTCGAAGGCGGGATCAGCTTCGATCAGTTCATCATGCTCGTCTCGGGCGATTCGAACGCCGATGAAAACATGAGGAACGAAAAATTCCGTTCCCTCGGCTATCTGATGCACGCGAGCACGGTCCCCTCCTATCCGCAGGAGCTCGCGTACGGCGCGTATGCCGCGAGCGGCAGCAAGATCTATCCCGGCATGTCGCCGGAATATTCGCCGGAATACACCGTTCTGAAGACTTCGGACGGCAAGACCGTCGTCAAGGTAGCGGCCGCGGGCAGCATCCGCTATGTCACTGTTGTGAAGACATACATCAAGGGCAACGTCAGCTATCATCAGGGCGACGAAATCTGGAACATGGGTTACGAAGGCGCGAAGGCGCAGGTCGGAAAGACGTATTTCGACGGCAAGGTCGCCGAATGGCGGAAAGCGGCGAAGATCGAATGGTTCTTCGACCGCTTCAAGAGCAACTACGTTCCCGCGGAATCGAAAAACTGAAAAGCAAGGCCGCTCCGGAAACGGAGCGGCTGATTTTTTCGGACAATTATCCTTGCATTTTATACTGAATTGTTATATACTTGAATTTGGAAATTTCCGTTCCCCGGCGTTTCCGCGGCGGGGGAGGATAACCGATCATCATGTCCGTTCGGCATGAAACGGCAATAAATAAAAGGAGAGTTACTATGCCCAAATTTATTTCTGTTGAAGAAGCCGTGAAGCTGATCCCCGACGGCGCGACCGTTATGTTCGGCGGTTTTATGGGCTGCGGCAATGCGCATAAGTTCATCGATGCGCTTTCTAAGAGCGGCGTTAAGGATCTCACCATGATCTCCAACGACGGCGCCTGCCCGATCAAGAACCGCGACGGCGAGATCGTGGATTATTACGGCGTTGCCAAGCTGATCCACAACAGGCAGATCAAGAAGCTGATCGCGACCCATGTCGGCCTCAACCCGGAGGTCGCCTCCCAGTCCATGGTCGACGGCACCCTTGAAGTTACGCTCATTCCCCAGGGCTCCCTTGCGGAAATGATCCGCGCGGGCGGCGCAGGCCTCGGCGGCGTTCTGACCCCCACCGGCGTCGGCACCATCATCGAGGACAGCCCCTACTGCCTTGAAAAGAAGAACATCAACGGCAGGGATTATCTGCTCATGGCTCCCGTCCATGCCGATTTTGCCGTCATCTGCGGCGCGAAGATCGACAAGGCCGGCAACGTATGGTACAAGGGCAACACCTCGAACTTCAACCTCGTTATGGCGACCGCGGCGGATACCGTCATCGCGGAGGCCGAGGAAGTCGTTGAGATCGGCGAGATCCCGCCCGAGGACGTTCGCACCTACGGCGTATTCGTTGACTATGTTGTTGAAGGAGGAAAACTGTAATGGATAAGGCTCAGATCAAAGATTTTATCGCAGCACGCGTTGCGAAGGAGCTCAAGGACGGCGACGTCGTTAACCTCGGCATCGGCCTTCCCACCCTCGTTCCGAAATTCCTGCCCGATGACGTGCATGTTATCCTCCAGAGCGAGAACGGCACGATCGGCGTCGGCCCCGTAACGCCGGAAAACAAGGATCCCTACCACGTTGTCGACGCGGGCGGTTTTCCCTCCGCTGCAGCGCCCGGCGCGTGCTTCATCGACAGCGCTTCTTCCTTCGCCCTGATTCGCGGCGGCCATGTCGACGCAACGATCCTCGGCGGTCTCGAAGTTGATGAAGAGGGCTCCCTCTCCAACTGGATCATCCCCGGCAAGAAAATGCCCGGCATGGGCGGCGCGATGGACCTGCTCGTCGGCGCGAAGAACGTCATCGTCGCGATGGAGCACACCGCGAAGGGCAACCCGAAGATCCTCAAAAAGTGCAAGCTGCCCTATACCGCAGTTAAGTGCGTAACGAAGATCATCACCGAAATGTGCGTGATCGAAGTCAAGCCCGAAGGTCTTGTGATGACCGAGTACAACCCGGAATTCACCGTTGACGACATCAAGGCTGCCACTGCGGCGGATCTTATCATCTCGCCCGACCTCAAGCCGATGGTCTGATTTGAATCGAATGCACAAAAGCACCGAGCGATCGGTGCTTTTTTCGTTTGCTTTTTCGTTTGGTTTTTTCCACTTGCAAGCGCGGCGCGGCTGCGGTATAATAAAAAAGATGGCGGGGATCGTATGCCCCTCCGCCTTCAATAATTCATTTGGAGTCATTATGGGTTTCTTTGAAACAATCGGAGAAGCGGCGCGGACCTTCATCGAAGGCAATTGGATGAACGCGATCATGTGGGTTATCGGCGGCATTCTCATCTACCTTGCGATCAAAAAGGAAATGGAGCCGACACTGCTTCTGCCCATCGGCTTCGGCGCGATTCTCGTCAACCTTCCGGGTTCCACGATCGCGAACGACGGGCAGATCATCAAGCTGCTTTATGATATCGGCATCGCGAACGAGTTCTTCCCGCTCGTGCTGTTCATCGGCATCGGCGCGATGATCGATTTCGGCCCGGTGCTGACGAATCCGAAGCTGATGCTATTCGGCGCTGCGGCGCAGTTCGGCATCTTCTTCACGCTCTCCATGGCAACGCTCCTCGGCTTCACCGGCCTTGAAGCGGCGAGCATCTCGATCATCGGCGCAGCGGACGGCCCGACGAGCATCGTTGTCGCGAGGGAGCTGCTCGGATCTGAGAGCAAGCTGTTCGGACCGATCGTCGTTGCGGCGTACTCATACATGGCGCTCGTGCCGATCATCCAGCGCCCGGTCGTGAAGCTGATCACGACGAGGAAGGAACGGCTCATCCGCATGGAGTATAAGCAGAAGGACGTTTCCAAGACCACCCGCATCCTGTTCCCGATCATCATCACCGCGATCGTCGGCTTCGTCGCTCCGGACGGCCTGCCGCTCATCGGCTGCCTGATGTTCGGCAACCTGATCCGCGAATGCGGCGTTCTCAATTCGATCTCCGAGACCGCACAGAAGGTGCTTGCGAATCTTATTACGATCTTCCTTGGCATTTCGATCGCCGCTACGATGAAAGCGGAAGCTTTCCTGCATCCGAAAACTCTCCTTGTTCTCGGCCTCGGCCTTGTGGCATTCATTTTCGATACCGTCGGCGGCGTTTTCTTCGCGAAGTTCATCAACCTTTTCGCAAAGAAGAAGGTCAACCCGATGATCGGCGCATGCGGCATCTCCGCGTTCCCGATGAGTGCCCGCGTCATCCACAAGATGGGCCAGGAGGAGGATAACCAGAACTTCCTGCTCATGCACGCGATCGGCGCGAACGTTTCCGGCCAGATCGCTTCGGTCGTTGCGGGCGGCCTGATCCTTTCGATCTTTATGCAGTTCCCGCGGTGAGGGTAAAGGAGAAAAGCTATGTTTGAAATCGTGAATGTTTTGAAAACCGGCATTTTTGAGCCGAATAAAGAGAACTTCGCCTTCATCGATTCGCTGAAGATCATGCTGCGCGGCATGCTGACGATCTTCTTCGTGACGGCAATACTGATCGCTTTCGTGCTGATACTGAACCGGTACAGCAAAAAGAAAAAGGAAAAAGAAGAAAGAATACAGGAGAAGGAGATGGAAAATGAAAGTTATTGATGTTTACGAACAGTATTTCAAAGCGGACTGCTTTTTCAATACCGTTCAGCGCAACGGCGCGGTCGTGAAGCTCACCGCAACGAGCGACGCCGGGCAGATCAAGTACGATGTGAGCGTTTCCTTCTTCCCCCATGAGGATGAGGAAGATTTCCGCATCAGCTACGACGCCTATGAATCAGTCATACTCTACGAGGCGAAGGGCCGCCGCTCCAAGAAGCGCGAAAAGGAATATCTTCCGAAGGTCCGCGAGTATGCCGACGAATGCGCCGAAAAGCTCGGCGGAACGATAGACTGGGACAGCCCGCTGATCGAAGCGAGAATGGGATAAAACGAATAAATCAAAAGGGATATGCAAAACGCATATCCCTTGTTTTTTATCGGTTCGGTCATCTCCTCGGGATCAGCGCGTCCCGCAGATGGTCGTCGAACATCGCGATCATGAACGAATACAGCAGCTCGTAGATGATGAACGCCGCCTCGAGCACGGGGATCGCAATATAGAGCGGATACTCCGGAATGAGGGAGAAAACGTTCTGCTGAAGGATCAGAGTTGCGAGCAGCAGCGCGAGGGCGGCAAGCCCGTTCATTATGATCAGCTTCACGACAAAGGCGATGACGCGGTCGGGTATCAGCATATCCACGCCGAGCTTGATGAAGCCGTAGAGCCCGAAGAAGATCAGATACGCGCCGGCGTACATTTTATTGGAGACGAGAAGGAAGGTCAGGCCGGCCGTCGCAAGATAGCACAGCAGCGCCGTGGGGAAGCCGCCGCGCTCATTCAGCGGGATCCAGATCACGACGGAAGCGAGGAAGAGGAAGGCGAGCCTGCCCGCTGGAAGAACGGACGCCGCGAACATGAACAGCACGCCGAGAGCCGTTGCCATTGCGGCGGAGGTCAGCCTTGCCGCGGGCGTAAGTCTTTTGTTGCTTGCTTTTTTCATCGTTCTTAATACTCTGTGCCTTTAACGGCAGTTGCAGATCGCGTTGCCCATACATTCACAGCAGGATTCGCAGCACCAGATCGTTGCGCAGGTCGAGCACATTTGGCCCAAGCCGCTTCCGCTGCCCCTTGTGGTTTCGCCACCGTAGGTGTGGTAATTCCTTGTGCCGCGCGAGGAAGTCGCGGTGAACGCGCTGCGGTATTCGGGGTTCGAAGGATCCATCTGCGTTGCCATGTCGAGATGGCTCCTCGCGTTCGAATACTGGCCCATCCTGAAGAGTGTAACGCCGTAAAGATAATGCCATTCCGCGTTCCTGGCGGAGATGCCTTCGAGCACGGCCTTCGCGCGGGCGACGTCGTTGCCGTTCAGCAGCTCGCGGACGCGGGAAAACTGATCCGCGTATTCGCCTGAATATGTGCTCCCGGAACCCGCGCCGGAATATGAATTCCCGGAGGAATAGCCCGGCCTGGCGGAAGCGCCGCCGGAATAACCGCCGGAACCGCCTCCGGAGCGTTCCTTTTGGATCATATCGTAAGCTTGATTGATCTCCTTAAGCTTTTCGTCCGCAAGATCCTTCAGGGGATTGTCCTGGTATTTATCCGGATGGTACTCCTTGACGAGCTTAATGTACGCGGCGCGGACCTCGTCATCCGTTGCGTTTTCCGATATTCCGAGAACCTGATAGGGATTCACTTTGCTTTATCCGTCCTTTCGTTGTTCGTCGCCGTGCCCTTTTTCTTTTTGCGGGCAAAGGCTTTCCTGTTGATGCCGTCCCACGCGTTGAAAAGGCCTTCGTAGAAAACATTATGCAAAACGCCGAGGTCGGACCGGAGCCGTTCCTCAAGCAGATTATATGCGGAAATTGCCGAGTTTATCGAGAAATTGACGAGGAATTCCGCGTCCTCTTCCTTCATACCTGAAAGATTGAAGGGATTGTAGAGCTTCTTTTTTGCGTCCTTTTCCCGGTCGTCCCAGGCGTCGAGCAGATAGACCGCACGCCCGATGAAGAAGCCGATCTCCGAAAGGATCAGCCGGATCTCGCCGGGCGCGGGCAGATCCTCCGGAAGAGGCGCGTTCACCATGATCGCGCGGAGCATTTCGCCGCTCGTGTTCGCCGCGGAATCGGGCGAAGGCAGCTTCGCCTTTTCAATCGCCGCAAGCTCGGTCACGCTTTTTTCAACCGCCGCATAGACCTCCGGCAGGCGCTTCTTCGCCTTCGAAAAAGCGCGGAGAAGGGGGAGTGAGAGCGTGCGCCGGAGCGGTTTCCCGTCCCGAACATCGTCACGCAGTTTGAATTTCGCGAGGATGACGCAGATGTCGGCGGCGTAGTCGAAGGCCGGATTTTCGCGGCGGACCATCGGCTTTTTCCCCCGCAGCGGATGCACGGGGCAGAGATGCTTCTCGCAGGGAGAAGCTTTGCCGCGGACGGATGACAAAAACATTGCGAGGAACGCGCAGTCGTAACTGAGAAGCAGACGCGCTTTCTGCCCGTAGCGCTTGCCGAGGCTGCGGCAGAGCCCGCAGTACCAGGCTTCGTATCTTTCCTTTTCCCGAACCTTGAGTTCCGGGAGATTGGGCTTTATATAGCCGAACAAAACTGCCTCCGAACCGCCGCCGAGGCGGATAAAACCACCGGAGCAGCGGGATGATCATCCATTCCCAATTCTATTTTATACCATTTCATCGTAATTTTCAACAAGAGCTGTGGAAAAGGATTGAAAAAACGAAGGAAAATATGTGGCGAAAACTGAAAAAGCCGGCGGGAAGGCTCATCCTGCCGGCGTAAGGAGCTTTTTGAGTATTGCGGAGGCGCATTCCCCGGGCGTCATGACGGAAGTATCGACCGAGAGCTCGTAGCCGTCCTTCGGATAAAGGTATTCATATGAAGATCTTGCCGAACCGGGGCAGCGGTTGCCGCGTTCGCGTTCGCGCTTTTCGAGAACCTCGAGGGGACAGACGACGCGCACGGGGAAAAGCCGAAAACCTTCGACCGCCTGACGGAGCTCTTCGAAGATGCGCTCGCTTGTGATAACGTGGTCGATGATCACGCCGGAATGGGTCTTGAGCGCCTTAAGACAGGCTTCGCACATTTCACCGGAGATCTCGAAAACATCGTCCTCGTAGATCGTTTCATCGGTTCGCAGCTTCATGAAATCGTCAATGGAAACGATGAAAAACTCCTCGCCGCGCTGCAGCCGGAGCTGTTTTTGCAGCGTTTTTGCCAAAGTCGATTTGCCGCTGCTCGAAGGACCGTTGAGAAGAATGACGGGTTTGTTCATTGGAGCTCCCTCCTGTTCGTTTTCGGTACGGAGAACAAAACTCTCCGGAAGGTCAAAGATCGCGGTCTTCAGGAATACGGGGTAGAAGTATTCGTCCCGCAGCCGCTCGAAAGGCAGCCATTCGAAATCGTGCCTGTGCCCGCGCTCGAAAAGGGTGAATCTTTCTCCCTTTGAAGCAAGATCGGCGAAGGAGATATCCATAAGGAAGTAAACGCAGAGCTCATGATAATCGAGACCGTCGACGTCCTCGGTAAAAAAGCCCTGATTCAGCCAAAGGGGACGGACGATCGAAGCGGTTATTCCGAGCTCCTCGCGGACTTCGCGCAGAACGGCGGCTTCGGCGGTCTCGCCGAGCTTCACCCTGCCGCCCGGAAGATAGAAATACGGGGAACGCTCGTCGTGCATGGCGAGGATCCTGTTTTCCGAAACGATCACGGCGCAGACCCGGTAATTGAATTTTTGGCTTCCGAAGACATATGAAATATCCATCGGGATCACCTCGGGGAGAAATTAAAACCGTCCACCCGCCGAAGGCGGATTTCGCCCGGATGCAAGGACGGATTTAGTTGAAAAAAGCGCTTTTGTCCAGTGGACAAAAGACGCTTTTTTCATGGCGCGCCCAGCAGGATTTGAACCTGCGACCTACCGGTTCGTAGCCGGGCACTCTATCCGCTGAGCTATGGGCGCATCGCTCTTTTCAAAGTGCCTTAGTATTTTAGCGCAGCCGTACCGGTTTGTCAAGGGCTTTTTCGGTATATTTGTTGTTATTTTGTTAAATACGCCATCAGCAGATCGAAGGTGCTGCGGAGGCCGTCGATATGCGTGCGCTCGTAACCGTGGCTGTTCGCCGTGCCGGGACCGATCGCGGAATGGCGGATATCCCAGCCCGCAACGACGCTCGCGTCGCCGTCCGTGCCGTAATGCGGGGTGAAAATATCCATAACGTAATCGACGCCCGCAGCGATCGCCGCTTCGCGCAGTTCGTTCGTCATGCCCCAATGGTAGGGGAAACGGGAATCCTTGCAGAAGATGGAGACCTTCTTTTCGTCGGAATTCTGGTCGGGTCCCGTCGGAGCGATGTCGATCGCGAGGTAATCCTTTACGCCTTCGGGCATCCAGACCGTGCCGTGGCCGATCTCCTCATAGGCGGCAAAGTAGGCATAGACCTTGCGGTTCAGCTTGATATTCTTCTCTTTGAGCTCCTTCATCGCGGCGAGCAGCACGGCAACGCAGGCCTTATCATCCACGAAATGGGATTTGAGATAGCCGTTTGCATAGACGAAACGCGGTTCGAGCGCGATCATATCGCCGGTCTCGATGCCGAGCGCGCGGGTGTCCGCGGCGGACTTTACGTTTTCATCGAGAACGACGCAGACGTTCGTGCGGAAATCCGGCGCGACGAGGCGCAGCTCCTCTTCTGTAACATGGACGGAGTTCGGATTGCGGCAGACGCAGCCGGTATAGACCTTCCCATCGCGCGTGTGGATGCGGACGTTTTCCATCATGCAGTAGAAGGGATAAAGCCCGCCGACGGGGCAGACGTTCAGCGTGCCGTCCGCGTTGATATGGCGGACCATGAGGCCGATGTCGTCGAGGTGCGCGCTGACTACGAGCGGGTCGCCCTCGCCGCCGAGGTCCGCGATGATGCCGCCCTTGTGGGTGCGCTCATAGGGGTAGCCGAGCTCGTCGAGGATCTGCGCTGTCAGCGTTTCGATTTCTTCGTACTGGCCGGTGGTGCTGTCGACGGCAAGCAGACGGCGGAAGGTCTCAATGCAGTAGTTTTCGTCAAATTTGAACATAACTAAACTCCTTCGGTTTATGATTATCCTTTGTTTTGGGTCTTTTCGGGAAGAAAGCCCGATGGCGCGAGCAGGCGGTGCAGCGTCTGTTCCGTTTTGAGCACTGCAAGCGCTTCCTCGGCTTCGTTGAGCGCAGCGACCCTGTTTTTCTCCGGGATATGCGTCTTTTTCGCGCGGATCAGAAGATTCTTCGGCGTATGCGCAAGATCCACGAACTCCATCGTCCGTGCGCTGTAGCCGCAGGCGGTGAGCAGTTTCTGGCGGATCGAATCGGTGATGAGCGCACTGACGCGCTCGCGGATTATGCCGCTGTCGTTGAAAAGCGGGAGGGCGGAATAGTCCGCGGTCTTATTCAGCTCATGCTGGCAGCAGGGCACGGAAAGGATGTATTTCGCACCGAAACGGACCGCGTTGAAGAGCGCAAAGTCCGTTGCCGTGTCGCAGGCATGGAGCGTGATAACAAGGTCGAGCGGTTCGCCGCTTGAGCTTTGAACGTAATCCGCGATATCCCCGCAATGGAAGCGAAGCCCGTCATAGCCGTATTTTTCGGCGAGGCGGCTGCAAAAATCGATGACGTCCGACTTAAGATCGATCCCCGTCATTTTGACGCGGCGGTTCTTCACGGCGGTGAAATAATAGTAGACGATGAACGTGAGGTAGCTCTTGCCGCAGCCGAAATCGATGATATGCAGCGGCCTGTCCGCCGGGAACTCGGGATCGGGGATCAGCTCTTCGATGAATTCGAGAAAACGGTTGATCTGGCGGAATTTATCGTTCATATTGGCCTTTACGCGGCCTTCCGCCGTCATGACGCCCATGTCGACAAGGGGCGGGACCACGCGGGTTTCCGAAAGAAGATAGCTCTTCTTCCGCTCGCGCCCTTCGGCTGCCGGCGCGGATGAAAGGGGATGCTTGCCGGCGAGGAGCTTGCCTTTTTTTGTTATCCGGGCGGTAAATTCGTTTACGTCATTCCAGGCGTTGATCTGCGAAAAACCGGTAAAAAGCCTCCAAATGCGCTCCGCGGCAGCGGGAAGGGGGATTCGCTCGTGGAACGCCTGCTTTTCGGTCAGCTTTTCCGCGAAGTATTCGCCGCGGTCGAGGTTCAGCGTGATCTTTTTGAATTCGCAGGCGGAAGCGGGACCGCTCAAAACGATCTTGTAAACGCCCTCGCCGATGATGTTTTCAATGAATTCCCTGATGCTTTCCATGATAAGTCCGCGCAGCGGCTTTATCCCGCCGCGCTTCCGGCTCCTTTCTGTAAACTATACCATCATCGGCCCCATCCAACAAGAGCCTTTTTCGGAAAGTTGAGGTTTATTTTCAAAAACCGCTTGAAAAATTCTTTGTTTGCTTTATAATATAAACTGATGGATTATGCAGATAACAATCTAAACGGTCTGGTCGCAACGGTGCGCCTGCCAGAAAACGGGAAGGGGCATGCCGACCCGGCGCAGCTCGGGCCGCTTTCGCTTGCCTATATGGGCGACACGGTTTACGACCTTTACGTCCGCACGATGCTTCTTGACACAACGACGCTGACGGCGCACGGGCTGCATCAGGCGGCGGTGAAACTCGTTTGCGCAAAGGCGCAGGCGGCGGCATTCCGCAGGATCGAACCGATGCTGACGGAGCAGGAGCTCGCCGTTTTCCGCCGCGGACGCAACACGCATATCGGCACTGTGCCGCACAGCGCAAGCATCATCGACTACCGCATCGCGACGGGGCTCGAGGCAATGCTCGGCTGGCTCTATCTTTCCGGCGATGACGGCCGCATCCGCACCATCATGTCGGCGATCCTTTCGGACGACGGCACGGAGATCCAACAGCAATCATAATTTTCAAGGAGATAAAAATGGCAGACTTCAACAGCAGATACGGCCGCCGCTCCGGCGGAAGCTTCACAAAGCGCGATAACAGGAGCGATAACAGGGACGAGAGGCGCGGCTACGGCGAAAAGAAGCCATACGGTGAGCGCTCCTTCGGCGAAAAGAAACCCTACGGCGAACGTTCCTTCGGCGAAAAGAAGCCCTACGGCGAGCGTTCTTTCGGCGAAAAGAAGCCCTATGGCGAGCGTTCCTTCGGCGAAAAGAAGCCCTACGGCGAGCGTTCCTTCGGCGAAAAGAAGCCCTATGGCGAGCGTTCCTTCGGCGAAAAAAAACCCTTTGGCGAGAAGAATTTCGGCGAAAAACGCTTCGGCAGCGACCGCTTCGAACCGCGTCCCTACGGCAAGAAGCCTTTCGACAGGGAGAACGACGGCGAGCGCCGCTTCGGCGAACGCAAATTCGATAAAAAGCCGTTCGGCGAAAAGAAGCCTTTCGGCGAGCGTCCCCATGGCGACCGCCCCTTCGGCGAGAAGAAGCCCTTCGGCGAGCGTCCCTATGGCGACCGTCCCCGCGGCGAAAAACCCTTCGGCGGCAGGCGCTTCGAGGAGGAACGCAGGTTCGCTCCCGCGCCGTTCGCGGAGGATGAAGAAAAGAAGCCCGAGGAGCTCCCGAACATCATCATGGGCCGCAACCCCGTGAGGGAAGCGATCCGCAGCGGCAGGAGCATCGACCGCATCCTCGTTACGAAGGAGCACGACGGCTCCCTCGGCGAGATCATCGGCCTTGCACGCGACCGGAATATCATTATCCGCGAAGTTGACCGCCGCAAGCTCGACGAGATCTGCATGCCCTTCGGCCACGACGGCAAGAGCGGCAATCATCAGGGCATCGTCGCGGAGATCCCCGGCGTCGAGTATTCGGAGCTTTCCGATATCCTCGATTACGCAAAGGAAAAGGGCGAAAAGCCCTTCGTCATCATCCTCGACGGCATCGAGGATCCCCATAACCTCGGCTCGATCATCAGGAGCGCGGAATGCGCCGGCGCGCACGGCGTCATGATCCCGAAGCGCCGTTCCGCACCCGTGACGGCGACGGTCGTAAAGACTTCCGCAGGCGCGGCGGAGCATATGAAGATCGCCCGCGTCGTGAATATCGTCGCGGCAATGGAGCAGCTGAAGGACGAGGGTATCTGGATCGCTGGCGCGGACATGGACGGCAAGAGCATGTATGAAGCCGATATGAAGGGCGGTTTTGCGCTCGTCATCGGCGGCGAAGGCGACGGCCTTTCGAAGCTCGTGCGCGAAAAATGCGATTTCCTCGTTTCGATCCCGCTCAAGGGCAGCATCGACTCGCTGAACGCGGCGGTCGCGGCGGCGATCATAATGTTCGAAAAGAACAGGCAGGATTCAGCGAAATAATGCCAAAACTCACCGCAGAACCGAATTATGCCGAAATGAACGACGAAGCGCTCGCCGCCGCCGCCAAAGAGGGCGACAGGGAAGCGGAGCGCTCGCTCGTCATTCGCTTCATGCCCCTCGTTCGGCTGAAGAGCCGTCCGTATTTCCTGATCGGCGCGGACAGCGCTGACCTCGTTCAGGAGGGGGCGATCGGGCTCTGCAGCGCGATCCGCGATTTCGATCCGGAGCGGAACGTCAGCTTTCGCGCCTATGCGGAGGTCTGCATAACGAACAATGTTCTTGCGGCGATCAAGCGCGCCTCGCGCAAAAAGCATCTGCCCCTCAACAACTCCATCTCCCTCGATAAGCCGATCGGCACCGACGAGGAAAACAAGGAGACCCTTGCGGACAGGCTAAACGCCGCTTCGGAAGG